>SDBV01006639.1_pt1 | contig 15973 bp, 7 predicted proteins | sample 2277081 | NCBI WGS metagenome assembly SDBV01 (sample SAMN10402039, study PRJNA504765) | marine sediment metagenome | isolation source: marine sediment core GS10_PC15, 223 cmbsf | place: Arctic Ocean: Southern Knipovich Ridge | collected 2010
GCGATCGCCGCGGACAGGCAGGTGGCTAACAAAGCCGAACCGAAGGGCATGCCGCACGCCACCAAGACCGTCGGCTGCACAAAAACGATATAGCTCATGGTGGCGAAAGTGGTTATTCCGCCCACTACCTCCGTTCGAACAGAGGAACCTGCCTCGGAAATTCCGAAGAAACGGTCAATGGAATAATCATCTTTGGACATTTGTGGCATTTCCCTCAATTGTGCAGCCGGCCAAATATGATAAGCCGATCACGCGCTAATACGATACACGATTGAAAGAAAAGACCGCAACGTATGGCGCTTTGAAGCATTTGCGCAGCACAAGAATGCAAATGGCACTCGATCTGATTTCTTCGGGAACCGTAACATGTGTCATAATGTCTATGTGAAGACTGGATCATCTTGTCAATGGCAATTCAATGCGGATTCAAACATGTCACTTGGGAAAAAACTGATCGCTGCTACTATTTGCGCTTTGCTGATGCTGGCGCACTCGCCAAATGAAGCTGTGGTCGCCGACAAAGCTTTCAGCGTAACAATTGTGGAAGTACGCATAGATGGCCCAGAGTCCTTGGACGCAATGTCACAGGCCGGACTTGACGTTTCTAATGTGAGCGGCGGAACTGCGACTGTTTACGTTATGCAAGAGGGGCTCCAATGGCTCGATGCTAACCGATACGAATACGTGGCCGTGGGCGAACAGCCTTCACCGCCCGAATGGGACACTGCCTCCAAAGGGCTTGGCATATACCATTCTTATGCGGCGTTGACCCAAGAATTGGAGGATTATGCAAACGCCTATCCGGACATATGCCGTTTGTCGAGCCTGGGACGGACCACGCAGGGCAGGGAACTATGGACTATGCTCATTACGGACAACCCAGACACCGAAGAAGACGAACCGGAATTCAAATATGTAGCAACCATACACGGCGACGAGTCGGTCGGAACGGAATTGTGCCTCTATTTCATCGACATGCTATTGAGCGGCTACGAGACGGATGAGCGAATCACCGCGCTGATTGACGCCACGTCGATTTGGATTGTACCGCTCATGAATCCGGACGGCCTGGAACTTGGCAGCAGGTACAACGCCCAGGCCCAGGACCTCAACCGCTCTTTTCCTGCGTATCCCGATGATTTTCAAGGCACGTCTTTCGACTCAGAAATTGTCGATTTTGGTGGATTTCCGGTCGAAGTCGCCCAAATCATGCAGTGGGGCATAAAAAATAATTTTGTTCTTTCAGGCAACTTTCACACTGGGGCTTTGGTGGCCAACTATCCATATGATGACGATGGCAAAGGCAGTTTCAACTACGCCGCCACGCCAGACGACGAGCTGTTCATAGCCGTTTCAAAAGCCTATTCAATGCACAACATACCTATGTGGAATAGTACGCAATTTCAAGACGGCATCACCAACGGCTCGCAGTGGTATGAAATCTCCGGCGGTATGCAGGACTGGAACTACAGGTTTGTTGCCTGCAACGACGTTACCTTGGAAGTTTCCGTGGACAAGAAGCCAAGCGCATCCCAATTGCCTGATCTGTGGGACGACAATCGCGAGTCCATGCTGTCCTACATCGAGGCCGTCCATACGGGCCTGCGGGGAATTGTTACAGATTCGCTTACGGCCACACCTGTATGGTGCAAAGTGACTATCGGCGAAAATGAACATTCCGTGTTTTCAGACCCGGACGTGGGAGATTATTATCGAATGCTCACACCGGGCACATACACCGCCACCTTTGAAGCTCAAGGATACGAAACTGTGACCGTCCCAGATATAAACATCGTGGAAGGAACGGCTGCCAGACTCGATATCGACATGCCGCCGCTTACCATAAATCCCGACGTCAACGAGGACGGCAAAGTGGACGCGGCCGACGTTCAGATAGTAATCAACTGTGCCCTGGGCATTGACATGCCATGGCAATGCGACCTCAACGGCGACGGATTCACCAATGCCGTTGACGTCCAGATAGTCATAAATGCGGCACTAGGAATCCTTTAAGACCAGGCAACACAAGTATGAGCGCAAGATTGGAAATCCAGGTTATTTTGGAATAAGCATATTTCCTAATTGACATATGCTCGGAAAAAGGCTAGTATTATTGAATTCTGGGATGTTAGCACTGGGTTGGCATCTCAATCGTAAGTGTGGGGAGCTGACTTGTGTTGTCGGCGAACAACAGAAAAAACGGAGGAATCTATGAGAAAGCAAGGATTTACACTGATCGAGCTGCTAGTGGTTATTGCAATTATTGGCATTCTTGCGGCAATTTTGCTGCCGGCTTTGGCTCGTGCTCGAGAAGCCGCGCGCCGGGCAAGTTGCGCAAACAACCTCAAACAAATGGGTTTGTCTTTTAAGATGTACTCAAATGAAAGTCGTGGCGGAAAGTTTCCGGGAATGGCAAGCTTCACTTCCGTGAGACTGGAGAAGGGCGACGCGAATCCAGCGCCCGCCCTTTATGACACAAGACCTCCTGGTGGTGCAGGCTTGTGCCTGCAGAGCAATCCGTATGGTCCCACCGGTGACACCGAGTTCGTCTTTGGCGGCAAGTCCATGTATCCTGAATACCTCAGCGATCCAAAAGTCCTTATTTGCCCGTCTGATTCGGACGGCTCCAATCAACTCAAATCTGGGCGTTTCAACGAAGGAAAAGTCAAGGGCGGCAATATCGACCCTTGTACATTCGGTGCTGTTTCTTACATGTATCTCGCTTGGTCAATGTCCGGTCGTCCGGGCGAGGACTACGTCCCGTTAACTGTCGATCCCAACTCTTCGGATTTTGACGCGTATGTAGCCGACCCTGCAGGCGCTGTTTCGGCAGGCTTGATTGATCCTGCTTTCGTAGGCGCGATTACGGCCATGATTACCGACAGAGTTACCGGCAATTCCAAAGCCTATGAAAAGGACGTAAAATTCACAAACAGTGCCGGCAAAGGCGTCACGCTGTATCGTTTGCGCGAAGGTATCGAGCGCTTCTTCATCACGGACATCAACAATCCGGCCGGTTCGGCCAAGGCGCAGAGCGAACTGCCGCTCATGTGGGACCTCGCAAGCGTAATCGCCAACGAGTTCAACCACGTACCAGGCGGTTCGAACGTTCTGTACCTTGACGGCCATGTTGAGTTCAAGAAGTTCCCGAGCGATTTCCCAATCACAAAGGCATTCGCAACACTTACAGCGATGTTCTAAACCCAAAGGACATCAAAGTTAATCATCGGGTCGCGGTCCCCACCGCGACCCGTTTTTAGTTTCTCCAGCCATTCCAGTCACAATCTTCTGGAATCCACAAGCCGATGCCTGCTATCCTTTGCCAGCTACTCCCGTCATAACAGGACTATAGAGAATGTTTACCGGAAGATTCTTCAGACATTTCATAGCTTCGCCTACACAAACGGGTGCATTGCTCCCAAGTTCTACCGGACTGGCACGACTGATAACTGACGAGGCCAATATCGAATCCGCAAGCGCCGTCGTCGAACTGGGCCCGGGCACAGGCGTTTTCACGCGCCAGATAATCGAGCGAGTTGCACAGAACGCCGTATTCTTCGCCATGGAGATCAACACGGATTTTGTAGAAATGCTCAAAAAGACCTGCCCAAAAGCCACTGTATTCAACGATTCAGCAACAAACACGACAAAGTACCTCAAGCAGTTCGGACTCGAACACTGCGACACTGTCATTTCAGGCCTCCCCTGGGCTTCCTTCGAGACGCAATTACAGCACGAAATCATGGACGCCGTCATTGACGCGCTAAAACCAGGCGGCCGGTTCGTAACGTTCACATACATTCAAAGTCCATTTCTGCCCGCCGGAAGACGTTTCCGCCGCTTGCTGTCGGACAGGTTCAGCAAAGTGACAACATCAAGAATCGTCTGGAGAAACCTTCCACCTGCTTTCGTGTATTGCGCAATAAAATGAGCAAAGCAAGGCACATAGTGATATTCAATCCGGACCAGTGGCGCGGGGACGTGCTGGGCCACATGGGCAATCCCGCCGCGGTCACGCCCAACATCGACCGGATGGTGGAAACCGAGGCAGTCTCATTCCGCAACGCATTTTGCCAAAACACAGTATGCACCCCAAGCCGGTGCTCTTTCATGACCGGATGGTATCCCCACGTGCGCGGCCATCGCACCATGTTCCACATGTTGAGGCCGGACGAACCAATGCTTCTCAGAACACTCAAAGATTCGGGATACTTCGTATGGTGGGGAGGAAAGAACGACCTGATACCTGCTCAAAACGGCTACGAGGACTACTGCGACCTAAAGTTTCGTCCTACGAAACCTATACGAGAAAACCTTCATTCACTAAAAGACTGGCGCGGCGAACCCGGCGGTGACAACTGGTATTCTTTCTACAAAGGCAAGCTCGATCACAAAATCCCCACCGATATCTATTATGACAGCGACTGGGCAATGGTGCTGGGAGCAATCGAGCAGATTCGCGATTGGGGCAATGGAAATAAAGACAAGCCACTATGCATTTATCTTCCATTAACCTATCCACACCCTCCGTATGCCGTCGAGGAGCCATATTACAGCCTTATAGACAGAAGCAAGATTCCCGAGCGGGCCCGCACGCCGGGCGGCTGGAAAGGAAAACCTTCTCTCTTGAAGGGTATTCACAGCCGACAGAATCTTCAATCATGGAACGAGGAACGCTGGACGGAACTTTGTGCAACATACTACGGCATGTGCGCACGCGTCGATAAGCAATTCGGAATGGTCGTGGATGCGTTGAAGGAAGCCGGTCTGTACGACGACGCAGCAGTTTTTCTGTTCTCCGACCACGGCGATTTCACCGGCGACTATGGACTTGTCGAAAAAACCCAGAATACTTTCGAGGATTGCCTGGCGAGGGTGCCGTTTATAATTAAGCCGCCAAAAGACATACCCGTCAGCCCCAGAGTGTCGGACGCCTTAGTCGAGCTGATAGACTTCCCGGCAACCGTGGAAGCTCTAACGGGAATGGAACCCAAACACACGCATTTCGGCAAATCGCTGTTGCCGGTGTTGGCGGGGGACACGGACACGCACCGGGACGCCGTGTTTTGCGAAGGAGGACGTCTGCACGGAGAAACACAGTGCATGGAACTGGAAAGCACCGGCAGCCAGGTTCCTACCGGCCTCTATTGGCCACGCGTTGGACTCCAAAGCCAGGAAGGCCCGGAACACACCAAAGCTGCCATGTGCCGCACAAAAGACTTCAAATATGTCCGGCGCTTGTATGAACAGGATGAGTTATACGACCTGAAAAACGATCCCATGGAACTTCAAAACCGCATCGAAGACACCGGCATGCAACCGGTTTTGGCCACATTAAAAGATAGGCTGCTGACCTTCTATCAGGAAACAACGGACGCCGTGCCCCACGACACGGACAATAGAAAGTGAATAGTGGGGCGGTTGTGTTTAGAGCGGAACGTAGTACCGGTCGCCAGTAGACGTGACCTGAACGCCTATCCCACGAATCTCAACGGCTATCAGTTTGACGCTCGTACCAGGTATCCTGTCGCCAACAAAAACCTGTTTCATGTTTATTATCGCCGAAGCAAGAGGACGCGTTTTTGTGGCAGGCATAGGCATGTTAACCTTCAATGTGCTTATCCCGTTTTGCTCGCGAACGGTCGAATTAAGTACCGGCAGCGAATACAGATCGAGAGGCAGGGCGGCTTCTTTTTTTGCGGTGCTCGGTTTCGAGACTGGAGGCGCCGGTATTGCGGCAGTCTGGCCGGCCGTGGAAATGCTCCGCGGAACAGGAGGCCGGACCGGCGGCGAAAAGACTTCTTTCTCAGGAGTAGGGGAATAGCCTTGTTCAGCGCCACTGCCCATGTTTCTGGCAACAACGATTTGCTTTTCCGGTATAGTTTGCTCAGGCTTAGGCGTCTCCACGACCGGAACCGGCTTAGGCTGCGAAACTACTGCAACAGGCTCTCGTGGCTCTGCCGCAGCTTCCTCCGCCTTTTCGATAAGCTGGGGTGTCACAACCTCGACTACCGGCGTTTCAGGCTCAGGCGGCGCAACTCGAATCGGTTCAACAACAGTGTTCACTGCCCGCTCAGTGGCTGGTGCAGGCGTAGCACCAACGGAAGCCACAACAAGACGCTCCGGCTCGGGATCGTTCGGAGTCTCCAGTGCAGATGAATTGTCCTTCGTGATCGTCGTTTCATCAGACACAATAGCCGGTAACGTTTGATTCATCGTTGGACTGACGGCGCCTGCACCCATATTTGCAAGCTCGCTCTGCTGCCCGCCAGACGGCCCATTCGCGGCCGCAGGCCCGGATACACCCATTGCGTGTAAAACAAAGATGACGGCAACAACCGTTATCACTGCCACACACGAAACAACGCCGACAGCGGCAATCAGCAGAGTTTTTGGGCTCACGTTTACCCCTGAAGAAGGGACGGCGGCTTTGGGTGCGCCCACAAGTTCCATCTCGGCCGTAACATCATCAACCTCGATTTCTTCAGGTTCATGTGCCTGGGCCTTCTCACTTTCAAGTTTGTTTAGGGCGTCGAGAATGGAACTCATCAGGTTTTATCTCCAAGATCGTCGATTTCGTTTGCGCTACGGGGAACCAGCGGCACTCCTGCCGGGGAAGGGGCCGTCACGACCTTATTAGCGTCCGTATCGCGTGGTTCGAGCGCTGCCTGAGGCAAAAGATCGCCCTCAGTAACCGCTTCACTGGATTCTTCAGGCGGTAAATCAACGGATTTTACCATAGGCTCCCCGGCCAAATCCGGAATCTCAGGAAGAGCTGACTGTGTAGCTTCCTTGGCATCAGACTCTTCCTCTGGTTCCGAATCATCCGACTCGAATAAATCTTCAAAATCTACCCATACAACTTCCGAAGCACGCAATGTGTCCGCTTCATCAACAGGGACCGGGTCTTCTTCCGATTTCACCAGAGAAGGCGTGAGAATTTCAGGCGACCAACTCGCAAAGACCATGCGTGTTTGTTTGCCCGTCTTGCCGTCCACTATTATTCCCATTTCTTCTTGCAGTTTCGTAATGGCCGATACCGTAGCTTCGTTATATACGTCCGACACGTCCCCGTCAAGCCTGCCAAGCGCTATTAACTGTTCTTGCACACGCCGGACTTCGCGGCCCTTCATGCCCTCTTTCAAAAGGGCCGTTCCAGGCCTGCCATCGTGCCATAAAATAACCGCCTGATTGAGATAGCGTTCGCGGAATTCTTTTTCGGTCACTGAAGCAGTCTGGCCTATTCCGGACGTTATCCGCAAATCAGTCCCGTCTTTCTCCACCAAGGCCGTCCAAAGAGAGTTCCTGTCACCGGCCATCTTGACGAATGCAGGCAAGTCAACGGCCAGAATCTGGTCCAGAGATATATCCAGAGACTCGAACGAAAGTCCATTTTCCTGAGCGAAGTTACCCAGAGAATCGAGAGAATCGTCTTCAGGATAACCGCTCAAAAGGGCCATATTCCACAAGCGCAAAACGGCCAGGGCAGCGGCATTGCGCGTAGTGTCAGAATCAAGCGAATTAAGCACCTCAGCTAACGTTCTTCGCTGCTCTTGAGCCACCGGTACAGCAGGTTCCACTTTGGGTTCCGGAACAACAGGCTCAACGTACACATACTCCTCATACGGAACCGAAGTCGATACCTCATCGCGCGAAGGGGCGGCATCGGTCTGGCTGAGATGTTCAACCAAGGGCCTCACGATAAAATGGCCCACAAGCACTATCAACGCTGCCGCGACGATCACAGACTGGCCAGGCAGAAAACGTCTTATACGCGCCTCACGCTTTCGCTTTATACGAAACTCACCATGGATTTCATGTACGGCGCGTTTGACTATCTTGGCCGATATATCTTTGACTTCCTGAGTGTAGCCTATGAGCAATGCGCGGTCGCAAACCGAGTTTATCATGCGCGGCACACCTTTAGAATAACGGTACACGCACTTGACCGCTTTGCGGGAAAATCGAATCTTGCGCCGTCCACCCGCAACACGAAGCCGGTACGCTATATATTGAAGAGTCTCCTCATCGCTGAGCGCTTTGAGATGATATCGCGCCGTAATGCGCTGATTAAGTTGGCGCAACTCCGGAAGTTGAAGGTTTTCGGCAAGTTCTGGCTGGCCGATTAGCACGATTTGCAGCAACTTCTGCGTCTCAGTCTCGAGATTCGACAAAAGCCGAATTTGCTCAAGAACAGACGGAGACAGGTTTTGTGCTTCATCAATGACGAGCACGCAGTTTTTTCCCTGCTGGCCACGCTCCAAGAGATACTCATTCAACTCGTCTATGAGACCTTTTGGCGTCGAAGCCTGAGAGTCTATGCCAAAATCCTCATTAATCTTACACAGAAGCTCATCGGGAGAAAGGCTGGGGTTGAAAATGAAGGCAACTTCGGTGTCCTCATCCAACTGTTTGAGAAGCGTGCGGCAAATCATGGTTTTGCCCGTGCCGATTTCACCCGAAACCATCACAAAGCCATTGTGGTTCTTAATCCCGAAAAGCAGATGCGCAAACGCCTCCTTATGCTTCTCGCTAAGATACAAAAACTTAGGATCCGGCGTAAGACTAAACGGCCGCTCACTCAGCCCATAAAATGCTTCGTACATGTCGTCTCCGACTCAACTTACAGTTAATTGTTGACGGATCAGAATAACATTATGCAGCCCACGTGTCAATCTATTATCGAGCACCTTTTGTCGAGCACCTGTTCTTTCGACGGGTTGACACTCCCCGCCGGGCCGCGTACACTATAGTAGCTTTGCGTACGGATGTCATCAAGCGCACTATTGGGGCGGGCAAAAGATACCGCCACACTGCAAGCTCACCTTATGGAATGATAGATTGGCCTGTGCGGTTCTGGCAGGAAGAACGGAAAGCGTATGACTGAGGGAAGCAGACAATCACACGTTCTTACCCTGGTCTTCACGGATCTGGTGGGATCGACGGACCTAAAAACGCGGAAGGGGGATCATGCCGCCGGGGACCTAATGGCGCGCCACAGGGCGCATGTGACGGCGCTGGCGCAGGAGACCAACGGACGCATTATCGATTGGGCGGGGGACGGGTGTTTTATGACTTACGAAGCACCCAGTTCTGCCGTAGTCTTTGCCCTCAAGCTTCAAATGGTTCACGCCGCCGAGGCCGATTTGCCTGCCGTGCGTGTCGGTATTCACATGGGTGAGGTGACGGAGCGTTCCAAGTCTGACGGAGATGCCGACCCTCCGCGGATTGAAGGTCTGGCCGTTGACTTAGCCTCGCGTATCGAGTCCCTTGCGCAACCGGGCCAGACGCTCATGTCGGCCTGGGTCTTCGACAGCGCGCGGCAGCGATTAACCAGCGCTGACTTAGGGGCAGAGGTCGCGTGGCGCGCACATGGCCCCTATGAGTTCAAAGGCTTGGACACCCCCGTGGAAATCTGTGAGACCGGCGTTGAAGGTGTGTCGCCGCTGGCCGCGCCGGAAGGATCGGACAAAGCCCATCGGGCGGTGACCCCGGCAGAGGAGGAGACGCTGGGCTGGCGGCCGGCCGTGGGCTTGGAGATACCGCATCGGCATCAATGGCATCTTGAAGAACGGCTGGGCGAAGGTGGCTTCGGAGAAGTGTGGCTGGCCGTTCATGAAAAGACAGGGGCCAAGCGGGTCTTTAAATTTTGTTTTCAAGCGGATCGCGTCCGGGGTCTGAAGCGGGAAGTGGTGTTATTCCGGCTCTTGAAGGAAAGCTTGGGAAACCGCGATGATATCGCGCAAATTCTTGAATGGGAGTTCGACAAGCCCCCGTACTACCTGGAGGCGGAATACACCGAAGCGGGCGATCTCATCAAATGGTCCGGCGAGAAAGGTGGAATTACGGCCATTCCTCTCGAAACACGCCTGGAACTGGTCGCTCAGGTTGCCGTGGCATTAGGCGCGGCCCATTCGGTAGGGGTTCTCCATAAAGACATCAAGCCCTCGAACATCCTCATCTCTGAAGTAAAAGAAAAAGGCATCCCCCGTGCCAGTCTCACCGACTTCGGCATCGGCCTTGTGATCGATCCGGGGGCGCTGCTGGAGAAAGGGATCACCGCGGCGGGGCTTACTCAGACGCTCGTTGCGAGCGGCTCGAGTTCCGCCAGCGGCACGCGGATGTACATGGCGCCGGAGGTCATTGAAGGCAAAACGCCCACGACGCTGTCTGATATCTACGCCCTCGGCGTGGTTCTCTACCAGGCCGCAATAGGCGATTTGACGCACGCATTGGCGTCTGGTTGGGAGCGGGATATTGAAGACACCTTCCTTCGTGAAGATATTGCTATTTGTGTGGACGGCCATCCCGAACAGCGGATTCAGAGCGCGACCGAATTGGCCGAGCGTCTCCGTGGGCTCGAGCATCGCCATGAAGAGCGGCGGCAGGAAAAAGAACGGCGAAGGGCCGAGGAAGAAGCCCAACGGAAGGCTGAGGAAGAGGCGGCACGGGCGGACCGAATCGCCGAGTTGGCACAGCGACGCAGGCGGCGATTCACGGTTGCCGGTATTGTGGGCATTGCATTCACGACAATAGTTGCACTCTTCGCTATCCGCGAGTATCAACGCGCCGAGCTTCAGTCCAATCTACGTGTCGATGCAGAACAGGCAAGGGAGTACGCTCAAAAAGAAGCAGAGCGTGCCACTATCCAGGAACAGATTGCCGTGGAGGCTAAAGAAGCTCTCAGGAAAAAGTTGTACTTTTCCGATATAACACTGGCAGAACATAGCTACAATGATGGCAACATTGATCGCATGTCGGAACTGCTTCTCAGCCACATTCCAGAGGAAGGGGATTCGAATGATCCGCGCCATTTTGAGTGGTTTTACTGGTGGGGCGTCGCTCATAGCGAATCACGTACCGTCAAAGATGGCCTACGTTGCCTTGCTCTGACAGTTTCACCGGATGGGAAAACAGTTGCGGTGTTTGTTTGGCCAAGGGATTTGTACTTCTATGATGTGACGAAACAGGAGACTGTCAAGACATTCTCCGGGCAAGGGGCCCAATGGGATACATGTTGGACTGCCTTTTCGCCCGATGGCTCCGTCCTGGCTGCCGTGGGCCCGACAAACCGGGTGTATCGCTGGAATACTCAGGACTTAGCGTTACCCAAATACGTCACGGCTCCTGTTCGGCCACGTGGACTTGCCTTCTCACCGGTCGAAGACGAGATAGCCTGCGGGGGTGAGGACGGGCGTCTGTATTTCTGGAACACGATTAACTGGGCACCTTCTGATTTCCCGGCATCAGATGGATTGCTGCCAATCTGGTGTGTGGCATATTCGCCTGATGGCAGTATGCTGGCTGCCGGTACTGATGGAGGCCGCGGCAAAGATTCTTATGCAATGGTCGGCAACGACACGCCCCTGATACTCTGGGACACCGCTTCCAAAACTGTCAGGACATTTGCCTTGGGGCACAAGGCACGCATTATCAGCGTTGCTTGGTCCCCTGATGGATCGTTGATTGTGACCGGCAGCGCCGACAAAACAGTACGGTTGTGGAACAAGGATCTAAGTATCGCGAAGACGCTGGACGTCAATGGGCCGGTAAACTCTGTTTCCTTTTCGCCAAACGGCCAATATCTGGCAGCGGGTACTGGTACGGACAATGCTATCTGTGTTTGGCAAACGGAAACCTGGAAACTCGTGGCCACCTTCAAAGGACATTCAAAATCGGTTGTCGATGTGAATTTTACCGCTAATGAAGGAATCCTGTGGTCGGCTGGCGTGGACGGGCGTGTAAAAATCTGGGATCTCGCTCCCAGCAGTCACAAGCACGTCACCACTCTTCAGGATCCAACACTGCGAGAGATGCTTACTCGTACCGCGACGGCGATGATCGAAAAAGATGGTCGAATCCTGTTCTGTTTTAAGCCGCGTGCTATCATAGAGCGGTACGATCTCGAGAAACAGGCCGTCTTGCCTCCCTGGAACGATGGGCAACCGTATCACATAGCAGCATTATCTGATGACGGTGCCCTGCTGGCCGGATTATCCCCGGACGGACTGCTGGAGGTTTGGGAGACTGATAGCGGGCGCAGTGCTGTCAGAATAAATTTACCTCTTGGAAAAGTGTACAAGTTCACAAACCTTGCTATTTCTCGTGATGCAAAAAAAGTCCTTTTTTCGGCAGTGAGGGGAGGACCGGCGCTAAGACCGATGCTTTTCGACACCAGGATCAAGGAAGAGACGGAATTTGACTTTCTGGGTTATCTCGCCAGTTTTACTCCAGATGGAAAGAGCTTGCTCGTGGAACAGTATGCAGGAGAGGTGGTTCTCATCGAAATAGAGGAACTTCGAACGCTGAACTCCACTGATTCTATTGGAAATCTTATGGAAGGCATATGGTATCCCAATTCCTTGGCCTTCTCCCCCGATGAAAAGATGAGTGCCGCACCAATGTGGAACAACGAGATTCAACTCAACGATCTTGAAACCCGCAGTTCGCTGAGATCGCTCAGAGGACATTCCGGCCCTGTCAATTGTGCCGTTTTTTCCGGAGACGGCAGGCGACTCGTGTCCGGCGGTGACGATAGTGCCATCAGGATATGGGATGTGGAAACAGGAGATTTACTGACTACGCTGAAAGGTCACAGCGGGCCGATCCATCGGGTGGCCTTTACCAATGACGGGAATGGGATCCTCTCGCTATCGCGCGCCGATGGAACGGTCAGCATTTGGCATGCCCCCACGCTACAGGAACTCAAGCAGAGTGCTCATTATTGGACCGAACTGGCGGAGTACCACCGCGCCTCAGGGGAAACACAACGAGTAGCCAACGAATACGGCCGGGCAATGCAACTGTCGCCGCCATCCGCGAAACTCTATCGCGCACGGGGCAACTTAAACGTGCGCCTCGGACGTCTTGAGGCGGCGGCGGCGGACTACCTGCAGGTGCTTTCCCTCGGTTCGGCAGGTTCTAATCTTCTCGATGCTGCGAGAAGCATGGCCACGCGGGGCGAGCCTCTGGCAGCTAACACCGGGCAGCGACAGCTAACCTGGCAATACACTTTCGACACTCCGGATGATCCGTGGAACACCCTCGATTATGACGCCTCGGCATGGGAAACCGGCACGTCTCCCTTTAGATCCGAATCCGGTGATTTTACGCCGTGGAACACCCCGGACATCTGGTTGCGATGCGAATTCAACCTGGACGGATCCGTGAACGTACCGCTGACTCTAACAGCCTATATTGATGATGACGTTGAATTCTACATTAACGGTGTTTTGGCGGGGGAAGCACATTGGGCGGGATTCAGGTATCAGAATATCCCCTGTTCGGCCGAGGCTTCCGCTTCGCTCAGGCAGGAGCGCAACGTCCTTGCACTACACTGCTACAATTCCGGTGGTGATGCGCATATAGACGCAGGTCTGTATGCTGACATAGGGCAACAGGCTTGGACCTCGTTGCTGACGAAAGCCATCGCGGAAGAGCCAACAAACATTCACCTCCTCTTAGAGCGATTCCACGCTTACCAGCAGCAGGGCGATGCGCAAAGCGCTACCGCCGATGCCGGCGCTCTCATACCGCTTCTGGACAAAGGCATTGAAAACGATGAAACGAAGTTGGGCTTTGGCCAGTTGCAGTATGCCGACCTCATCGTCAAACGTGCAGAAGCGTACGAGCAGTTGGGACAGTGGGAAAAGGCCGATGCTGATTGGCAGCGTACTTTCGAGCTGGATCCCTATGCCCAGAACACATTCGATGCGTACGTCAAGCAGAAGAACTGGAGTGCGGCGGCGGCGTACGGCTTGAACCTGGTCGAGCTTAAACCCAATGTGAAGCGTGTCTGGCTCAGTACCGCGGCCGTTCTTGTTCTAGCTGGGAACGAGAGCCGGTATCGTTCTTTTTGCGAACAGCGGTTGGCACAATATGAATCGAACCAACTTGAGTCGGGTGATACCTGCAAGATTTGCCTGTTAATACCGGATGTGATCGCGCTTGACCGTCTTCCCGTGAAACTGTTCGAGGAGCACTTGGACCAGGGTCTTGGGCCAGCTTTCAAAGTCCCCTGGGATTGGGCCGTGCGCGCATTGGTGGCCTACCGCGGCGGCGATGCGGCTGCTGCGATCCCTTACATACAAAAGTCGCAGGAGAATGAACCAAATGACTACGCGCGCACCCTCGGACTTGCGATCCTGGCGCTGGCCCAACACGAGCTTGGAAAGACGGAGGAGGCCCAAAGTGCGTTGGCCTCCGTCTCCGATCTGCTCGCGAACCTTGATTCTTCGCGTCATGACTGGCTAATAGCAGACATCCTCAGAAGGGAAGCCGAGTTGCTGATCAACGGCGCAAATCGCGAGCCATGAGCCCCCTCGCAGGACGTGAACCGGGAAGATCCCACTACTCGAACGGCCGATCCTTAGTCAGCGAATAGCTCGCGTGAATGCTCCAAGTTTTGCCGGGTTCGAGCGGGATGAACGGCGGAATAAGCTCAATTTTGAAGCTTTTAGTGAATGGGTTGAAATAGTATGCCTGCCACATCAACTGCTCTCCGCGTACCTCATTTATCAGGGTGAGTCTCTTGCCAGGCAATTTGCAGGCCAGGCGGGTGACGCCTTTTGGGTCTATGTGGGCGTATGAGCCGGTTTCGCCGGGTTCCTGGTCGGTTTGGCGCTGTGACCATTGGCCGTTTCGTTCGACCCATAGCTCGGGTGCGCCCTTTCCCCTAACCTGGAATTGTGGCCGCATGGTTATTCGTGGATTTAGGGCCTCCTCGCCTTCGTTGCGCAACTCCAGTTCAATTTTCAGAGAGTCGCCCAAGGACACGCGTTTTTTGATCACAAGTCCTTCCTCGAAATAAGCCTCCATAATTATCGAGTCATCTTGGCGGTCGACAACTTCGTAGAGACCTCTGAACTGTCCGGGGCCGTATGGTCCTTCCTCCGCAGGATACATCCATTCCGCGCATCTTCCCTCATCCGAGATGATTGATTCGTATCCGCTGAAAAGCTCGACCCGCGGTTTCTTGCACCTGAACCGCACGATTGCTGCGCCTAGTGTTGGTACTATCCATACTTCGTAGCGGTCGTTTTCGAGCTTTTCAATGGGCACTTCCTCATACCTTGGGGGTGTGGTCGAGTTCAAGCGCCCCCTGAACGCGTCGATTTTCCAGTCAGCCAGATCGGTCACGCCGTAACCCATTATCATGTCCCAATATTCGTCGAAAGTCTGGCTTGGAGGCCGTGTGAGAACATACTTGTCGCTTTCCGTCCGTATTCTTGGAGGACAAACCAGCGCCGAGTACTGCACCGGCAGATGCGCGTAGCGCAACCTTTCGAGTACCGCTTCGTCTTGCACGCTTTCGAACGCGCGCTCAAAAATTTTCCCGGCCTTCTCCACCGTATCGAAGTCCATCCAGTCAATAGTGTTGAACATTATCATTTCAAAATCTTCTTTGAGCACGCGCTTTGTAATTAGATCATGGTATTCGCGAATAAACGGCGCCGCTTCGCCGTAGTAAAGTTCCAGAAACTCGCTGTACAATTTGCGCCAATCCGCGTCCGGGTCCCACAGGCAATGCGACAGTATGTAACCCTTCAGAAACTCGAAGTCACTGTGCGGCGACGTCGGACTGGCTTGTTCGAAGAGGCCTTCAACGCCCTGTTTGGCATAGAACTCCGCGTTAGGTTGGAAGACATGGAAATTAGGATGTGGTCCCTGGAAGCAGTACCAGTTTTGAGTATAGTCCCAGACAAAAAGGTGCTCCGCTATCTTCCCCCAAGCCTCGATGTCTTTCCTGAAGGCGCTGTTCAGCCGGTTTGCCTTGTAAGACAAGGGACGCGAGAAATCGCACTGGGACGAACACAGGCGGATTATTACATTGCTGCGCGGCTTGACGTGCTTGGGCGGCTTCTGCGAATAGAAATACGCGAATGTGTCTATGAACGCGTCGGGAAACTCATCCTCGACAGCTTCCGCAACGCTGTTTATAAAATGGACCAGCGCACCTGCGTGGCTGTCTTCG
>SDBV01006640.1_pt1 | contig 15973 bp, 13 predicted proteins | sample 2277081 | NCBI WGS metagenome assembly SDBV01 (sample SAMN10402039, study PRJNA504765) | marine sediment metagenome | isolation source: marine sediment core GS10_PC15, 223 cmbsf | place: Arctic Ocean: Southern Knipovich Ridge | collected 2010
CTGCCCTCTGCCCTCTGCAATCTGCAATCTGAAATCTCCCTCACTTTTTCTCCACCCCCGAGACCAACTTCCGGCCCGGTTCGATATCGCCTTCAACAAGTTGCGAAAACTTGTTGCCGCTTGTGCCGATGGTGATCTCGATGGCGCGGAGGAAATCGCCGTCGACCACCCAAACGTGCCGCTTGTGCCTTTTTTTACCGGCCTCGACCACCTCGGCCGCCGCACGTGTTTGCACAACGCCGGACTCTTCTTCGGCAAGTTTTTTCTCATCGGCGGTGCCCTCGAGTATCTCTTTATCCTCGGGCCGCACCTGCGAGGGGTTGCTGGGATAGAACCGCAAGGCCGCGTTGGGCACCTTCACCACATCCTTGCATTCTTCCACCTGAAAGGAAATGTTGGCCGTCATGCCGGGCATCAGCTTCATTTCGTAGTTGGGCGCCTTGATCACGACGGGATAGGTGACCACGTTTTGAACCGTGGTGGGATTCATGCGGATTTGGTAAACCGTGCCCTTGAACAAGTCCTGGGGATAGGCGTCGACGGTGAACTCGACCGGCTGCTTGCGCCGCTGGGCGTCGCGAACATAGCCGATGTCGGCCTCGTCCACCGCGGCATAGATGTGCATCTCTTTTTCCATGTCGGGCGCAACCACGAAAAGCTCGGGCGTGGTGAACTGCGCGGCCAGCATCTGGCCCTCGTCGATCTTGCGGTCGATCACAATGCCGTCATATGGCGATCTAATCTCTGTATAATCCAAATTCACCTTGGAGTTGTCTAAATTAGCCTGAGCCTGCTTGATGGACGCCTTTGCGATTTCGAGTTGAGCTTGCAACGACATGCGGTTGTACTTGTACTGGTCCATAGTCGTATCGGCCAGATACTCTTCGTTAATCTGTCGCAAAGCTATGGCGCGACCCTCGTCGTTTCTGGCTTGACACAACAAGGCGGAGACCTTGCTCACATTGGCCGTGGCCGTGGCCAACGCGGCCTCGTCGCGAGCCACCGCCGCCTTGTAGAGCCGCGGATCAACGCGGGCCATCAACTGGCCCACCTTCACCCTGTCGTTGAAATCAACAAGCAATTCGGTGATTGGGCCGGAAACACGAGAACCTATCTGAACCTTCAAAACGGGCTGCACCGTTCCGGTGGAATTCCTGATGACCACGATATCGCCCCGTTTGACCTCCGCTTGGCGATATTTCGTGCGGTTGCGCTCTTTCCAATAGGCACGAACGTGCGGGGCCGCCAGGGCTATCAACCCGCCGGGCACCAGCACAATCAGCGCTATGATAATCCAAGTTCTTATCAATCCTCGTCTCATTCATCCAGTATAACAAGAAAATTCGTTGTGATCACGCAGGCAACCCCCATCTGGAGTACTGTTTTACGACGTACGCGAGTTGCTGTTTGTATTCGCCGGTTTCTGGGATTGATTGGAAATCGTACTGAAAAACCTCACCGGGCCTGGCCGTCTTCTCCAGGCGATGATTGCCATCAGCGAGGTCATGATATATACTGTGAGGTTTATAACCGTGCTTTGTGGAGATTGAAAATTCAGGTTAGCGGCGGGGCTTGTCCCCGCGCGCTGACTGGCACACAGATACAACGCGACGACAAGCGTCGCCGCTAACCACTGAATATCGCCATGTCTGAAACACGCCAATTCGTTACAAAGGAAGAGTCCCGGGCGCCGTATTACGTGGGGGTGGATCTGGGAGGAACCAACGTCAAGACCGGGGTAGTCGACGACATGGGCCGGCCCATGTCTTGGCTGAGCATTCCCACCGATACGCCCAAAGGCCCCGAAGACGGTGCCCGACGCATGGGCCAAGCCGTTGCCCAGGCCGTTGCCCGGGCCGGATTGCAGTCGTCGGATATCAACCGCGTGGGCCTGGGCTCGCCCGGCACCATGGACATCCCCAGCGGCAAGCTGGTCGTGCCCTCCAACCTCAAGGGCTGGGAGCATTTCCCCATCGCGGCGCGGCTGTCGCATCATTGCGGATTGCCGGTGGTGTTTTCCAACGACGCCGCGGCGGCCGCATACGCCGAATACTGGATCGGTTCCGGACGCGAATACAACAGCCTGGTGCTGTTCACCCTGGGCACCGGCATCGGCTGCGGGATAATTATCGGCGACACCTCCATCGACGGCGAGAACAGCCACGGCGGCGAATGCGGACACATGGTGATCCACTGCGCCGACGACGCGCGGATGTGCGCATGCGGCCGTCGCGGACACCTCGAGGCCTACGCCAGCGCCACGGCCGTTATCAAGCGCACCCGCGAGGCGCTGGACGCCGGACGAGAAAGCTCTTTGAACGACCGGCTGCAAAACAAATGCACCAGGCTCGATCCCATATTGGTCGCCGCGGAGGCCGAAAAGGGCGACCGTCTCTCCAGCGAGATCATCTCCGACACGGCCCGATACATGGGCGTGGGAATCTCCATCCTCATGCACACGATCGATCCCAGTTGCATCCTCCTGGGCGGGGCCATGACATTCGGCGGAAACGACACCGAACTGGGCCGGCGTTTCCTGCAAGAGGTTAAGGCGGAGGTCAACCGCCAGGTGTTCGCCATCTTGGCCGAGCGGATTACAATCGAGTACGCGGCACTAGGCAGTGACGCCGGTTTCATCGGCACCGCCGGACTGGCTCGCGCCGCCTATCGCAAATCGCTGCCGAGTTCATGAAGGGGTTGTTAGACATGTTTAACGCGAGCAAGCTCGGCGGCTAACAGCTACCACAGCAACAGCAAAGCGATAGTCATCATCGCCGCGTCGGCCAGTATGTGTACCACCCAGGGCGCTACGATGGAGTCGGCCTTTTCGTATAATATCTGCAACATCCAGGCGAATACGAACAGCCCCACGCCCGCCACCGCCAGCAGACCGGGCGCAAGCCAATGGCTGATGAACAACAAATGTTGCGCGGAAAAAGCGGCCGCGGGCAAACATTGGCCCAATATTCTTTGCCGTCGCACAAGCTGTCCAAACGCAAAACCACGATAGAAAAACTCTTCTAAAAGCGAGTTGAAGAAGATGGTTACGGGCGCCACCAAAGCGACCGTCATCGCCGTGACGCTGAACTGCGCCGCCATCCGCTCGACAATCACCGAGCGGTCGACCAGGCGGTCGATGGCCACGAAGTAAACTCCCAGAAAAACGGCTCCACAAGCCAGCCCCAGCCCAATGGCCGCCGGTAGAGAGTTTCGCCAGTTGCCCGGTCGCAGCACGTCGCCCACAATCCGTATGCCCCGCGTCCGGCAATAAATCAACGGCGGCACCAGAAAAAGAACCTTGTAGAGCGAATACCCCAGCACCCCGTCAAGCTTCAAAGCCAACTGCACAACCACCATCGCCAGCGGCAGCACAACAAGCCCCGCAAGCACCCACGTCTCCCAGGCCGACGTCGAACGTGTTTTTATCGCAATATCGGACATTACTTTTATGCTCCTGAGTTGGTGGGATCCGGATCTCGGCGGGGGGCGCGTTTCTCTATCACCAAGGCGTAAACCGAAGGCGAATGTCACGTCGAAATTCGAAGAAGTTCGAGTCAGCCCAGCCGCTTGCGGCGGTTTTGCCACGGATTCAACGTGTGGGTTAGCGGCGGGGCTTGTCCCCGCGCTGAGTGGTACGCCGATATAACGCGACGGCAAGCGTCGCCGCTAACAAACACATCCTCTCTCCCGTGGAGGTATTGTGGGACTGGGCTGTTGGGCCGGACTTCGCCAGAAAACCGTGCAAAGCGACAGCTACTTCCTTGCCGGCAAGTCGCTCAAGTGGCCGGTAATCGGCCTGGCCCTGTTCGCCACCAACATCTCCACCATCCACCTGGTCAGCTTGGCCCAATGCGGCTACACCAGCGGTCTGCTCTACGGCAACTTCGAATGGATGGCGGCCTTCACGCTCATCTGTCTCTCGCTGTTTTTCGCCCCCTTCTATATCCGTTCGAAAGTCACCACCCTGCCCGACTTCCTGGAAAAACGCTATAGCCGCCCCTGCCGCGATTGGCTGGCTTTTCTGTCGATCGTCTCCGCGATCTTCATTCACATCGGCTTCTCGCTCTATACGGGCGCGGTCGTCATGCGGGGACTATTCGGCATCGACATGAACGTCAGCATCATCACCGTGGCCGTTTTGACGGGCATCTACACCATCGTGGGCGGGCTCTTGGCGGTGGTGCTCACCGAGTCGATCCAAACCGTAATCCTGCTGATCGGCGCGATATGCATCACGGTTTTCGGCATGGTGGAAATCGGCGGCTGGGCCGAGTTGCAGAAAAACGTGCATCCGGTGAACTTCTCCATCATCCGCCCCGACACCGATCCCACGGGCCTTAGCATGTGGGCCGTGTTTCTCGGCTACCCGGTCATTGGGCTGTGGTACTGGTGCTGCGATCAGACGATCGTGCAGCGTGTTTTGGGCGCCAAGGACGAAAACCACGCCCGCGTGGGACCGCTTTTTGCCGGTTTCATCAAGATCCTGCCGATGTTCATCTTCGTGCTGCCGGGCTTGATCTGCCTGGGGCTGATCCAGAAAGGCGTGTTGACCGAGCCGCTGGAAAACTCGGAAGACGTCTACGCCTACATGATCAACAACATCCTTCCGGTGGGCCTCAAGGGCCTGGTGGCGGCCGCGCTGCTGGCGGCGCTGATGAGCACCGTTTCCGGCGCACTAAACTCCATCGCCACGCTCTTCAGCTACGACATCTACAAACGCTGGAGACCCAACACATCGGACAAAAAGCTTATTTTTGTGGGGCGGATTGTCACATTTTTCGCCATGATCGCGGCCATCGTCTGGTCGCCGTACGTGGGCCGATTCCCCAGCATTTTCCAAGGCCTCAACGATCTGATCTGCTACATCGCACCGCCCATCACGGTGGTGTTCCTGTGGGGCGTGTTCTGGCGACGCGCGTCCGGCACGGGAGCCATAGTCACCTTGCTCAGCGGTCGGCCATGGGCCTGGCCGTGTTCATCCTCGATTGGTGGAACATCGGCGGCTGGAGCTACCACTCCATGATCTCCGGCTTCGGCCTCTTCTGTATCTGCTCCGCCATTCTGGTCCTGTTCTCGCTCCTCTTCCCACACCGCCACAGCGAAGAAAGCTCGGCGCTGGTGTGGAAGAATCTGCTCGAACCGCTGCAAGGAAAGGCCTGGAGCGGCATCGGCAATTTTCGGGTTCTGGCCCTGCTGCTCTTCCTGGTAATGGCCGGACTCTATTGGGGTTTCGCCGGCAGCGATTCGTATTACGGCGTCGATTGCTCGGTTCTGCTCGACGGCAAGCCGTCGCGCGGTGTGCGTCTGGTCTTCGAATGTGACGAGCCGGTCTACAACTTCTCGGTCGAGGCCAACCAGTGCGGCCGCTTTGTCTTCCCCAGCGGCGCAAAGGCCGGCGGAGCACCGGCCGGGACAACCTTCCGCGTCAAAACCGAGCCGGTAGCGCAGGTCGTGAAGGTTGACAAAGACGGCAAAGTTCTCGCTGTGATCTCGACCGAGCCGCCCGGCACGAAAATCGACGTCCGGGAAAAGGACGGCAAAACGATTATCCTGACAATTGACAAGAAGACCATCTTCGACGGCAAACTGGCCGCGGGCCAGAAGATCGAGCTGCTGCCGAGCGCCAAACTCGAAGCCAAATATGCCAACTTCGAAACATCAGGCTTATGCACAACAATCGAAGCCGACAATAACGTCATCGAGTTCAAAATGGGGAAGTGATTTTTGTAGGGTGCGTCCGCGACGCACCACGGAACTCCTGGTGCGTCGCGGACGCACCTTGCCTGCAATTCTTCTCTAACCGGCAAAGTCTATCTGACCGGTATTAACATTTCATTTCGCTTCATTCGATAGGTCCCGGATTGTTCGGCACAGACCGAATAATCGTCACAACCGGACCGGGGTGTGGGAAATACAGGCCCTGTGGGTGGTTCTAGATGGAACAGTCGCGCCGGTACTGCCGATAATTATGAATGGAATGGTTATTCTTCATAAATAGGTTATTACTTTCGCAACATTTTTCCCGATTCACTGCCTCGGAGAAAAACTAATGTCTAATAAACACAAAAGCATCGGGCTGTGTTGGTTTGTCGTTCTGACGATATTGGCCGGCGGAGTCGGTTGCCGGAGTGCGCGGCCGCGGTCCAGTCCGCAAAACCTGGCCGGTCAGTGTGCGGCTCCGCGGGAGTTGTCGAAGGTGATCTTGCCTATGTACACGATCGAGCCGCCCGACATTCTGATAGTCGAAGCCATCAACGTGGTGCCGCGTCCTCCTTACCGCCTGAAGACATTCGACGCGGTCGCCTTGCAGGTAATGGGGACTCTTAGCGATGAACCCATCGAGGGCGTGTTTCGAATCGAGCCGGGCGGGTTGCTCAAGCTCGGCCGCACATACGGCAGTGTAAAGGCTACCGGTGAGACGGTCGAGGATCTGGAAGTGAAAATCGAGGAGCACTTGAAAACATTCCTCAAGGAGCCGATCGTCACGATCAGTTTGGCCGAGACGGTGGGCAAGCAGCAAATCGCCGGCGAGCATCTGGTTGGGCCCGACGGAACCGTGACGCTGGGTACTTATGGCAGCGTTTTGGTGGTGGGTTTGACGATTGCCGAGGCGAAGGTGGTGATCGAGCAGCATTTGTCGCAGTTCCTCGAAGATCCGGAGGTTTCGGTCGACGTTTTCGGCTACAACTCCAAGGTCTATTACATTGTCACCCAGGGCGCCGGCACGGGCGACCGCCTCTATCGCTTCCCGGTGACCGGCAACGAAACGGTTCTGGACGCGATTTCACAGGTCAACGGTCTGGAACAGGTTTCCTCGAAGAAGATCTGGATCGCAAGGCCCAAGATGGAGTGCGAGGGCGTCCAGATTCTGCCGGTCTGCTGGAACGATATTACGGCCCGGGGCAGCACGAACACGAATTATCAGATTTTGCCGGGCGACCGTATTTTCATCGCCGAAGACAAACTGATCGCCTTCGACACGGGCTTGGGCAAGCTGACCGCTCCACTGGAACGGATCATGGGTTTCTCGCTCTTGGGAGCGGAGACGGCCACGCGGTTCTCGGGCAGCGTGCTTAGAGGCGGCGGCAATCCTCGCGGTAGTTCGTTTTAACCGACTTATAAGGGAGGGGCACTTAATCACCGGCAGTTGGGTTCCATTAGAGGTTATGAGTGCGATGCTTCAGAACAGAAGAACAGCGACGGGAGCGGGTCTGTTGAGCATGGCGGCGACGTTGATGGTTGCCGCGGGTTGCGCCATGACCGGCAATCCGCAATCGCCCAGGTGCGACTTCAATATATGCCACTATATCTTTCCTTATACGCGTCCGCCGCGGCCGCCGGCCGCTGTCGATCCGTGTACGTATGGCTATCGTCCCACCAGATGGCATCACTGGCCGACCGATTGGGACTCTTGCGTGCCCGGCACGGCGCGGATGGCCGTCGATGTGGAAACGATTCCGGCCGGAGTGCCGGTGGTTGGCGATGAACTGCAGCCGCTGCCCCGGCAGAGCACGATCGAACCCCGGCAGAGCACGAACGAACCCCGGCAGAGCACGATCGAACCCCGGCAGAGCACGATCGAAACAGTTCCGCCTGCCGATGCGCTGCCCCATGCGCCTGCCGAGCGGAGCGAGGTTGAAAAGGACAAGCCCGCGGGCGCCGATGCGGATACGAAAAAATTGCCGAATTTGCCCACGCCGTTTGAGGATGATGATGAACCGCAAGAGGCCGGCGAGGAGATTGAAGTTTTAGAGATACCGCCGATCAAGCTGGAGAAGCAGCCGGCGGCCGAGCCGGCGGATCTGCCGCCGGATCTGCCGCTGGATCTGCCGGCCAGTGAAGGCGATACGCGGTCCTCAACGAAGAGCAGTGTGATCCTAGTGGCTGCATCGCAAGGCGAGCGGGAGCGGCTTGCGTGCCGGCCGGCCGTTTGTCGAGACGAACTGTTTGCGGACGTGCACTCCGCGGAGTGGGCGGCGGAAGACTTCCAGCCGGATCTACGGGCCTTGGGAGATATGATTAGCTTCAGCTCAAAGAGGCCGCGGCCGGTCGCGGATAAGAGGCAGCACGACGACGTGGACGAAGCAAATGACGAAGAGGCGAGCCGCGCGGTTGAGAAGCCCTCGCGGCTGGGATTCATGCAGGGGCTGTTGGAGAAGCTGCCCCAGGCGGAGTGGCTGTTTAGATAGGTTTGAAGTCAAAAGAGGCCGTAATCTCTCTTGTTTCCGCCTCGATCTCGGCGTCGATTTGCGACTGGTCGTCGTAGTAATAGGCCATGGCAGCGTGGATTTCCGCAAGCGTTAGGCCGGGGTGTTGGCGACACATTTCTTCGGGAGACCAGCCGTGTGCCAGGTAGTCCATCACAATCTGTGCAACACGAACACGCGGAGTGCTGCGCAGGCGAGCCGGCTCGTCCGCGGGCTTTTCGATGTGAGGGTAGGTTGTATTTGTCGACACAGTTTTGGATTGCCTTAAAGTGATGCAATGAGAGAGCAACAGACGAATACACCCTATAAGTATAGCGTGAAACATGCCCCCCGGCAACCCTTATCCACAACAATCAAAGCCGACAAATAGCCGCCGGGCGTTTTGGGTCGTCTGTTGGGCGAGTTCTTCGGGCGGGCGGCCGCGGAGTTCGGCCAGGGCGGCCAGGGTGTGGGCGACCAGTGCCGGTTCGTTGCGTTTTTGTTTGCCTCGCAGTGGGTGCGGGGTGAGGTAGGGGCTGTCGGTTTCTACAAGCAGCCGGTGGGCGGGAATGCGGGCAGCCACGGCTCGCAGGGCTTCGAATTTTTTGTTGCGATATGTGACCATGCCCGAAAAGCTGATGTGCAGGCCCAGTTCGAGGCAGGCGTCGGCCATTTCCTGGTCGCCGCTGAAGGAATGGATCAGACCGCGGAAGGGGCCGCGGGCGGCCGCCTCGGCGAGCATTGCCACCACGGCGTCATTGCAGTCGCGGCAGTGTACGATGACCGGCAAATCGCGCTCTTGAGCAAGTCGCAGGTGGCGGTCGAAATAGTCTTGTTGTACGGACAGCGGGGCGTAATCCCAATAGGTGTCCAGGCCCGTCTCGCCCAGGGCCACGACCTGCGGATGGCCGGCCAGCGAGCAAATGCGATCCCACTCCCACTCCCACGCCTCGGCCTCGGCCGTATGGTTGGGCTGGATGCCCACGGCGGCTTTGATCGTAGCATGTTCTTCGGCCAGACGGACGACCGCTTCGGAAGAAGCCGCGCTTGTGCCCACACATATTATGGCCTCCACGCCGGCCTCACTCGCCCGAGCGACAATGTCCGGCAGGTCGGCGGCGAACTGTTCGTCGTCCAGATGGGCGTGGGTGTCGATTAGACGCATTTTTGGGTTTCGGGTGCGGAACTTGTTAGCCCAGCCGCTTGCGGCGGTTTAGCAGGCCGGTTGAAAAATCGTGGCACGGCCATCCTGGCCGTGTGGTGCTCCCTTCACGGGCAAGATGCCCGTGCCACAAAAATGGTCAACAGTTTGCATTTGGTGCGTGCAAGCACGCACCCTACAATAATCGAAACAGCGACCCGGCGGCAGTAACGGCCCAAGAGTACAAACCGTTCCAGAAGACGCCGAAGACCAGGATGGGCACGGTTACAGCCAGCAGGAACCCTCCGGCGGGCGAGATCAGCGGCAGATCGGCCTTGGGGCCGGTTTTTCCAGCGTCGGATGCGGCGGGCATCACCAAGACTTTTACAACGCGTAGATAATAAAACAAACTGATGACCGTGTTTAACAGACCGATGACCAGCAGCGCGTACAGTCCGGCATGGAAGACCGAGGCGAAGACAGTGAACTTGGGGTAGAAACCGGCCAACGGCGGCAGGCCCACGAGGCTGAAGAGTATCAGCGACATGCAAATCGCGGTTGCGGCCGAGGTGCCGATCATGCCGGCGTAATCTTCGATCTTGTCGCCGCCGGTCGAACGTCGCACAAATGCCACGAAGGCGAACGCGCCCAGGTTCATGAACAGGTATATGGTCACGTAGAAGGCCATGGCCGCGGCGGCGTCTTTTGCGGCGCCCGGGTCGTCGCCCATGGTGGCGGCCATGGCGGCCACGGGCATCATCATGTAGCCGGCGTGGGCGATGGTGGAATAGGACAGCAGTCGTTTCATGCTGGTTTGTCCATAGGCGGCCAGGTTGCCCAGTGTGCAGGTGACGGCGGCCAGCACCGCGATCGCGGCGACAATGAAGGTTCGCACGGGAGCCAGGGCGGCCAGTGCCTCGGGATCCGGCGAGTAGCCCATGCCGATGGCCAGACGGACCAGCAGGCCCAGGGCGGCAGTCTTCGAGGCTATGGACAAAAAGGCGGCGATTTCGGCCGGTGCGCCTTCGAAAACATCGGGCGCCCAGAAGTGGAAGGGCACGGCCGAGAGCTTGAAGGCCACGCCCACCCCCAGCATCAGCCCGCCCAGGACGAGGATCATGTAGCTGCTCGACGCGGTGGGCGTTTGCAGCAATTCGGCCAGCGAGGCCGACATGGCCGGAAGCTGAGCCGTGCCCAGGGTGCCGCACAGCAGGCTGATTCCGTATATCATCACGCCGGCCGCGGCGGCGCCGTAGATGGCGTATTTCAAGGCCGCTTCGCTGGCGCGGCGGTCTTCTTTGTTCATGCCGGCCAGAATGTACGAAGGCACGCTGGCCATCTCCAGCCCCAGGAAGACGATGAGCATGTGGTTGGCCGAAACCATCAGGCACATGCCCACGGTGGCGCCCAGCACGAGCACAAAAAATTCGGCCGTGTCCAGCCGATGCGGGAAGCGGCTGATGCGGGTGAAAACGACGAAGAGGATCACGAAGGCGATCAGCAGGGCCCGCATGTAGACGCCGAAGCCGTCGACTTGCAACATGCCCGTAAAGATTGGACCCGTGAAGGTTTCCACGCTTGGGTGCGAAGCCGCAAGCGGCTGATTGCAGAAATATCGCCACGGCGCCAGCAGCCACAGTGCCAGGGAACTGCCCAGCAGGGTGAACACCGTGGGCGCGGCGGTCCAGCGGGGCACGATCATCCGCACCAGCAGCAGCGCCACAATGGTGGTGCAAAGGACCAACTCGGGCCGAAAAGCCGGCAGCGAATCGATGAGCGTATCGTCGAGAACTTGTTGAAAAAGTTCGTGGAAGTTTTCGGGGAAATTCACGGCTATCGGGCTCCCCCGGCTTGGGCAATGGACGACGGGGGCGCGTTTGCTTCTCGCTGTAGCCGCGGTTGCTTCACATCTTCCATCCAAACGGCCAGGTTGTCAACGGTTCGGTCCACGCTGGGCGTCATGTAGTTGAACAACGCCTGGGGATAGACGCCGAGGAAAATGGCCAAAGCCAAAAGCGGGGCGGCGATGGAAAGTTCTCGCGGGGTGATGCGGGTTATGGCCTCGCCGTGGGGGCCCTTGTATTCGGGGCCGAGGTAGACGCGCTGCAGGGTCCAGAGGATATAGGCGGCCGTGAGCACCACCACGCCGGCCGAGATTACGGCCAACACCATGCTGTAGTTCCAGACCGAAAGCACGACGAGCACCTCGCCGATAAACCCGCACAGCCCCGGCAGCCCCAGGCCGGCGAAGAAAATGCCCATGGCAATGCCGCTGTAGACGGGCATTTTGGCGAACAGCCCGCCGAACTTGTCCAGGTCGCGGTGGTGAACCCGATCGTAGATCACACCCACCAGGAAGAACATGCCGGCCGAGCTGATGCCGTGGGCGATCATCTGGAACATGGCCCCGTTCATGCCCATCTTCCAGTAGTCGGTCTCCATCATGTTGCCGGCGGTTATCGACCACACGCCCAAGCCCAGCACGACGTAGCCCATGTGGCTGACGGAGCTATAGGCTACCAGCCGCTTGAAGTCTTTTTGGGCCAGTGCGGCAAAGGCGCCGTAGACCATGCTCAACACGCCCAACGAGCAAACCAGCCAGGCCAGTTCGTAGGCGGCGTCGGGACAGATGGGGTAGCAGATGCGAATGATGCCGTAGCCGCCCATCTTCAGCAGCACCCCGGCCAGTATCATGGAGATGGGCGTGGGCGCTTCCACATGGGCGTCGGGCAACCAGGTGTGCATCGGCACGGCGGGCACTTTTATCAAAAACCCCACGAACAACAGCAAAAATGCCCACCATTGGATCGACTTGCCCCACAAAAGTTCCTTATCGAAGGGCGAGTCGTGCATGCGGCCCATCTCGCCCAGGGCCAAGATGTTAAACGTGTGGACCGGCGCGTCCGGCGGCTGGATGTCGAAACATTGCTTGACGGTTTGGGCGTCGAGATGCAGGGCCTCGATCCGCTGGTTGTCCAATCCCCGCAGCAACGCCAGGTCGCTGTTGAAGTAGAGCATCAGAATGGCGATCAGCATAAAAACGCTGCCCACCAATGTGTAGAGGAAGAACTTGATGGCGGCATATTCACGTCGCGGCCCGCCCCAGACGCCGATTAAAAAATACATCGGCAGCAGCATCACTTCCCAAAGCACGTAGAAGAGGAAAAAGTCCAAGGCCATGAAGACGCCCAACATGCCGGTTTCCAGCAAGAGGAAGAGGATGCAATAGGCCTTCACGTGTTTGTTGATGTTCCAGCTTGCGCCCATGGCCAAAAGGCTCAAAAACGACGTCAGCACGATCAGCGGGAAGCTGATGCCGTCGATGCCCAAGCAATAGTAGATGTTGAACGACGGTATCCAGTCGATGCTGAAGGCGTGCTGCATTTGGCCCGTCTCCAGCGCGAAACGCACGCTCGTGTTGCCGGCGCCGGCGGGGATCGCCATCCAGGCGGTGACCAGAAAAACGGCCACCGTGGTGCACAAAGCCAACAGTTTTGCCAACTGGGGCTTGTTCTTGGGCAGGAAGCAGATGGCCAAGGCGCCGGCGGTGGGAGCGAAGATGACCAGGCTCAGTATTACAATGGGTTGAGTTAGGATGTCCATGTTTATTAGATTTCAGATTTCAGATGACAGATTTCAGATGACAGATTTCAGTGTCCTGCAACGGCGACGTTCCAGTAGATGCTGACGATGATAAACAAGGCCACGGTGCCGATGACGATGAACACTACGTATTGGCGAATGCTGCCGGTTTGCAGGACTCGTAGCCAGAGGCCCGTTCGAAACGTGCAACGGGCAATGCCGTCTACCAGGCCGTCGATCAGATGACGGTCGATCCAGGCGTCGATGCTCGATACCCAGCGGGCGGCTTTGGCCGTGGAATCGACGAAGCAGTCGATCAGGTTACGGTCGATGCCGGCCGCGATGCGCGAGAGCCAAAGCGTGGGCCGTATGAAAACGAGACGGTATAGCTCGTCGAAGTACCACTTGTTGAGCAGGAATTTATACAGCGGGGCGAACATGCGGCTGACGTCGCCGGGGTTGAAATAGTGCTTGGCGTAAAAGACCACGGCGATGACAAAGCCCGAGGCGGCCATCGTAAAGGCGATCAGCGAGACGGGGATATGCACGTCGGGGGCATGGGAAAGGTGTTCGGCCGGAACGTGGATGCCGCCTTCGGTGGCGATGCCGGCGGCGATACCGGCGGGCATGGCCTGTTCGATCAGCGATTTGGCGCCGATTTCCGTGAAGGGGATATTCCAGCCGGCGATGACGGCAAACACGGCCAGCACGACCAGCGGGGCCACCATTACGCGGGGCGATTCGTGGGCGTGCGCTTCGACCTCTTCGCTGCGAGGCTTGCCCCAGAAGGTCATGAACCAGAGGCGGAACATGTAGGCGGCGGTTATGGCCGCGCCGATGGTTGCCGCCCAAAAGAAAATGTCGCCGTGCAAAGGGTTATGCAAACGAAACAAAAACGCCTGGGCAAGGATCGAGTCCTTGGAATGATAGCCGCTGAGCCCGAACCATAGCGGGATTCCCGCCCCGGAGATGGCCAGGCAGCCGATCATGGTGGTGGCGGCCGTCCAGGGCATTTTCTTCCGCAGGCCGCCCATTTCCGGCATCTCGTTGGTGCCGCAGGCGTGGATCACCGAGCCGCTGCAGAGGAACAAAAGCGACTTGAAAAAGGCGTGCGTAATCAAATGGAACAGCCCCGCCACCCAGCCGCCGATGCCCAGGGACATGGTCATGTAGCCCAGTTGGCTGACGGTGGAATAGGCCAGCACGCGTTTGATGTCGGTGGCCGTGATGGCGATTGTTGCGGCCATGAACAGCGTGAAACAGCCGACGTAGGCGATCACGAGAAAAACCTCGGGGGCGAAGACCGGGTAGAAGCGGCCCACCAGGTAGACGCCGGCGGCGACCATCGTGGCGGCGTGGATCAAGGCACTGACCGGCGTGGGGCCTTCCATGGCGTCGGGCAGCCAGACGTGCAGCGGGAACTGGGCGCTCTTGCCCACGCATCCGCAGAAAATACCCAGCCCGGCCAACACCAGAAGCCAATAGCCGTAGCCCTGCTGGCGCCACTGGGGCACCATCCGCTGGACTTCGGCCGCGGCCGCTTCCGCCGTGGGCGCGTGCAGATAGATCTGTTCGATCTTATCGCGGGCGTCGAATTTCACCATGCCGTCGGGGACGACGAGCGCGTGGGCGGCGGTTTCGTGGCCGTCGGCTTCCGAATCGGTTCCTAAAGCGGCTTCCGATGTCATGCCGATGGGCTGGTCGTGGTGCTGGGGGCGGACCTCTTCGAAAATGCCGGTGAAGGAGAACGTGCCCAGGGTGGACCAGATAACCATCAGCCCGATAATCATGCCGAAGTCGCCCACGCGGTTGACGATAAACGCTTTGTTGGCGGCGTTGCAGGCCGACTTTCGCTCGATGTAGAAACCGATCAGAAAATACGAGCAGATGCCCACCAGTTCCCAAAAGACGAAGACCATGGCGATGTTGCCGGCGATTACCAGCCCCAACATACTGAAACAAAACAGCGACAGGTACTGGTAGAAGCGGAAGAACCGCCCGGGACGTTTCAAGTTGCTGCCGTCGTCGAGCTTGACCAGGGGATCGGTCACCTCTTCGAGTTCCTCGTGCATGTAGCCGAAGGAGTAGACGTGGATGCAGGTGGCCACCAGCGTCACCATGGCGAACATCACGATCGTCAGCGAGTCGATGTAATAGCCGATGGTGATCTTCAGCGATCCGAACTCGCAGAGCGAATACCAGTCGCCGGAGATGGGCGTGGCTTTTCGTTGGTGTTCATCATCGTGATCCGGGGCATGCGCGGGTTCGGCATGGCCCGCTACGGCATGTTCGCCCGCCGCGACATGTTCTGTGTGTCCACCGTGCGATTCGAGCGGCGGGTAATACGAGAGCCAGGTGACCATGGCGATCACAGAAAGTACACAAGCGACCCCTATGGCGCCGGTGGCGATGTATCCGGCCGCAACGCCGTTTTTACCCAGTCGTCGCCCCAGCAGGACGATAACCGTGAACGAAGCCAACGGCAGTAGCCAGGCCAGCGCGAGCAGCAGCGGGATTAAGGTTTCGATTGGCAAATGCATTATATGAGACGGTTTGGTTGTGGTGCTTGACGATATTTTGCGAAGCCGGCAAGCGGCTGAATTTATCCGCTGAGTTCATCGCCGCGGTCGACGTCGACGCTCATGTGGTTGCTGTAAAAGCTCAAAACAATGGCCAGGGCCACGGCTGCCTCGGCCGCGGCCAGGACGATTACGAACAGCGTGATCCATTGCCCGTCCAAGCCCAGCATGGCCCGGCCCGTGGGGCAAAGCGCCGGGCTGGAAAAGGCCACGAAGTTGACATTGGCCGCGTTGAGCACGAGCTCGATGCCCATCAGCACGCCGATGGCGTTGCGCTTGGTGGCCATGCAAACCACGCCGGTGACAAACAAAATCGCCCCCACGATCATGTAATGCGTCAGCCCGACTGGCTGAGTTAATAAGTTCATGGTAACTCCTGTCCTCTATCCTGTAGGGTGCGTGCTTGCACGCACCAACGACGCTGTGCAACTGCGGTGCGTGCAAGCACGCACCCTACACCTGAAATCTGAAGTCTGAAATCTGAA
>SDBV01006641.1_pt1 | contig 15972 bp, 14 predicted proteins | sample 2277081 | NCBI WGS metagenome assembly SDBV01 (sample SAMN10402039, study PRJNA504765) | marine sediment metagenome | isolation source: marine sediment core GS10_PC15, 223 cmbsf | place: Arctic Ocean: Southern Knipovich Ridge | collected 2010
GGGAAGACAGAAAATTGACAAAAAACAAAATTCCGCAGAAGAGTTACAACACCGTATTTCACTATTGACATAATGTTTTAGTAGCGATGTTTTCATTTAAAAATCTTCAGAAAGGACAGATGTATTATCTAAGAAATTATGGCGAAGAAACCACATTCGTTGTTGTTGAGATCCTGGAAAACGGCGACTGCATTGTAAAACATACCGAAACCCTGGAGATTTTCCATTTATACGATCTTATCCGGTATGGAAAAGGTTCCGATTACGAGTTGCATGAGTAGGTGTGAATTATAAATATCCCCCATTTTTCGGGAGTTATTTTACCTCTCATGTAAATATCCTCTAAAAATGTAACCATTTTCATCAAAACCAGTAACTCTATGTAGGATCAGGCAACTTTTCCGATGCAACCAGGTCATTTTATTGGTCAAAAACTCAAAACCAGGACATGCAACCTTTTTACCGCCTTATATTATTTCAAAGCTTCTTGTTTTTTTTATTGTCTTCAAAACTACTTGCCTTTCAACCCGCAGGTGATGATGAGACAAAAGATCCTCTGGGTAAAAAATCATATACTACAGTTAGGATAAATGGACTTGCTCCCGTCATCGATGGAAAACTTGATGATGATGTGTGGAACCAGGTAGAATGGGGCGGTGACTTCATACAATTTATGCCCGAAGAAAAAGTTGCCCCTTCACAGCAGACTGCATTTAAAATTCTCTATGATGACAAAAATTTGTATATCGGTGTTAGGGCATATGACACTGATCCGCATAAAATTGTAAAGCGCGTTGGACGGAGGGATGGATTTGACGGTGATTGGGTTGAAATAAATATCGATAGTTACAATGATAAAAGGACAGCGTTTTCATTTACAGCAAGCGCTGCCGGGGTGAAAGGCGATGAGTTTATTTCTAACAATGGCCAAAATTCGGATAGTAACTGGGACCCGATCTGGTATCTGAAAACCAATGTGGATGAACTTGGATGGACAGCCGAATATAAAATACCTCTTAGCCAGCTACGATTTTCGGCAGAAAGTGAACAAACCTGGGGCCTTCAACTGATGAGGATGTATTTTCGTGAAGAGGAGCGTGACATCTGGCAATATATACCGAGAGATGATCCGGGCTGGGTTCATAAATTTGGTGAATTACACGGGATCAAAGGGATAAAGCCTCAAAAACAAGCAGAGATCATGCCTTACGTCGTTGGTAAAGTGGAGCGATATGAAGGTGAGGACGGCAACCCCTTTGCAACCGGCAAAGAACAAAATTTGAATTTCGGATTGGACGGAAAAATTGGAATTACTAATGATGTAACACTTGATTTTACAGTTAATCCTGATTTTGGACAGGTGGAGGCTGACCCTTCACAGTTAAACCTTTCGGCTTTCCAGGTATTCTTTGATGAACGAAGACCTTTTTTTATTGAGGGCAATAACATCCTGAACTTCCAGGTCACGGATTTCAGGAATGACAATTTATTTTATTCCCGCAGGATTGGCGGGAGGCCTAAAGGGTTTCCTTCAGTAAATGATGATACTTATGTGAAAATGCCTGACAACACACGGATCTGGGGGGCTGCGAAGTTGACAGGTAAAAATAAAAATGGCCTTTCGTTCGGAATACTTGAATCGGTAACTGCCAGGGAATATGCAGAGATCGATGAAAATGGAGTCCGCTCAAAAGAACAGGTGGAGCCCCTTACAAATTATTTTGTAGCGCGCGCATCGCAGGATTTAAACAAAGGAAATACTGTATTTGGTGGCATGATCACCTCCATTCACCGTGATATCAATACTACATCGCTCGAGTTTTTGCATAAAAATTCATGGTCGGGTGGACTGGACCTGCTGCATCAATGGAAAGAAAAGAAATACTTCGTTTCAATTAATGGTGTATTCAGCACTATCAAGGGAACCTCGGAAGCAGTCCTTGAAACACAACTGGCCAGTGAACGGTATTTTCAGAGGACAGACAATTATCATAAGAGTGTAGATACAACCCTGACATCTTTAACAGGATCGGGAGGACAGTTCAAAATTGGAAAGCAAGCAGGAAAATTCATGTATGAATTTGGTACCACTTTCGTGTCGCCCAACCTGGAACTCAACAACCAGGGGTTCCTGATGAACACTGATAACATTACCCAATGGATCTTTACCAGGTACCAGGTAAATAAACCATTCAGTATTTTCAGGAGAATGGGGTTAGTAGGAGTTCAGTACACTATGTGGGATTTTGGGAAAGTAAACACCAATACCGGTTTTAACTTCAATTATCAGTCGCAGTTTAAAAATTTCTGGGGTTTTAATATGGGCACCAACATTGATGTCACGGACATCTCGAATGCTGATTTGCGTGGTGGCCCTTCGCTCAAATATCCGGGAAGTTACAATTTCTGGTACTGGGTAGGAAGTGACAGTCGCAAAAAACTCAGGGTTATGTTTAACAACAGGTACAATTGGGGAGGTGAAGATTATCGAAAAAGTGTAAGTTACTGGATGCGGTTCCAGTACCGCCCAATAGATGTACTGGATATCTCTTTATCACCAAGCATTAGTTACAATCGACATGATTTGCAATATGTGGCAACCGAATCGTTCAAGGAAGATCCTCGTTACATTACCGCACAGATCGATCAGAAAACATACAGGCTGGAGATGCGAATTAACTATAATATAAACCCAAATTTATCGATTACTTACTGGGGACAACCGTTTGTTACTAAAGGGGAATATGGAGATTTTAAACGAATTACTGAATCAAAGGCAGGCAATTATTTTGACAGGTTCCACACTTTTACAGATCAGGAGATAACTTATAACGAAACGGAAGAATTGTACTTCATAGACGAAAACAGGGACGGTATAACCGATTATGAAATTTATAATCCAAATTTTAATTTTCTGCAATTCCGGTCCAATGCGGTGCTACGATGGGAATACAAGCCAGGTTCTGCATTGTTTGTAGTTTGGACACAAAATCGCACAGATAATCCACCATTTGCGGCTGTCGATAATTCCCTGGGAGGATTGACCAAAAACCTGTTTACCATAGCTCCCGAAAATATATTCCTAATAAAGTACACCTATCGTTTTATTTTGTAAAATCAATTATCAACTTTATAGAGGTAAAAGTTGTTTTGATTATATATAGATAAATACTATGACAAACTTATTGTTGATTGTAGCTGGTTTGGTATTGGGTTTTCAGGTGGTAATGTTTTTTGTAATCCGGAAACAAAAGAAACAGATTGAAGAGAACTCTATCGAAAGTAAGTATAAGATTCGTTCTCGTTCGGATGCCTGGAACCTGTTGAATAATCCGGGTCTTCCTGAAGCTGATCGAATAAAAATCGAAAAGTTATACAATTCAATGTAAAGCCTTGAAAAATAATTTTGTGAGGATGAAAAAATTGTGCTGGATGGTATTGATTACACTTCTTGCCGGAGGTTGCTCGGGATCAAAAGTGATAATGTTTACAGGTCCCAAAGCTAAATTCCAGAATTATTATACCTATCGAATAGAACACCCACCTTATCCGGAGGATACTTCAACAACCGTTGACCGCGCCCAGCTACTGAAGAAAAAGGTAGAGGAGACGATTACCATTCAATTGAATAGCAGGGGATACTCAAAAACACAACCTGCAGACCTGGTGGTTTCCTATAATCTCATATTGGAAAATAAAGTGGATTATGATGTCAATAATAGCTATTCGAGGTCACGCAATTATAATTATCCTTATTCTTATAATTATTATGATCCCTACGATCCCTATCGGTTCAACAAAAAAGAATATACCCAGGGGACTTTAATCGTTGATATCAGGGAAGATTTTGGGAATGCCATTGTTTGGGAAGGGAGCCTCAACCTGAAATACAATAAAACTAAAAATAAAAAGAAACCGGACCCCGTAATCAATGCATTTGACCTGATATTTAATGAATATAATTATATCGCAGGCAGCGCTCAGCAGGTGGGGGGAGAAAGCCCCAAATGACTCACCATAATTAACACACATTATCCAATTTTCTTAACCCAGGCATTGAAAATGTAAGAAAAAGTTATATTTTCAAAAGCTATAATACACTCATTTTCAATCGCCTGCACATTGTGCAAAAAGTCCATTAGAACTTTTTGGGTTAAATCCCTATTATGAAATGAAATTTCTATTTGAAATAAATGGGTTAAATTTATAATTCACCAAAAAGCTAACCAATATAAATATGGGAAATCATAAGTATTCGAACGAGAAAATAACGGTAGAATGGGATTCTAATGTTTGCATTCACGCCGCCGAATGTGTCAAAAATCTTGGGGATGTATTTAATCCTGATAAGAAACCATGGATCAACGTAAATGCTGCATCACCGGAACGGATCGCTGATACTATCAAATTATGCCCTTCCGGAGCATTAAAATCTTCAATGGGGGGAGAATCAGCAGCACCTGACAAAAGTGATGAACCTGATGCGAAAATTGTTGTAGGAAATAATGGTTCATTACGGATATCGGGCAATGTAGTTTTGGAAGATGTTGATGGAAACAGGATTGAAACAAAAGAGCGCTTTTCGCTGTGCCGGTGTGGCGCTTCGGAAAACAAGCCATTTTGTGACGGAACACATAAAAAAATTGGTTTTACAGGTTGATCATGCTTTAACAAATTATAGCTATTCTAATTTTTTTGCATAGAAAGTATTAGGTAATGGCAGTTTAGCGAGGAATAAATAATCTTATCCTCTCATTTTTCTTCCTATCGATTTTTAATAAAATTATCGATGGTTTTGTGATATGTTTAGAGGTAGTTAATTATCGCGTTGCAAAAAGTAATAATTCAACCTAAAATAGTTGTTAGTGCTTGTTTACTATTTTTAATTACCATTGCCTTCAGCCAGGTAAAAAATAAAGATTTCCACCTGTCCATTGTTCCCGGCCTGGGATCTTCGGGCCTCGATCCGGGAAATATTTCTGCGGCCTTTTCGTTTAACTTGTTTTCTGGCTATCTCCATTCGCTTCATGGCATTGAAATCAGCGGAATATCTTCCCTGGAAGTAGTACAGACCCATGGTATTCAGCTTTCAGGACTTTTTAATACTACCGGTACAAACTCGTATGCAGAAAAAGATAAGCAGGAAATACGTCAAATGCGAAAAAACGGCTACAGTGCGGACCTGATAGGTTTGCAGGTATCCGGATTGATCAATAATGTGAGAGGGAATGCCACGGGAGGGCAGATTACCCTCGGCATAAACTCCAGCAAATCATTAATTGGTGTACAGATAGCAGGGTTGGTTAATCAAACCGACCGGTACCTGCTGGGAGGGCAAGTTGGATTAATATTAAATATTTCAAATGGAAGCAGTACCGGATTCCAGCTATCATTATTGTTGAATCGGACAAAAGACGACCTGGAAGGAGCACAACTTGGCCTGGTAAATTTAGCCGGTACAATAGACGGTAAAAACTCAGTACTCACAGATAAACCAACGGCATGGCAGATTGGTGCGATTAACCGGTCCAAGAAAATGAATGGTACCCAGGTGGGATTGATTAATTTAAGCGGAGAGATGCGCGGGACACAAATCGGGTTGATCAATATCTATTCTACAACATATCAAACCAGTCAAAAGTCAGGAACCTCCATTGGATTGTTGAATGTGGGCAATTCATATCATTTGAAGTACTTTTTTGATGAAACGTTTGACATGAATTATGCGCTGGGAACCGGCAATTCAAAGAACGGGGCGATCGTGTCGCGGAAAAAAACAAAATACAATATGAGCTACCTGTTATACAGAACCTCAAATCTAAAATCTTCTTCATACCGTGCGTATGGTTATGGTTTTGAACATTCGATTTACAAATACACTGCAGGGCCAATGAATGAATTCAACTATTTAAGCGCCGGGGTGACTGTATCTTATGTCGATTATAATGACAAGACTTTCGGAAAAGACTGGTTGTTTGAGTTATCGTTGGAAGCAGGTACAAAATTGAATCTGAAACTGGGGTCATTGTATCTTTTTGGTGCCATTGATGGGAATATGCACAAAGGCAACAGCGGCAATGTGCTGGCGCCTTCGAAACTATCAAACATTGAAAAGATGGATGCAGATGTGCTGGCTTTCTGGCCCGGTTACCGCGTAGGGATAATGATAAGGTAAACTGATTCAGTATGCTTCAGCAGTCATGCCATGACTCCGAGTCATGGCATGACTGCTAAAACCTGTTTATGTATTTCCGATCTTTACTGCATAAACAACGGTGGATGTTTATCATCAAAATCCGTGATTGCCTGGTATTGTGATGCGATGGATAGAATGGTTCCCTCGTCAAATAACTTACCAATAATGGTAATACTTGTCGGGCTGTTATTTGTATTAAAACCATTAGGAATAACTATTACCGGGTGCCCTGTAAGGTTCGTAGCCAACAGTTGTGGCCCTCCAAAACTGGGTGCTATGATGGCATCGTATTCACTGAACAATTCATGCATTTTCTGGATCAGAATATAACGGACCCGGTTTGCCTGGATATATTCTACTGCAGGTATGAACCGTGATTCCCGGAAAAATGTAGGCCAGGCCCCTTTGTCCTGCCTGACAAGCAGATCAACGTTCCCCGAACGGGTAAGTTCGTCAAAAGCGGCCCCGGATTCAGCAGCAAGAATAATACGCATGGCGCCATAAGGTAGTTCATCCGGAAGGGTTACGGGTTGAATATCGATGCCAAGTTTTCTAAATTCCAGGAGAGCAATGGAATCGTTGGACCTGTTACGATAATCTCTTTCAAACAGGTCCTTCAAAAATCCAACTTTTAATTTTGACACATCCATGTCTTCTTTAAAATTGAAAGGCGCTTCAATCACCGCCTGGTCAATACCATCCGGACCATAAATCGCATCCAGTACAATGGCGCAATCCCGGGCCGACCTGCACATTGGGCCTGCTTTATCCATAGACCAGCTGAGCGCCATACCCCCTGCGCGGCTTACCCTTCCAAATGTGGGCCGTAGTCCAGATACTCCGTTTCGTGTTGATGGCGAAACAATGGATCCCAGTGTTTCTGTACCTATAGCAAATGCCACCAATCCGGCAGCTGTTGCTGAGCCGGGCCCGGCAGATGAACCGCTGGAGCCCTGTTCCAGATTCCACGGGTTCCTTGTTTTGCCACCGTACCATACATCTCCCATGGCAAGTGCACCAAGCGTAAGTTTTGCCACCAGAATGGCCCCGGCTTCATCCAGTTTTTTTACCAGGGTGGCGGTTTTGTTGATCACCTGGCCTTTATAGGCCATGGCCCCCCATGTAGTCCGTGTACCTGCTACTGCAAACAAGTCTTTTAATCCGTAAGGGATCCCGTGAAGGGGGCCCCTGTATTTGCCTTCAGCAATTTCTTTATCAGCTAACGCAGCTTTGCTGAGTGCTTCATCTTCAAGTAATGTAACCAGGCATTCGAGCGTATCGGCATATTTATTTATCCGGTCAATATAAAGCCTTGTTAATTCCGTCGAAGTTATTTTTTGATCCCGCATCAGTACGGAAAGTTCTGCAACAGTCATAAACGCCAGGTCAGCGTCACTATTGGGTTTTTCTACATTTGCAGGCAGGTTGAAGTCAACCGGTTTCTGTTCGGGATTTACTTTAAATCCCTTTGGCAGTGGATTAAACACAATTGCCGGAGGTATGTCATTGGACATTGAAAACTTATGCAGGGCCTGGTAGCGTTGAAGATTTTCGCTGAGGCCATCCTGCAGCGAATCACGCTCTGCAGCTGTAAATTGAAGATCGATGAGGTTCTCTGCCTGATCGGTTTTTAGTGTTTCTTTTTCAGTCGTTTTATCCTGCCCTTTAGCAAGGAAAAAGGAAAACAGGGTAATCAACAAAGTAATGAGCATTAAATTTTTCATGATGATATTTAATTGAGAAATATTTTCGATTTATAAAATTAAGTCAGTTTTTTGCATATTAAAACCTGAAATTAGTATTGTGTAATTTGTAACCGGATATAAAATTAAAAATGAAAAAATATTTTATCGATTTATTTGAATATGATGCCTGGGCTAACCGCCGCCTGCTAATCACACTTAAAAATAATAGTGATATAAAAAAAAAAAGGATCAGACAGATTTTTAGCCATACGATTTCAACCCAACTCATATGGTTAAATCGAATTGAGGACCATCCCACATCCCCTTTTCCTTTATGGGAAACTTACAAGATTTCTGAAATTGAAACAATGATAGAAGAAAGCAGCGAACGTTGGATAAATTTCCTGTCAACATACAAACTGGATACCCTGGAAGAGGTTATCAGGTATCAAAATTCCGAAGGAGATACCTACGAAAACCGGCTGCAGCAAATCATCACGCATGTAATCAATCATTCCATGCATCATCGTGGCCAGATTGCTTTACTGCTTCGTGAAAAAGGTGTTGCACCTCCCGACAACGACTACATTATTTACAAAAGGCATTAATTACTAACCACAACAAACCATGAAAAAACCAATCACACTTATCACCGCTATTCTTTACTTTACTTTAACGTCATCTGCACAGGATATGTGCTGTTCATTCAGTGCACCGGATGAATTTGCTACGATGGCCCAGAATATGGATTTTGCAACGCTTCATGAAATTCCTGCTCCTTACGAACATCATTCAAAGGATGGTGAAATGATATCATTCCCGACCAGCGACGGGAAAGAAGGAGCCGCATTTTATTTGAAGGCAAAAAATGAAACTACCAATTATCTATTTGTAATTCATGAATGGTGGGGTCTGAATGGCCATATTAAAAAAGAAGCCGAAAGGTTATACAATGAACTGGGAAATGTAAATGTGATGGCCATTGACCTGTACGATGGTAACGTTGCGACTAACAGGGAAGATGCCATGAAATACATCCGGCAGGTAACCAATGAGCGGGCAGCGGCCATTATCGAAGGTGCACTCACTTACTCGGGGCCAGATGCCCGGGTGGCTACCATCGGGTGGTGCTTTGGTGGAGGCTGGTCGCTGCAGGCAGCTTTGATATCGGGCGGGAATGCAATAGGATGTGTAATGTATTACGGATCTCCTGAAAAAGATGTGGAACGGCTCAAAACACTGCAGACGGATGTTCTCGGGATATTTGCAATTCATGATGGAGGTTTGGGCCCTGATGTAGTAGCGCAATTTGAAAAGGACATGATCGCGGCGGAGAAGAGCATCAATGTACATTCTTTTGATGCTGCCCATGCATTTGCAAATCCAAGCTCGCCACGATATAATGAGCAGGCTGCTCAATCGGCAAATGCGATCGCATTGCAATATTTGAAAAGTAAGTACAAATAGATTCGGATTCTTTCCTGTTTTACCGGCCAGGCGTAATATTTTAGTTTTAAATCTGTTTGATCATTTGATAATCAATGCGATGCATTATGCTGGATTGATCGATTTAAAGGAATTTGATATTTTAATGAATAATAAACTCGCTATTATTCATACACGTTGCTACTGTTTACGGCTGCAGGTATCTTTTTTAGCAATTGGTTAATTCATTAATTTTCATCAAATTACCAAAACCTTAAACTTAATCTTTAAACCCATGTCTTTAAAATCACTGATTATACTTTTCGCCTGTCTGATCCTGCTAGGTGCTTGTAACAATAATACAACGCAATCCAATGAAACTGTTGAGTTGGCATCAGTAGATCCAATGTTGGCCCGGGCGGATTCTTTGGAACTTGAAACGGAGTATGTCGCGCCTCCTGGTGATCCATTGTCACACCATGCTTCAGGTTTTGCCAAAATCCTTTGCTCTGCGGTATTTGTAACAGGACTGGATTTTGATTTTGCAGCTGAAAATATTGGATACTTCAGCGCTCCTTATGAGGAAAGGTCCAAATTTATCAATAGGGAATTGGATATCGAGAACAAAGCCGTTCATATCACTTTACCTAATGGAGTGGTGCGAACGGCTAAGTATTTTGGGGATCAGGGATGTATCTGCCTTCCCGAGGGTAAGGATGAACTGAACTTCACTCCGGTTGAAATAACTAAGAATCTACCTCATCCTGAAACTACTCCCTGGCCGATGGGTGATCTTGTTATCGAAAAGGCCATGCCTGATGGAATTAATTTAGAAAAGGTTTCGCAAGCTGTTGATGCTGCTTTCGCGGACCCTGAAGCATTAACTGCGGCATTCATTATCACTTACAAGGGCCAGATAATCGGGGAACGATATCGTCCTGGCATTACGAAAGATACGCCGCTGGAAAGCTGGTCAATGGGCAAAAGCCTTACTGCAACACTTATGGGAGTATTAATTCAACAGGGTGAGTATGAGTTGTTTCAACCTGCACCCATCCCCGAATGGCAGGAACCAGGCGATCCAAGAGCACAGATCCGTATTGCTGATATCATGCGAATGTCCAGTGGCCTGAGATTTCGGGCCCCCCAGGATCCTGATTTTGATCCTGAATCAGGTTATCCCGATCATCTTTATGTATACACAAGCTCCGTTAATTCTTTCAATTGGTCGGCTACACGCCCACAGCAATGGGCTCCGAATACCGTTGGACGATACCGCAATTGTGATCCGTCCCTTACCAATTATTTGATAAGACTTGCTGTTGAAGGCAGAGGTGAAGAATATTTGACTTTTCCTCAAAAAGCTTTGTTCGATAAGATTGGAATAAGAAACATGGTAATGGAAACCGACACCTATGGAAACCTTCTTTTGCAGGGGTATGAATTCGGAACGGCCAGGGATTGGGCAAGGCTGGGAAATTTGTACTTAAATGATGGTGTCTGGATGGGTGAAAGGATCCTTCCCGAGGGTTTTGTAGAGTTCGTCAGCACCGTGGCTCCCGCCTGGAAAGCTGATGGCAGGCCTGTTTACGGAGGATTTTTCTGGATCAACGGTACAGGATCTTTTGCCATACCCAAGAATGCTTACTTCATGGCGGGGGCTGGGGGTCAAATGACATTTATTATTCCTTCACATGATTTGGTAGTCGTAAAGTTGAGTCATTATAAAGGAGGGGAACCGGGACGAACAGCTTTGAGCAAAGCATTCGAAATATTAATGGAAGCAATACCTGAAAATGATAATATTTAATGGCTTGTAATAAAATCTGAAGTGACTAAACAGGTTAATCCTGCTTAACGTTCAAGGGCGTTTTGATATCATTTTACGTTCTTAAGCGAATGTATTTCAAATTTATTAGCTTTCACAAATATCAATATCATTGGTTATTATCTCGGGATTGTTAAATAATATTCGACACCTGTATTTTCCTTTATTACTTGTGTATTTCTAACTTCCCAATCTTCTAAATCTTGTGGATAAACTCCTTCATATAAGGTTGAATCTACATTGTTGATCAAAGCAGTTACATTAAAATGATTGAAGATATGATACGGGGCAGCACTTCCTCCTGTGCCAGCTTCATTTGTGCAAAAAATGAAATATGGTATCCGGTGGTACATCAAGATCGAACGGAGTATTATCTGCCTTAAGTTGAAGAGTAAATTTAGTCCTGTTATCAATCAGATAGTGCCCGATACTTAAAGGTTCAGGACCTGTTCCATCGCATGCTGACAGTACCATTAACAGCAAGAACGAGTAAAACAATTTTTCCGGAGTCGATGTAAGAGATTCCATTATAATTATAATGTATTTACAAAACATTCTTTTTTATTGTGTGAGTACAACGTGTATCGTCCTACATAGACTTACGGTTAAAAGTGTATAGTATATTGATTTATTTATTATCGGGATTTCCACCTCCACTTTTTTCAGATCCTGGTCTGCCAAATAAAATATAATGTACGTCCTGGAATTGTCCTCCTCCAGGTGGGGAATTATTTTGTGTTGTATATCCCGCAGCATCAAACCATCTTCCATTTGGGCTATATCTTCTTATACTTACATAGTCACCGTACCTGCCTACAGAACTTGTACTTAGTCTCGGGTAATACACCACAAAATCTCCCATAAAGCCGGCGGCATGATGTGCTTCTGTCGTATCTCCACCCCAGCCTAGTGAAATGCCCACTTCTCCATCACTGTTTGTTGCAAAGCAGGGATAAGCAAAGGCATAATCATCATTCCAGATCTGCATCTGCTCTAACACGGTATAATCTGAAGTGCGAACTTTTACCACCTGTATCTGAGGATTTGAAAATCCACCACCGGCTCCTGCATTCCATGCATACCAAACTTCACCACCTTTTCTTGTGAGTCCAAGAACAGCATTACCCGGAAAACCAAATGATAGCCAATTTATTCCGGAAGGTGTGTTAGAACTGTAAGCTTGTGTCCATGAGTTGATATCTCTGTCTCTCCAGTAATATACTGTTTCTGATTCTTTCCAGGAAAATAAACGCATCTTGCTATTGTTAACATGGCCTGCCCAATAAACTTCATCTCTTGTATTTTGGCTCACATGGCCACCATAGGCATTGCCACCATCGCCGGCCTGGGTAAACCAGAAAGTAAAACCTGAGCCGGTACTGATTTCACTTAGCGGTAAACGCATAACTATTAATCCTGTTCCCACAGCATCGCTGCTAATATAAATCCAATTCGTGCCTACCGATACATCAGGATAATCCAAAGCTCCGGTGGTTGCTCCCACCTGTGTACTGGTAATGTCCCAATAAGTCCATGCAGTACCACTTGAATTTATCACATCGGTTGTGCTGGCAGCCGCTACTCTGATAATATTTCTTCCGGTTAAACATCCACCTGCACCATTACCGCAAAACTGCATAAACCAAATGAACCGGTCGATGGAAGGAACGTATTGTATTATTTGGTCACAACAAAAACCGTTACTAATGTTTGTTCCTGAAGCGTCATTTACTGGGCCACTCGGAAAAATTGTAGTAGGGTCAATGGAAACAAATGTTGCTCCACTATCAAGTGATAGCCTTACTCTTGAATTATATGAAAACAATACCACACCAGCATTAGCCGCGGCATTTACATCCGGGGTCATATTTACTCCGTTTCCTGTGCCTTCGTTATCGAATTGAAAAAAATCAACAGCCGCACCGCCAGGGTTTACAGGATTACCAAGACTGTCCAGTTCAATTTTTTTAAGTTCAATTTTTGGGAAATCAGGTTTTAGATCACCACGTATTGGACCATCAGGGACCTCAAAAGGTTTGTCCATGTTTGTATCTTCATCCTCAGGAGTATAGGGTGGGTATTGTCCACCTTTTACTCTATGAGCCTGGGTAGTACTACTACCGGCATCCTGCACGTCAAGGCTTGGATCATCGGGAATCCTTTGGCTACTCTTATTCCACCACCACAAAAGTGCCAGTATTATTGCTGCTACAGCAATAATCAATATTAATGAACTTCGTTTCATGATAAAAAGTTAAGAATGACAAACTAAATTACTATGACAAGTTAAACTTTTTACTTTAGTTCATAAAACAAGACCTTGTGTATTTTATTTAGTTAATTGAGAGTTGAGAAAAATGCAGGGTATTTCGAAACATAGCAGGACATTTGGTGGAGTTTCAGCAGTAAAATAATATTCAAATGGTTGCTAACTTTTCAGGCATTCTGGTTTGGATTGTATATTTTCGAACCAATTAGTTTGATCTTATGAATCCAAGATTTATAGGAGGGATTTGTTTCATATTAGCTCTTCTGCCCCTTTTTGCAATGGGACAGCGTAAAAATTATGTTACCAGGTACACTCCATCAGCGTACAAGGCTGGTCCCTCTATAAAACATATCATCAGGGATCATCGCGATATCTTGTATTTTGCTACAAATAAGGGCATATTGGAGTATGATGGATCGGAATGGCGCATAATCCAGGCCAGCAATTTTTCCAGCATTACGTATATCCGACAGAACGAAGACCGAACCATATATATTGGTGCTAATAACGACTTCGGAGTACTTACCCCTGATAGTACGGGAAATCTTTACTTTCAATCCCTGGTACCCTTTTCAAAAGAACCTTTGGGGGAATTTCACGAGATATGGCAAATAGAATTTCTGGATGGGAAGGTTTACTATCAAACTAATTACGGTGGCATATTCGAATGGGACGGGACACAGATAAATGTCATTCCTACAGAAAAAACATATATTTTCAACATCGACGGGAAACTATACGGCAGTAGATATGGAAATTATGCATTTGGTCTTTTCAGTAAAGGCAAAATACAAATCGTCAAAGGTTTTGAAAAATTTAATAATGATACAGTGTACAAAGTTTTTCCATGGGGAAAGGATAAATATTTGTTGATCACATCTGAGAATGGTCTTTTCTGGTTAGACCTGGAAAAGGAAGAGATCACTGAATTTAAGTGCGAAGCAACAGATTATCTCAAACAATATTATTTTTTTGATGGTATCAGGATTGACCCCAATACCCTGGCTTTAGGAACCTGGGAAGGAGGAGTTATTTTAGTTAATAATCAGGGTGAACTTTTAGAAATTATAAATAAAAATACGGGGCTTTTGGCCAACAAGGTGTATCATATGGTATTGGGTGCAAATGATGATCTTTGGCTGGGTACCAGTGATGGAATAGGCAAGATTGATCTGGATTCAATATCAATTCCGTTTCAGTTTGAAGAAAGATCGAAGGCACCACAAATTATAATCAGAGAAATTTCAGTAAACGGAAAGAAAAACTTATATACCAGACCATTCCTTGCTACCAACCTGGAAGAAATAGATACCGTCATAAGATTGACCGAAGTTCCGGCTACGCTTTCTTTTCAATATGCAATACCATCTCTGGCAGGCGACGAAATTAGTTTCCGCTCCAGGCTTGATGGGTTTGATGATGGCTGGAATGAATGGACTTCCTCGCATCAAAAAGAGTATACCGGCATGCCTGGCTGGGGGAATTATACCTTTAATGTAATGGGAAGGGATGATCTTGGAAATGTAACGAACGTAGCCAGCATTCATGTTTTTATAGATATTCCCTGGTACCAGACCCAACTTAAATATCTTATCGCATTACCATTTTCATTGTTGCTCATTTTTGGATTTATTAAGCTTAGAACCAGGAAACTTGAAAGAATTAGAATGGAACTTGAGGCAATCATAAAAGAGCGAACCAGCGATCTTATGAAAAAACAGGAACACCTTGAAGAGTTAAACGAGGAGCTAAATACTTCCAATCAAGAACTTGACAGTTTCGTATATCACACCTCACACGATCTAAAAGCTCCCCTGAAATCGATAATAGGTCTGATAGGTCTATCAAAAAAGGAAAGCTTTTCCAATGAAAACCTAAAGCTTTACCTACAAATGATTGAAAAGAGTGTTGTTAAACTTGAAGAGTTTATTGCCTCCATTATAGAATATTCTATTAATGCAAAGGGAGCAATAAAGTCTGAAAGAATAAATTTTGAGAAGATAATTGGAGAAGTACTTGAAGAACTGAAAGAATTCAGCCATCTGAAAAACATCAATATCAGAAAATCGATTAGCCTTAAAAAAGAATTTATATGCGATCCTGTCAGGATCAAAATAATCATCAACAATTTGGTCACGAATGCGGTAAAATACCACGATTTAACCAAAGAGGCTCCCTTCATCGACATAAATATCGGGCAGAAAAATGGTTCAGTCTATATCGACGTTATAGACAACGGGCTGGGAATCCATGAAGATTACCAGGATAAAGTATTTGATATGTTTTATCGGGCCTCCGACATATCCTGGGGCTCGGGCCTTGGCCTTTACATTATAAAAGAAACCGTTAAGAACCTGAAAGGAACAATCTCAATGAAATCCATTTATGGATCTGGAACAACATTTCAAATTTTACTGCCCTAAAAATAATATACACCTGACAATTAAACCCAGAATTGTCATTAGACTTTGTAGCGAGGATTCTAAGTGGCTGTTAGTCAGGTGCTCGCGCAGATTTTTGGCACGGAGGCATAGTTTAGATTATGGTGAGCCTGCCTACCGGAAGGCAG
>SDBV01006642.1_pt1 | contig 15964 bp, 11 predicted proteins | sample 2277081 | NCBI WGS metagenome assembly SDBV01 (sample SAMN10402039, study PRJNA504765) | marine sediment metagenome | isolation source: marine sediment core GS10_PC15, 223 cmbsf | place: Arctic Ocean: Southern Knipovich Ridge | collected 2010
CTGTTCCTGCAATAAAATTTACTTTACAGAAAGTATTCTTTCAGTCAATTAGAAGTGGTGATGTTGCTGAAGCGAAAAGGTAATTTTGATTTTTGTTTCAATGTAGTATCTTCAAGGGAAACACTTAAAGGATTGAAAAAAACCTATGTTGATGTTAATTTGTTTCCGGAACTATATTCAATAGTCGTCAGACGGTTCACCCAAAACCGGCATTGAACTCAGTTTCAGACGGAGCGGATTATTGAGGTATTAATGAAATAGCATTGCCAGAACCACCAATTATATGAATTTTACTTTTATTAGCTATAATCTTTCTTTTTTTAAATGTATGAATAATTAATTTTCCAGAAAATTCGTCTTTTTTAATATTAACATTTATATTATAAACCTTCTCTATGTTTTTTGTGGTAAGAACTTCATTAACAAGGCCTGAACAAAATATTTTGCCTTTATTTAATAGTATTAATCTGTTACAATATTGAGAAGCAAGATTAAGGTCATGTAAGATAGTTATTACTGTTATCTGTTCTTCCCTGTTTAGCTTATGAATCAGATCAAATATTTCTATCCTTTGATTAATGTCAAGATGAGAAGTGGGTTCATCCAGAAGAATTATTTTTGGTTGTTGTGTTAAGGCTTGAGCAATAAAAACCCTTTGTTTTTCACCTGAGCTTAATTCTGTTACTGATTTATCTGCTAAATGCGATGTATTCGTTAATACCATTGATCTTTTAGCAATAGCAATATCTTCTTCTTTCTCTGTCTCAAAACGTTTGAGATGAGGAGTCCTTCCCATTAAAACTGTTTCAAATACTGTAAAGTTAAATTCTGGTGGTATATCATCAGAAACAACAGCTAATTTCCTAGCCAATTCTTTTATTTTATAATCTGACCTATTTTCTATTAAAATAACACCTTTGCACGGCTTTAAAATTTTGCTGATATTTTTTAACAGAGTAGTTTTTCCACTGGCATTAGGACCAATAATTCCAACAAACTCTCCTTTTTTTATTTCTATATTAATATTTTCTAATATTTTTTCTGATACATATTTAAAGTCCAAATTATCTACTTTTATTGCCATTTTTTATCTTTAAACATATTTTTGCTACATCCCTTAAATCAGTTACAACTACATTCACATATTTTTTTATTATAGGCTGAGCATTAAAACCTATGCTAAAACCTGCTTTTTTTAAATATTCAATGTCATTTGCTCCGTCTCCTACAGCAACACACTGTTCTTTTCTAAATCCTAACCTCTTCGCTAAACTCTCAAAAAAGTATGCTTTTTCTTTTGGGCCAAGAATTGGTTTTTCAATGTCATACAATTTATTGTCTTTTACAATTAATTTATTGCACAATAAATAATCAGTGCCAAATTTTTGGTGAAACTTCTCAGCCAGAACATCAAAAATGCCAGTTAGAATGACAGTTTTGATATTATTTTCTTTAAGTATTTGAATACATTCTAGGGCATTTGACATTAATTTTAATTTATCTATTTCCCCGTATAAGACATTCATATCCAATCCTCTTAACAAATTAATTCTTTTTTGAAATCCCTCCTTAAAATCTATTTTTCCACTAAGGCTTTTTTTGGTTACATCTGTCATTTCTCTTTCAACACCTTTGCGTTTTCCGAGGTTTATCATGGGTTCTGCATCAATTAATGTTCCATCTAAATCGAATGCTATTAACATTATAACCACTTTTTCTTTCTTTGCAATAGGAAAAGGAAGAAAGGCCCTCCAACAATAGCAGTAATTACGCCTATCGGGATTTCTCTGGGCGCAATTATAGTTCTGGCAAATGTATCTGCGATAATTAAGAATATGGCTCCAAACAATGCCGATGCTATGATTAATGTCCTATGGTCAGGGCCCAATATTAATCTCATTACGTGAGGAATTATTAAACCAACAAAGCCAATTAAGCCGGTTATCGAAACAACAGCACCGGTGATTATCGATGCGCCAGCAAATAAAATCTTTTTAATTGTTTCGGCATTTACACCTAAATGCTGAGCAGGCTCTTCTCCTAATAAAATAAGATTTAGTTCCCTTGCTAAAGCGTATATTATTGTTATTCCGATTAGTACAATTATTGTAACAATAATTATTAATTCAATATTGGTTTCGGATAAAGAACCCATTAACCAAAAATAAATTTTAGTCATATCCTCTCCCATCAAGGACATTATTAGGGATATTATTGATCCAAGAAATGCAGCCATAACTACACCCGCTAATAATAATGAATTAATTGGAATCCTATTACCTGTTTTGGCAAGATTATAAACAATATACATTGTTAAAAGCGCTCCAATAAAACCTGCAAATGGGATTATAGTCATTAATCCAAGAGCAATAGCAATTGATGCACCCAAGGCAGCCCCGGAGGAAACTCCAATAACATAAGGATCTGCTAACGGATTTCTTAATAATGCTTGAAATGAAACACCGGCTACAGCTAATGCAGCACCAGCGATTATTGCTAAATAAACTCTTGGGAATCTTATGTTCCATATAATAGTATCATAGGTAGGATTAATTCCTGTTATGTTGATTATTTTGGATAACAATATCTTGGCTACATCAAAGAAAGCAATTTTAACTGGGCCAATAGAAATAGAAATAACTACTGCAATAATTAAAGCTATCGCTAATAACAATATTATTAATTTATTTTTCTGTTTCATGTTTTTTTGAACAAAAATTTAATCAACAAAGCTAAAGTTATTATTAAAAAAACATTGAATCCCGCAATTGCAATAAATATGGCATGTTTATTTTTGTCTAAAAAAGATTCTTTGTCAATAAAATAGGATTTCTGCACTGGCTGTGTTACAACTTTGGCAGTAGTTTTAATATTTAATGGGGTTGCTTGTTGTATATTTTGCTCTTGTGCAGCACTTATTATAGTATTTTGTTCAACTTCTTGTTCACATTTTTTAATTTCCAGATTAATTACTTCTTCTTCACTTTTGTCGCCATATAACACTTTAACATTAACTGGATAAAGCCCTTCTGCAATATCATTATTTATTTTAAACAAAAAAGTTCTACTATAGGTTGTATCTTCTTTGTCGTCACCACTTTGAAGCTCAAAATTTTCTTCCTTATCTAATTGTAAATCAGAGTTTTGAATTAATAATTTTATATTCCAGTCATCAGAACCTAGATTAATTATTTCGGTATAGATTTCAATATCCCTATCACAACCAATAGATTCATGGTTAATTGCTAGTTTATTAAGGATGATATTCTGTTTTTCTTTTTCAATTTCTAAAATTAATTGTACATTATCTGAATGCTCGACATTGTTTTCATCATCGCCTCTAACAATTATATCCAAATCGTATTTACCTTCAGCGACATATAAAGGAATGTCAAATGTTAAACTAACTGTGTCATCTTCTTTACCGTCAAGATCATTTAAATCTATACTTTTTTCCAAATCATCATCAATATCTTCAATTACAGCTTCAATCTCAATATCATCCAGCTTCATTTCTAAATCAAGGTTAGCAACTTCGATCTTTAATTTTAATTGAGAGCCTGGTGCTATGTCCTTAATCTTGCCACCATTCTCATCTACTTTACTTTCTTTTTCTCCATTAACATATGCTTTTAAGGATTTTATTTCTAATTTGCTGTTGGTTTTTATGTATAACAAGAAGGAATTATTATATTCCCGACCTATAAGTTTAACAGTGCCTATCAGGGATGTTTTAATATCTTGATATTCAGGAATAAAAGCGTTGAGTGTTATAGATTTAGTTTCTCCCTCACCTAAAGAAAAAGAGGTTTCAGAAAAGACAAGTTTGTATTTTTGATCAATATCTGTATTTATTTCTATGTCTTGGCTATTATTAATTGCTCTATTAGTTACTGTAAAGCTGGCAGAAACATTGCTGCCTAAATCTCCAACTAATGTTATAGTTGTAGGGTTAACTGAAAATGAGTTCATCAATCCAGGATATAGAATTAAAGCAATTTCTTCCAATGAATCAACAATTCGGGGGCCTTCTCTAGCTATTGTATCTGGATTTATATTAAATATTTTATCATTTTTTACAGCATTAATAAATTCAAATCCTTCTCTTGATTTAATTTCTTCGGGATCTACAACCCACCCAGTATATGCTAATAAGATAACATCAGGATTTGCATTAATTACATTTTCAGCATTCGTTAGAAACCATCCTTGGTTAATATCAAAAGCGTTTTTACCACCAGCCTTCTCAATTAAGTCATAAGCAAATGTATTTTTTCCAGATGTCCAATATGTCCATATCTCAATATATACTTTCGGTTTTTCATTTTCAGGCAATGCCTTAGTTTTTTCTTCAACAACATTTATTCGATTTCTTAATCCAGATACAAGTGCCTCTGCCTCATTTGTTTTGCCAGTAATATCGCCAATATTTTGAATTTCTATTAGTATATCTTCTATACTATTTATATTAACCTGATAAACTGTTATATTCAAATCCCTCAAGTTTTCAGCTGTTTCTGTCTGTATACCTGTAGTGGCAAAAACAATATCAGGCTCTAAAGATACAATAGTTTCAATACTTGGGTTATAAAATCCCCCTACTTTTGGTTTGCTCTTTGCCTCTTCTGGATAATCACAATAATCGGTTACACCAACAATCTTGTCACCTAATCCAAGGGCAAATAAAATTTCTGTATTACTTGGCGCAATAGAAACAATGCGCTCGGGAACAGCTAAAACATTTGGAGTTGTTATTAGAATACAGAGGATTGCAACACACATTATTTTTTCATTCATTATTTAAGCCCCAAATTCCACTTTTTTATAGATTACTGCATTTAAGCTGTTGCCCATTTTAATTTAATCAGAGGCTGGTAAATAGACATCTTTGTCATTAGCCTATATTTTTCCCAATCTTTTGAATTTATGCCAGACCCGAATGGAGGTATAAATCCTACATCACTTAAATTATCACCCATTACAAAATACTTAAAATGCTTCGCTGCTTTTTCCATTGTTTCTTTACTTATCATCTCCCTGCTGCTTTCTGTAACATTTTTAGCAGCAATCTCAAGATCCCCATTATCAAAATTTTCATACATACCCTTGCTTCTAAAATTACCCAAATGGCTGAAAATTTTATCATAGTTCACATATTTTACTTTAGGAGACATACCATAATGCTTAGAAACAGTTCCATAGCCGCCATTTACATTAATGTCTCTTTCATCATCTAAAATTTTGTATTCCTTGCTAACATCCTTTTTTTGTTTTGATTTTTTATTTTCTTTTTTTAGATTTTTGACAGCACTATTTACCATTAATTTGATTACCGAAGAAACAAAAAGACTATTTTTGGCAGAAATATAATCTTTTTTAGTCTTATATTTTGATTTTTTATTTATTTTAGATTTAGAATTAAGTTCTATGGCACATTTTCTTATGACATCTACTATTGTTTTACCGCTCTTTTTCAAAAAATCACCCCTATTGGATATTATATCCAACAGAAAACAATATGTTTTATAAATACTTTTCTATCCTAGAAAATACTTATTATAGAGATTATTTGAATTTGTTCATCAGATGCTTTAAGTCATGGTTAAGCTCAACTACAACTGCTAATGCCCCGTGTTCTGCTAATCTGTAAGAATCTGCATATGCAATCACAACTAAATCGCCATAATTTAAGTTAAATTTACTTTCAATCTCACTAAAATCTTCTTCAGATTCTGTATCTAAAATATTTAATTTCTTTTCCTTATCACACTTAATAATAATTGCACCATCTGCTCCATTTTTAACAGCTATGTCTCTTAAAACATAAGACTTCTCAAGATTCCCGGCATGTTTTACTTGGACAGCAATCTTTTTTTGTTTTGGAAAGATCTCAGTTAAATCAATTTCTTTCATAACTATATCATTTTTTATTTTGTTTATCGCATCATTTCCCCTATTGCTTAAATAATGCCCATTTTTATTTGAATCTAAAAAACTATTTTCCTTTAAAATATCCAATATGCTCCTTATAGTGCCTTCTCCTAAATCTAAAATTTTTGAAAGTTCTAATCTGCTTACAGATTTATCTATTCTTAATAAACACCTTAAAATGTCAATCTTTGTATAATTCTTTAAATTTCCTACCATGATTAAAAAGAATTTCAATCTGTATAAATATCTTTTTATTAACAAAACTGATTTGTTGGTTAAGTATTAAAGCAGTGTCAATTAGGGGAGGTGGGTGGGCAGAAGCAAGTAATGAATGAAATTAAAATGCGCTGTTTGCGTCAGCAAACATAGATAGTGCGCATTTTGGCTTTAGTTCTGCTCGACACTGCTTTGGTTATAACAAATTATTAGACTTCATCAAAACAACAAAATTTAAAAACAACGTAATAAATAAAAATTCTCATGGATAGTAAATTTGCCGAAATAAAAAAAGAGTATGATGATTTTTATAGAGATCTTCTAAGAAAAGGAAAATTGCCTTTAAGAGATACTGGAAAAGGTTTCTGGGGGCATGCAATTGCTGAAGAAGTTTATGAAGCATTTAAAAAATTAAATCTTCATAGATTCAATAGTTTTATTGATTTAGGCAGCGGAGATGGAAAGGTTGTTTTAATTGCCTCTTTGTTCTGCAAAAGAGCAGTAGGAATTGAAGTTGACCGCGACTTACATCAAAAGGCTTTGGAAATACAAAGAAAGCTCTTAATCCCAAATGCTATTTTTTACAATAATGATTTTTATGCACACAGCATATCAGAATTTGATGTTGTTTTTTCTTACCCAGACCAACCAATGGAACATGGCCTAGAAGAAAAATTACTAAGAGAATTAACTGGCAAACTTGTGCACTATGGCCACCATTTCCATCCAACACAACTGAGTAAAGAGCATAGCCTTATTGTCAATGGAAATCTATTCACAATATACTCTAGATAAAAATCATCAATCCAGTATTATCTATTTTTTTATTATTTATTTCTAATTCATTTTTATTTAATATTTTTATTTTTTTATTGTAAATAAGTTCATTGTATAATTCATTTTTTATTGTTGATAAAATATCTTCGAAAATTAACTTGTCATCAACTTTTTTATAATCTTTTAATGAAAAAATCCCATTTTGTGTATATAAAACTGCATTTTTCATCGTATTTTCGAATATTTCTGCTATTCTCATTGAATATTTTTTTATAATTTCCAAATTTTCTTTTGCAACATTTATTGAAAATTTACAATCAAATTTACATGGAAAATGATTTAATAAGGAAACATCAAAATACCTTGCTGCTATGTTTGTATAAAATGGAAATTCAAATCCATCAGAATTTTTTAAAACATCTAAAGTCAGATCACAATTTTCTTCCTTAAAATTTTCAGAAAAAAATTCACAGCAGCATTTCGGATAACCCAAAATCATTCCAAGCTCAAAATGCATATTATTCTCTTCATAAGCCCTTGCCTTTTCCGTAAGTTCTTTTATTTTTGAAATATATAAGATAAGATGGCCTTTTTCCAATGAATCTTTATCGATTTTTATTGATTTATCAGAATAAAAGGAATCCTTATTACTTATTTTTTTTAATTTAAAATTGGAAACTGAAAATTCTAAATTATTTTTATTTAGAAAATCTAAAATGTTTTTTAATCTATCTTCATCAACAAGAATCCTTGCAACAGGCTTTGTATTTTCCAAAACATACAGAATCTCTAAAGATTTTATAGTGGATTTGAATATATTTTTTAGATTTTGAATCATAACATTTTTAATGTATAATTATTTATAATATTTTTGATTGTCACTATCCTTTAAAAGTCATAAACCTTTATAAATTACGCAAATAAATAACCAATAAACCAAAAAATGAAATTCGATATACCCAGAAAAGAGCATCCTAATCTGGAAAAATATCCAAAACAAGATATTGATGTAGCCTATAGATTTGCGAATGAAATCTACAAAGAACTCGGAACTTTAATCAGGGCTGTTATTCTTTTTGGTTCCAGCGCTAGAAAAACTACAACTGCAAGAAGTGATATCGATATTTTAGTCATACTGGATGATTTGACAATAAGTTTAACAAAAGAGGTTACAGAAGCTTATCGTGTTATAGTCCAAAAGTCAATAGTAAAAACTTCAACAATGTTGCATGTTACAACCTTGCGCTTTACTTCATTCTGGGAGTATATAAGAAATGGCGATCCTATAGGAATAAATATGCTTAGAGATGGTGTTGCATTAATAGACTCTGGTTTCTTTGATCCTTTACAGGCTTTATTGAAAAGAGGAAAAATAAGGCCAACATCTGAAAGCATTTGGGCTTACTATGTCAAAAGCCCTAATACCTTGCACAACTCTAAATGGCATATTCTGCAAGCAACTATAGATCTGTATTGGGCAGTGATTGATGCTGCTCATGCAGCTTTAATGAAATTAGGAGAAATACCACCTACACCAGAGCACGTCGCTGATATTATGGAACAGAAGATGGTCAGGAAAAAACTTTTAGAGCGTAAATATGTAAGCATAATGAGGAATTTCTATAAATTAATGAAAATGATAACTCATCGGGAAATAAAGGAAATAACTGGAGCAGAATATGACAAAAACTATAAGATTGCAGAATCCTTTGTAAAAAGAATGAGAAAGTTTATTGAGGAATAAAAACCTTTAAATTAAAAATACTTCTTCTTTGTTATATGACTTTTGAAAAAGAAAAGAGAGGCTTCTTGGCTAAAAAAGATAAAAGCAGGAAAGGAAGCATTGACAAAGAAATAAAAAAACTAGTTGATAAAATAAATTCTCTTGAAAATTATTATACGACAAGCTCCTGCTCTGGAAGAATTCTAATTCTTGCAATGCCAAAATCAGGAAAAAAACAGGATATAAAATGGATTTTCTCAAGCCACAATAAAGTAAATTTTAATGCAATAAATAAGGCATTAAAAAAAATAAAAAACATAAAAGAAGACCTTTGGTTCAGAACAGACCCTGCAATAATGCATATTACATCAAAAGCAATTAACAATGCAATAATATTACTCAACATTGCCAGAGATATAGGATTCAAAAGAAGCGGCATTATTGGCATAAGAAAAACTAAAGTTTCTATGGAACTGATAAGCACTGAAAGGCTTGAAACAATAATCGCAAAAAAAGGAAAAATCATCATTGATGAAAATTATTTGAAATATTTAATCAAAGAAGCGAATTTAAAATTGGGAAAAACAAGAATGAAAATAAATAAACTTTATAATGCATTGAAAAACTTATGAATATACATTACTTCTTAAACCTAATTATTGCAGCCCCGGCTAAAAAGATTGCAAGTCCACTAAGCAAAACAAATGATATTGTAAGCAATAGGAAGTAACTATCACTGCCCCTAAACGTTATATCCGTAACTGTAGGCTTTATTTCTTGCACATGTGGCGGCCTTATGACTTGAACAATTTCTGTATCCTCTTGTACAAATTCTTTTTCTTCTTTGGCTCTTTCACAATCCTGCACATTTAAATCTATAGTTTTGCTGTCATCTAAGATATTGTCATCATAATAGACATTTGCAGTTATTGGATAAATCCCTGCTTCTTGGCTATCGCGAACTCTTATAGCTAAAGCTTTTTCATAAGTATTTTCATTAGTCCCTTCTTTTAATTCAATATCTTCTTGTCTGAAATTAATACCAAGCTCTTGGTTAGAAATTTCCAATGTTACTCTATCTTCATCATTTCTACCAAGATTTATTATCCCAGTATCTAATGTGGCAGCCCTTGTACAACTTAAACTAGTTGGATTTAGATTCAATTTTCTTATGATTATATCGTGTTTATCTTTTTCTACTTCCAGTTCTAAAATCCATTTTATAGTGTGCGTTGTTCCGTTATCATCTTCCCCTTCTATATAGATTATTACATCAAATATATCCTCATCAATTTCTAGGGGAATATTAAATTCAATCTTTACAGTATCATCATCCCCCCAATCCAAGTCAAATCCATTAGACTCTTCTTCTAAATCATCACCATCATCTATATCTTCAATTGTAACTTGAACTTCAATATCTTCTATTTCTAGGTTTTCTTCTTTTGTAAATCTATTTTTAATTTCAATTTTAAATTCTACATCAGAACCAGGTTTTACCTCTTTCCTTATTTTGGTATTATTTTGGACATTTCTGTCGGTTTTCCCATCAACTAGTATATCAAGATCACTTATAATCAATTTTGAACCTTTGCTTACATTTATCTGGAAGCTTTGACTGTCTGTTAAGTTTCCATCATCACTTACACTAACTGTTACATCGTTTATTCCTAACTGAGAAATTAAAGGAGTCCACGAAATCAAACCAGATGAGGAACTAATGCTCATACCACTTGGACTTGTAATCAAAGAGAAAGTTAGAGTATCACCCTCTAGATCTATAGCTCTAACATTATAGCTATAAGTACTCCCTTCAGCAGCCCTTGTTACTGGTATCGAGGTTATTGTTGGCGGGCCATTTGTTGTGTTTGTTTGTGGAAAAAATGTTGTGAAATGCGAAACATCAAAACTTAGGAACCCTGTGGTGGCATTGTATACTACATTAGAGCAAATTGTGGTTGGACATGGAGCATTGTTTGTAGTGCTTTCAAATCCAGGAGCCATAAAAATCCAAGGAGTTTTACTGAAAGTAAGCCCTTCCATAACCAAAGATGCAGATTTATTTAATTCGGGATAAGTATCCGTGTCAACAGATACTAAACCGTCACTTATATTAAAAGCATCTTCTAAATTAACAACACGTCTGAAGTCTAATATTTCATTTCCAAAATCAATACTGCCTACAGTGCTTCGACTTACTGTTATGTTAGTAGCACTTTGCCTTTCAGTTTCATTTAAATCTAACACATTGCTTGTTAATCCATCACCTGTGATTTCACTAGTTACATTTAGGAGCCATTCATTTCTTGCACTTTCACCTAAAATGTCAGTCACGATAACCGTTATATTATAAATTCCTTCACTCAATCCAGATACTGTAACATTAGAAGAATCTACTAAGAATGTTCCATCACTAAACCACGATGCTGTTACAATATCACCTATGTCAACATCTGTAAATGTTACATTAAATTCTTGACTTCCAACATTTGCTGCAATTGTTTTGTTTTCTGTCGGAAAGAATGAGGTTATATTTGGAGCATCATTCACATTTGTAACATTCAATGTAACCTGATTACTAAATGTAGTGTCGATACCATCAGATGCAGAGAAAGTAATAAAATTAGTTCCATTAAAGTTAGTATTTGGATTTAAAGTTACTATGCCTGTTAACTGATTTATGGATACTGATATATCAGCAGGAGTTGTTGAACTAAAAGTTAAAGTATCTCCGTCTACATCAGTGAAATATGTGCTGAGATTTATTGAGGAGTTTACAGTATCTTCAGGCCATGTAACATTTGGTATTGTTGATGAGACAGGAGCCCTGTTAGCTACTTGGAATGTTTGTAATAGGCTGCTATTAATATTGCCTAATGTATCATTTGCATACCATACATAACCTACAATATCTTGATTATTAAAATTGCTGGAGTCAATTGTGTAATTATATGCCAGACCTGATACATTAGTTACACTAATATTCTGCCATGAACCGGTCCAGTTTCCTGATAACAGCACTGTATCAACACTTGACAATGCATCATTTATTGTTGCATTTAGCATTACATTATTATCATTATAACTAGGCTCTGGTGTTTTGTTCAAGCTGGATATAGTTGGAGCAGTATTGTCAACAGCCACAGTAACAGATTCTGATGTATTTGAATTTCCAGAAAAGTCAGTTGCATCGATGCTTAAAGTAAGTGGCCCATCTGGAATAGATTTTGTATCTAAATTAAAGCTATAATCTCCATTATTTACATCTCCATTTTGTAAAAATACATCAATCCAATTGCCAACTGTGCCATTTTGTATTCTTAATGTTTGTATGCCCGTAGTTGCATCAATTCCAGATACATTAACTAATAAATTGCCTGAAACATTTTGACCTGAAATAGGAGAAATAAATGAGACTTGGGGATTTGTATTATCTATAGTTATTGTGACCTTCTCAGAATTATTTAAATTTCCAATAGTATCATTTGCATAAGCAGTTATGTTATAAGTTCCGTCATTTAAGATATTAGTATTTAAAGTTGCATTCCAAAATCCTGAAACCGATTCTGAAGCATCTATATTTGCAACATTGTCTCCTGAAGAATTGGTTATGTTGAAGTAAACAAAATCTACATTTGTGGTTGCATCATTAACTGAAACATTAATTATTTTTGTTCCAGACAGGTTTGCATTATTTATTACATTTCCATTAAACTGCGTTACTTGCGGGGGTGTATTGTCAACAGTCACAGTAACAGATTCTGATGTATTTGAATTTCCAGAAAAGTCAGTTGCATTGACTCTTAAAGTAAGTGATCCATCTAAAATATCAAATGAATCTAATATAGCACTCCAATCGCCATCATTAATATCTCCCTCCAACAATGACATGCTTATGAAATTTCCTCCAGTTCCATTCTGTACAGCAACGCTTTGAACACCAATCCCTGTATCAATAACATTAACAGTTACATTGATGCTGCCAGATACATCTTCATTATTTGATGGTGTTAAGATTGAGACTTGAGGAAGTGTGTATTCAATCCAAGGATAGTAATCAACATTATCACTTACACTATCCCCTAAGCCATTTAGATTTGATGCGTGGTAAGGTCCTGTTTCATGACCCCACCAGTTGTTTTCTGCGTTAACAGATGTAATAATATCATTTTGTATTCCAATTATGTTTCCGGATATTGAATTAGATGTTGCAGTTACCTGACTACCCTTTCTTGTCCAGATACCAACGTCATTATTTGATAAAGTATTGGATAAAATATTAGCAACAAAGACACTAGCTCCATCACCACCATTACCAATACGAATACCCCTCTGAGCATTTTGGATATCATTTCCAGATATTAAAATGTTATTATAATTTCCTGCATAAGTTGTGTCCATGAATCTGATACCATAAATTCCTTGAATATCTCCATTAATTACATTATTAGTAACATCAGCATTCCCTGATTCGATAGTCATTCCTGTGTATACCCTTCCAGAAAATTGATTATTATTTATAGTTATAGTTCCAACACCAGTATGTGGATTAATATAAATAGCTTCCATTCCTACAGCACCAGAACCAGTAAATGTATTGTCATAAATATTTAATCCTGAGACATCTGCTGTAGGCATAACAGCCTTACTATATGTTGTTATCGCATGAGCTAGTTCAGCAGTATTTTCAGCAGCTGTAGTTATAAAATCATTATCATAGATTTCTATATTTTGTCCATCAAGAACAATACCACTACTATATGTATCTGCTACTCTATCAGGACCTTCTATTGTGAATCCATGGATTATTACTCCATCAGCAAGAATCTCAATATTAGGAATTGCTAATGTACCCCCAGTTGGAACATTTGCTACACCTTTAATTGTAGTTGTTGTTTTATCAGCTCCTGCAAGAACTAAGTTATCCTTACCAGCAGGAATTGATAAATCCCCTGGATAAGTCTCAGCAGAAACATTAATTGTATCTCCAGCAATAGAAGCATCAATTGCAGCTTGGATTGTTATATATTCACAACTAGAACCAACCGAAATTAGTGTTGTTCCTTCTTTACAACTTTCTGAATTTTGAGGTTCAGGTGTTGCTTTTGTTTGGAAATCAGCCGAGTTATCATCTGTATCCAATCCATTGCCTCTTGCATTATCGTGTATTGAATCTGATTTTCTTTCTATGCTTTGACCTGCAAGCGGATTACTCGTGGCGGTTCCTTCATATTCCAATGATGAACCCCAGCCAACTCCGTCAACTAAATCACCAGCACCATTGTAAAGTAAAGCAGCATAATTATCTGTTATTGGATTATTTGCTGAGTAATCAATATCTGCAGTTACAAGTCCAGTGTAGTCTTGATGGGCTATTAAAAAATATCCATGAGCTGGAATAGTGCTTCCTATTGGAAAACTATTTACTAAATTAGCAGGAGTTCCAGCAGAATTATTTCTTGTTAGTTTCCAACCATCTAACTGTATATCAGAAGATGTTGGATTATAAAGTTCGACAAATTCATCTTCTCCTGACGTATTTGTTTTGATTTCACTAATAACAACATGATCTGCAATTGTTCCAAGAACAGATGGCATCATTAAAACTAGTAAAACAAAGAATATAGATACGAATAATCCTCTTTGCAATTCAATTCTCATAAACAACCCCCAAGTAACAAAAATATACAAGAAAAAAGCTTCAGTATTATATAAACATTATTGTGCTAGAGTAGTTATTTTACTTCTTTACCTATCAGTAATTAAATATCAATCAGTTTTTAAGAAAAAATTAAATCCTTTTTTTTATAATAAACTTCATTACAAAAAATATGCCTATACCGCCTGACAAAATTCCTACAGTGGCCAAGAAAAAAATAATTGGTTTTGTTAACGAAGCTTCCATTGTTTCAGTCACTCCTCCACTTATAACAGGAATCTCAGAGCTTTCTTCCCCTATTTCACCAACTTCAGGTTCTTCTTCAGCAACTTCCTCTTCTATTTCTTCTTCTGTCTCTTCAACTTCTTCTGCAGTTTCACAGTCTTCAACTTCCAAATCAACTGTTTTTGACTCCAATAAAGCATCTCCAGCTAAATAAGCATTTACTATTATTGGATAAGTTCCTGCTTCCACATCATCATCAACTACAATAGATAATGATTTAGAATATTCATCATCTTCTTCAAAAGGATCTGCAAACAATTCAATATCATCTTCAACAAAATTCAAGCCTATATCCCTATTTATTGCCTCAACCTTCATACCATCTTCATCTCTGGATCCAATATTCAAAACTTCTATGTTTAATTTTGTATCCCTATCACAACTCAATAAATTCTCGGTTAGTTCAGCTTTTCTGATTGCAATATCTCTCCTTTTCTTACTTAGATCAAATTCAAGATTCCATTCAATTTTATGAACTGTTCCTTCATTATCTTCGCCTTCAATTTCAACCAAAATGTCATAAGAACCTTCTTCAACTTCCAAGGGTATATCAAATAAGATAATAACCCTTTCTTCTTCTGTTGGTTCTAAATCAAATTCACTACTATCTTCATCTAAATCATCTTCTCCATATTCAATTTCTTTAACAGTTATAATTACTACTACATTTTCAATATCAATGTCTTCATTAGAATTGAATGTATTCTCAATATCAATTTTAAACTCTAATTCAGAGCCTGGCCTTACATCCTCATCAAAATCAAGTTTCTGGCCATTGCTTATATCATGAATAACGTCTGAATTACCACCTCTATAATATACCCTTACATCAAATTCTTCTATTACCAACCCGCCTTTAACATCAGTATTCATGGCAACTAAATTTGTAAAATCAAATTCATCAGAGTTCATACCAATAGACCCTATTGAATGATTTGTTGTGAGCTCATCAATGGGTATAAGGACAGTAACCTCTATTGTTTCGCTTTCTCCTTCATCCAAATCAAAAGCAGATGTCTTATTAAAAGTAACCTCATATTTTGCTGCAGCACTACTTGTTGGAGTTATATTAGTTAAGCCAGCCTCGCCATCATTTGCTATTGTAAATGTAAATGTTCTGGTTGAATTTCTTATTGCACTGCCAAAGAAAATGTATGAAGGGGAGGCATTTAAGCTATAACCAGTTACAACAACATTTAAATTCATTGTATCAAAAACAAAACCATTGGACGAATTTGTAACATTTATCTCCCCGTTATAAGTTCCAGTCACCTGACTAGCGCTAACTGGAATACTAAAACTTACTGTTCTGGATGTACCATTTGCAAAGTTAGTCTCACTACTAATAAAATTAACACTCAAAGTATTGGCAC
>SDBV01006643.1_pt1 | contig 15961 bp, 9 predicted proteins | sample 2277081 | NCBI WGS metagenome assembly SDBV01 (sample SAMN10402039, study PRJNA504765) | marine sediment metagenome | isolation source: marine sediment core GS10_PC15, 223 cmbsf | place: Arctic Ocean: Southern Knipovich Ridge | collected 2010
GAAAATTACTCGTCTCATATCTGGAAAATGAGCACAATGTTGTAATATCAATCCGAACGGCTCAACTGTGGATGAAGATGATTAAAAATCAATGAATTTGTAAACCGGTATTTGAAAAATGCCAAAAAGAGTAGAGAAATTTACCCAAAGAATCTTTGAAACAAATGCTTCACAATCCCTATATGAAGTTTTAGATGATAAAAAGATTTTTACTACAGGTTCGTTTCCACGAGTGGAGTTAAACTCAACAAAATCAATCTTATTAATTAATCAATCAGATATTTTCAATTTTAAATTGAGTGGGAAGCCTATTGCTCGAAAAATAGTTAAAACAAATAACCTTGTTGAATATGGAGAGGTTTTAATTGCAGGTGTTGGTACCCTTGGCGAAAATGAAACCTTTTGTAGAGTAATTTATGCTGGTGAAGAATTAATAGGAAAATTGGTTTCAGGTGAATTTCTCAGGTTAAGAACAACTACTGATATTCCATCAGGATATTTATTTGCTTGGTTAGCAACAGATTATGGATTTAGATTAATTCGAAGCACGCAAACTGGGACTAAACTTTGCAGGCCCATTCAGGAATTACTACTTAAAATTCCTATACCTATTATAAGCGATAAAGCAATGAAAGAAATTGATGAAGAGATTCAAAAAGCATTTAGAATTAGATATTTAGCCTCACAGAAAGAAAATGAGGCCATATCAATAATTGAAAATGAAATAGAATCATGGCAGAATTAATCCCAGCATATTATAATAATTTCGTCAATGCAGGCGAAGAACGGGTTGTCCTTTACTTAAAGGCTAATCTTCCCAATAATTATTATCTATTACCCAATGTTGTTCTAGCTTCTACCAATCCCCGGAATAACATTACACAGTACTGGGAATACGATTTACTGGTTGTGGCTCCTCATACCATTTTCTGTGTTGAAAACAAAGACTGGCGTGGCAGATTGGAAGGAGATAACAATTATTGGTACATAAACGACCGCCAAAAGCTAAATCCTCTGAAACTAGGTAGACAAAAAACAGCAATTCTGCATTCAAAACTAACTCAGGAAAACCTGGAATGGAATCGAGTATGGGTTCAAAATATGGTCACTTTGTCCCATCCGTCACAAAATAAATCCGGATTGGCACAAGAGGCACTTAAACTTACTTTTCTTCTGAATAATCAACTCATTGATTTTATAACCAATCCTGAAAAATCAGGACAGAAAGAAAATGGAATTTTACATCATCATAATAAGATAATAGCATACCTCTCAGGCAGCCAGAGCATCAAGAAACCTGAAGATAAGAGAGAACTACTGGGTCAATATGAGATTATTGAAATCTTAAATAAGGAAGTCAATTATACTGAGTACCTGGTTAAAATAATAGGTGTAACCTCATCTATAAGAAAGCGAATAAAGGAATATGCTCTGGAAGGCAATGGAGATGAACAGTCTAAAAACCAAATCCGGAACCAGTCTATTGCTCTGAATAAAATAAAAGGTAAGTCGTACATTCTGAATGTTGAATTTTTCAATGATGATGAAAATCACCTGTTTTATGAGATAACTGATTTCTATGATGAGAACACCTTGAGAGCGGAACTTAAGCTTAAAACTTATACAAATGAACAACGACTAATCATCATTTCCGATTTGATGGCTGCGCTGAAATCCGCTCATGATGAGGGAGTCTACCACAGGGAGATTAATCCAGAAAATATTTACATTATTAGCGGCCATGCCTATTTAAGCAACTTCGGAAAAGCTTGGTTTACCGACCATAATGAGATGGGATATACTGTTGCTTCCACTATAACAGCTGCAAATATAACTCCCTATCATGCTCTTGAACTACTTAGCAAAGAGGCATCCAGGTCATCCGACATTTACTCTTTGGGAGTATTAATATATGAATTGTTCGTGGGCGAAGTTCCCATCTCATCTTCGATAGAATTAAATAAGCTTGGTGGTAAACTTTCATCTGACAGGATGCCTACTGCAATAAATCCTGCATTACCCAAATGGTTGGATGGATTATGCAATAGAACCATTTTATGCGATGAGTTTGAGAGGTTCGATAATCTTGCCGAAATGGAATCATTCATCAAAGAAAACCTCAAAGAACTGTCGACCATCTCTCAAAAGGGGGTAGATAAAATTGAAGAGGATTCTTTGGAATATAAGATTGGTGATAAAGTGGGAGTTTATACGATTTATAAGGAGCTTGGTAAAGGAGGTTTCTCAAGAGTTTTCCAAGTGAAACACGACCTCACAAGCCAAATTTCAGCCATGAAGCTTTTTCATGAAAGCGTAAGTCTACCATTTGTAATTGCAGAATACCAGTCACTTAAGGAGCTCAACCATCCAAATATTGTAAAATTCATTCATATTGACAAAACCTATAATGGCCAGTTTTATACGCTCATGGAATATCTTCAGGGTGAGAATCTTAAAGATTATGTTTCCGGAGAATTAAAACTTCCTACGCAAAAAGTTTATCAGGTTGCCAGTGATATTTTAAGTGCCCTTGTTTCAATGCAAATCCTGGAGAAACCTATTTTCCATAGGGATATCAAGCCACAGAATATTGTGTGGGATAAACAGGAAAGATTTGTTTTAATTGATTTTAATGTTGCCACAGCACTTGAAACAAATAAAGACTTTGTTGGCACTAATCCATACCTGGCACCAGATTTAATCATTGACGGTATGAGTGTGAACTGGGACAAATCCGCTGATACTTTTGCACTTGGAATAACGCTATATGAATTGGTATGTAAACAATATCCATGGAAGAATAAAGTGCCCTTAATCGGTACCCCCCCCACTAAACCAAATTTGGTAAATCCTTCCATCTCGGATGCCTTTTCATCCTTTCTATTTAAAGCAATACAGCCAAAAAAAGAGAATAGATTTACTGATGCAAAGCAAATGTTGGAACAGCTTCAAGAAATTGGTTCAGGTAATTTGCTTCGGCCATCAAAAAAAGAAGAGGATATCACAATTGAAGAAGATTCCAGTAAGCAAGAATTTCTCAGCTATCTGAATAGTCTGTATAGTCAATCTAAAACCGGAAATTCAGGAACTCGTGCGAGACTTAATGGGAGTAAATATGATAATGAAACCTATGTTGATACCAAGCTTGATAAGCATTTATTACCAGCAATTCTAGATGATACTTTTAAACTTGTTATAATAACTGGTAATGCAGGGGATGGGAAGACTGCTTTTATCCGGAAAATTGAACAAAAGGCAAAAGATGTAATATATTTTGACCATCAGAATGGAGCCAGTTTCACCATTAATGGAACTCCCTATTTAAGCAATTATGATGGCTCCCAGGATGAGGTTCATAAATTAAATAATACAGTTTTAAATGATTTCTTTAATCCTTTTGAGGGTCTGTCAAATTTTAATCAGGCTGGTGAGGGTAGAATCATAGCTATAAATGAAGGAAGGCTCGTAGAGTTTCTTCAAACAACATCGAGGCTTAAGCATCTTAAAGGTGCCATTGAAAAATACTTCTATTCAGAAGGCCACTCACCATTACCAGATGGATTAGCAGTAATAAATTTGAATCTTAGGTCTGTTGTAGCCTCTTCCAATGGTGATGAAAGCATCTTTAAACGACAAATAAAACTCTTCACCCGAAAGCATTATTGGCAAAAATGTGATTCTTGTGAACATGCCTCATTTTGCTTTATTAGGCAAAACGTGCAGTCCTTAAGTGACCCTTCAGCTGGAGCCGAGATAATTCAGCGGATTGAGTGGCTTATTCGCACGGTTACTTTGAAAAGGGAACTGCACATTACAATTAGAGATTTACGCTCATTTATTGCCTATATGATTAGTAGGGACAAGTCTTGTGAAGAAATACAAGAATTATATGCTAGAAATGATGACTCTCCAGAAAATTATTGGGAAAACTTCTATTATAATATTACTGCTCCCACTAATGATGGTGCAAATAACGACAGGCTAATTAACTTACTTAGAGAAACAGATATTGCTGAAACCTCATTACCATCAGAAGACAGGAATTTGTTTTTTAGCGCCCATAATAAGCAAGATTATCTGGCCTTTGAGGAGAGGGAAATTGAATTACTTGATTGGTTTAATCATCAAAAGCATCTTATTCCTGTTCATGAACAAACTCCCGAAATTGTTGAAAGGATTCAGAGACTTCACAAAAACTATATCAGACATCAATTTTACGAAGGTAAAATCGATTACTTCCTGAGAATTCCATACCAATCAGTTCGTGTTTTCTGCCAGAAACTAGAAATTATTCCAGATGCAGGTGAACAGACAAACGAAGAGACAGTAAAAAGTATTTCAAAAGCAATCTCATTTAATGAAGGTTGTGATAACAAAGATATTACAGACAGATACCTTGTAATATCTCCATCTCAGGTAACAGACCCAATCAGTAGTTCATACAGAATATTTCCTTTAACAGATTTTGAATTCAGGGTAAACAAAGCTGAACATCTAGTAAAATTTTTAGAATATGAACCGGATAATTTATTATTCAGACACATTCATGAAAAGAAAATTAAGCTTGAAATATCCCTTGACCTTTATGAAATGCTCTATTTTATTGGTAAAGGATTTAGTCCCTCACTTAATGATTTAAGAGGTAGGTATATTGAATTAAAGATTTTTAAAAATCTACTGGAAAATCTCACTTATAACGAAGTACTTGTTACAAAGGATAATATCGAGTTTTTCATGATTAGTAAACAGCCTGAAGGGAAAATGAACATAAACCGATTTGAAACTGCATAACCATGGCAATTAAATTACATAAAGAAGATACAACCATGCGAAATGAACTAATATTTGCAGCGGATGCTAAGGCTGTTAATATTGACAACACCATGGTCAATTTATTTATGTTGCTAAATCATAATGGATTACGACCAAAATTACGACCAAGAGATGAAGCAAGGGCCGGGTTTAATATTGATAGGATTAAAAAGAATTTCTTTACCCTCGATGATATTGGAGAAATTTCCGGTTTTAAAGACCATCCAGATGCTGTTGAGTGGTGGATACGAAGTAACCTTGTTAATATGGTAAATCGTGGAAGACATGATGATGAAAAAATATCTTCTCTTCGTCCAATACATTTGGAAAGCTATAAAGTTCGCAATCCTCATCACGCAAGAGATTATTTTACTGCTGACCAGATATATTTTATGCTGGGCACTAATCCCCGGACAAAGGATGATTTAAAAAAGTTTCTATCTGAGGGATGGGACAAAAATTCCGGTAAAATTATTAACTCAAACCAACTAGATATTGATAGTCTAGGAATTTTAAATCTGGTTAAAAATATTAAACCTGGATTCCTTGAAAGTCAATCAACGATAAACCGGATAAAACCAATTCTGGGAAGACAAGCAGAACTATTCTGTGAAGATGTTCGCAGAATATTGGTTTACCATACAGAAAAATTAATTCCACGAAGCGTATTAATCGATTATTTGAAGACAATTACTTCTTTTCACCTTAGCCTGTATCTGCAAAAACTTATTCATTACCTACCCCAAATGACAATCAATGGGAATTTAGATTTAATCGATGATTGGAATATTGTAGTAGATGTTACTGACAATTTTGATAGTAAAGTAGCTGCTTTATCAATTAAGGATGCGGAAAGTCTTTATAATAAAATATATGATTATGTAAAAGCTACATATCAAATTAATGCCAGTCTTCGATATCTGGGTCTGGATAAAAGTGATTCTGAAAACCTGCATCAGGCATTATCAACACTTGCAGACAAACCGGATGATTTTGAGACATACTTCAAACTTAGATGGCATGATATAATATCTAATCTGGAAGATGAAGACAAGGATATTATAAATGATATCAATGAATTTGATGATAGCTATTTTGAAAGATATATTGAGTTTATTCTTAAGGTCAGAGGACCATATCAATATCGGTATCACACTCAGCTCATTGATAATCTATCGCAAAAGAATTCTGAAAGAGCATTAATGGCTCAGGGAAGAAGTAAGAAGCATCCGAGAAGGTTTATTATGGGAACAAGGTTACTAGAGACCCTGGTGCAAATATTAGTTCTTGATGTTTCTGATGATAGTTTTATTACAAGAACTCTTTCCATTGAGGAGTTGATGGAAGGTTTGAGGAATAGATATGGTCTTGTCATAAATGGTCTTAGTGAACACCGTTTTAAAGATGCAAATATTGAAATTCACCTCGCTTTTAAAGAGAATTTTGAAGCATTCAAGAACAAGCTTCGCCAAATTGGATTTTACAACGATTTAAGCGATGCATACATTCTTCAGCGAGTAAATCCTAGATATGAGATTGCTGTTAAAAAATAAGAAGTCATTGTCATGAATTTAATAAAAAGCTACTATAAAGAAATCATTGACCTAATTATTGAAAAGTATTCAATAGAATTTTTCAATGCCAAGCCAGGGCATTGTATGAAAATTTCAGGTCTTGGAGAATCTGAGCTGGTGGAGCTTTGGGAGCGGATTCGAAAAGAATTTCCAAAAATTGACACTTTTGTATTATCAGATAATAATGGTCATGATAGTAAAATATTTATTTCTGCAAATAAGCTTATTGAACATCGAAATCTCAACCAATCTGCTCTACTTATTCTAATCCCTTCAAATAGGAGAACAGCTGCAGAGGACTCATATGGAAATGCAACATTTAAGGAAATAAGGATTGATAATTTAGACCTCGCATTACTTCGCAAACTCGAAGCTGACATACCGAGTGAATTTATACAGATTATTCAAACTGAAGTTTTCGCTTTCTTACAACCCTCTCTTCCAGAGAAAATAGATTACTTGCTTGCCTTGAAGGAGCAAGGATTCTCAATAGAAAATACTGGCAACTTCATTTATAAACTCAGTTGTATTCCAGATAGTAAATTGTTATCTGCTCATGAGAAAATAAGAATCCGCTTAAATTATAATCGTCAAAGTGTTGATTTATTATCAAATTTTGGAAAGTCAATTTATGAAAGGGTTGGTGAGCTTCCTCTTGAACCAGACACTCTTCAGCGTGAATTAGTTAGATATCTTAAGGTTCCTTCAGCACCAAAAACAAGCCAGGCGATATGCCTTAAAATATTCGAAGAGCGACCCGACCTAAACTTCTCTAACTGGAAAATTCCCGACCTGGATTCCACTAAGATGGAGTTATTTGTGCCGGAAATTTTGTCAACAGCCTTTAAAGAAATAGGAGGGAAAAAGGTATTAATCGCAGAAGCCCGGAAGACTTCAAAAGTTAAAATTAAAATCCTCACAACACCGAAACCGAATGAGATTGCAAAATTGAAGTATTTCAGAATTTCCCTTTTTGAGGTTGATGGTGCTTCAGGTCAAGAAGTTGTTGATTTAAGACGGTTAAAATGCACACCTTCTCCAAGGCCATCGAGAGAAGCGACTGTTGAAATTGACCCAAACATATTGGAAGAAGGCTCATATTTTTTCAGGGTCTATGCTGAAGATGAAAAAGGGAATATTCTCAACACAGCAGATAAATTCAAAGAAATTAAAATTCAAAAAGCGTTTGAAGAAGAAAAACTAAAAATTGAGAAAGAATACTCCGGTGAAGAACAAGAAATCAAATTAGAGAACCTGGATGCCAACTTCAATTATAAAAGGACTCATGATTCAGATGATTTTGATTTCATTATTGACGAAACCGCTACTGAACCTCAACCAGCCAGAAGAGATAAGCTAAATAATGTCCTGCAGGCATTTTTTAATTTCCGAATCGATAGGCTAAAAAATCCAGAATTATCTGAACAAGTCCCGAATGCTGAAGAGGGTTCAAATATCTGGTTAATGGACGATGCAAAGAAATTGATTTCAACATTTCATATTAAATATCATAGCAAACATAATTATCAAATAATAGTTCCTTCGAAACTCCGCATGATTGAGGATTTAATTCTCAGACACAACTCCACTTTTGGTTATGCAGATGTTTATCTTTTGAATAATCCCTCGATTGCAAATCTTAAATCTATCAAGTACATTGACTTGAAGAATGTAAATCACCTGGTACCAAATAAATTAAAAGAAAAAAGAACTCGATTCTTTTTATCTATTCTCAACTCTACAGCTGATAATAAGGGAATTTTTGAAACATGTGAATTATTCAGAATTATTGAAGATGCAAGAGAATATATCACCGAATTCTTTAATTGGACTGCAAATTTGCAGAAACGTATTAAAAGCATTGAAGAAATTTCAAGTGATGAAAAACTTGAACTTCAAAGACTATTTACAGAACTGCAAGCTGTTGATACAATACGGGTTAATACCACATTGCCAGACCAGCAACCGCTTGATGTTATCATGCTTTCCCCTTTGCACCCGCTTAGAATAGCCTGGTTCATTCAATTATATGACTTATTTATAAACTGGGAGGGAAAAACCAAGGAATTTCCTGGCCATATTGAGGAATGGGGAAGAAATCTTGAGGCTCTATTTGACGGTGCCCTGACACCTGAGAATAATCCGATAATCCTATTCAACATTGATTCAGAAAAAGATTACCAATATGCTGGGGAGATTACCTATGGTTGGGGATTATATATAAGACAAGAGAGGGAAAACGGAAAAAAAGACACTCTATCATCTTTAAATAGGCAAGTAAAATCATATCTGCAAAGTATCTTTAATATAAACAAAGAGACATATTATGACTCAGATGTAAGTCAGCCATTAATTGTTAGACATCTTAAAAATTACATTCTCCAACACCCTTATGCTGATAAATTAATCATTAATCTACTAAATGCAGGGGATGCCCATGTATTTGCAAATTCACTAATTGAGATTGAGAAAGATGGGATTGGTAAAAGAATAAGCTATGAAATCAGAATAATTAAAGGGAAACAAAGTATTATCAATCATGGAGAAGCTCTTAGGAATCTAATTAACCCTGAATACAATGTATCGGAAGAAGCTGAAGCATTTTCACAACCTTCACTTAAACGGCTATTCCCAAAACTTCGATTCTCGATTAACAGTATTGAAGAATATCTTGATAATCCTTCAAGATTTGCTGCTCATGTAAGCTTTTTAATTAATCCTTTCCCAACCAGAAGTGAGCTTATTAAAGTTCGGAATCCAAAACTTAATTTCTATCTGAATGGCTTAATAACAGTTCCTTCTATATATGTCGAAGAATCAGAAAAGGAAATTAGTTGGAGGAAGTATATCAATCCAAATAAACTTGACAGTCCAATCAATGATTTTTCAGATAAGGGGATACAATTGTTTGGCAACTTACAATCTTTCATTGCCGGTGCATTATCAACTCAAGCAACCGAATCAATTCCTGCAACTGAATTAATCTTATCAGAAAAGGATAAAGTACTTATTTCTTTTTTGCATGACCATTCAGATTGGGTAATTACATTTGATAAAAACCTTGGCCCACAGATTTTCGACCAACCAAGTAAAGATGGGCATATTCCGTTTCTTTTGGATTACATTCCAGGTGAAGAAATATCAGGAGTCTCATCCTATCTAACGACCAGACCAACAAGTGAAGTACTTGGTTTACTTGCTCCTCATTTTAAGGAATTTGATTTAAATGTATCAGATATAAAAGATGAGGGGAAAATAAAAATTCTACTTGAAGACTTAAGGGCAATTAGTAGTTCATTAGTACTTCAATTAAATTCATCAAAAAACAAAGCTTTTGAAGTGATTGGTGCTGCTTTTACAAAAAGAGTTCTTGAAAAGAAAAAATTATTAACTGAGGCATTTTTAATTCCCATTGATTTGCACCAAAACTTGTTTGAAAACTATCCACATGAGAACAAAAGTAGAGCAGATAATTTGCTTGTAAAAATTGATACTCAAGCAAGAACCATTGAATTTAATGTGATTGAGGTTAAATGCAGAAAGTCTCTTGCTGAAAGTGATAGAATTGAGCTTAAAGAAAAGATTAAAAAGCAAATCGAAAATACAATACAGGCATTACAGTATCATTTTGACCCTCAATACTCTCTATCACATGACAGACTAGACCGGATGATTAAGAACAAGGAGTTAAAAGCTTTGTTAGAATTCTATATTAACAGAGCGAACAGGTACAAATATCTTGATGACCAGATTCATCAGAATTATTTAGATTTTTTACAAACCCTCGACTCTGGGTTCCAATTAACATTTAAACAATTAGGGTTGATATATGATTTTTCCGCACCAAAAAAACATACGAAAGAAGTAATCGATAGTGAATTGACATTTTTTACTTTCGGATATGAACTGATTAATGAGATTCTTGACCCTGACTCTGACTTAAACACAAAACGGCTTGAAAATGAAGATTTAGATACGGACTTAAATTCTCATTTTGGTACAGCTTCTATATCTTCTTTAGTACAGCAAATTAGTAATACTGGTCAGGTTGGCTATCCTGTCGTTGAAAAAATCTTTTCAGAATCGTCTGACCTGAAACAAGTAGCAGAAAAACAGCATCCTATTCCTTCAAAAGAAGTTGATGTAAATTCTAATGAATCGGATGGAAACTCAGGAGGAATTGATTCATCCGCTGGTTTTGAAAAACCATCAATTGATATTTTAGTTGGTAAAAGTGGGGATTCTCCACAATATGGAATAATTGGGAAATCTATTCATGGTAAAACTCTTGCAATGGATTTAAGCGAGACCAATACTGTTAGTTTATTTGGAGTTCAAGGTGGGGGAAAAAGTTATACCATTGGAATTGTGACTGAAATGGTACTAAAACAAGTCAAAAACTTAAACCATTTACCATCTCCGTTAGCTGGAGTAATTTTCCATTACAGTGAGAGCATGGATTATGAGCCGGAATTCACTTCAATGATACACCCTAATGATAAATTGAGTGAAATACAAAAACTGAGAGAAGAATACGGAGTAGACCCTGACCGAATTGAAGATATTGTAATCCTGACGCCAAAAGATAAAGTTGAGGAAAGAACTGCTAAATACCCTTCCATACCCGTCCTACCAATAGCATTTAACTCTACTGAACTCAATGTTCAAGATTGGCTATTTCTCCTGGGAGCGGTAGGAAATGATTCTACCTATATTAAACAGTTACGTGCAATAATGAAGGAGAATCGATATAACCTCTCTATTGAAGCCTTGCGCACTAGTATTGAAAACTCTGAATTACTCAGCAATGTACAAAAAGCACTTGCCCAGCAAAGACTAATCTTTGCTCAGGAATATATTGATGATTCATTTAACCTAAAGGAAATACTGAGACCAGGCAGACTTATTTTGGTTGACTTGAGAGATGAATTTATTGAAAAAGACCAGGCATTAGGACTATTTGTGATTATGCTAAATATATTCTCTTCTGTCAAAACTCCAAAAGATGAGCATTTCAACAAGTTTATTGTTTTTGATGAGGCTCACAAATATATGGATAACAAGGAACTAACAAGTAGCATCGTTACTACAATCAGAGAAATGAGACATAAAGGAGTTAGTATTATGATTGCAAGTCAAGACCCACCAAGTTTGCCAAATGAGATTATTGAATTGAGCAGTATAGTTATTGTTCATAAATTCAACAGTCCTCAGTGGCTAAAGCATATTCAAAAATCAATTACACAACTTAATCCTTTAACACCTGCTGAGATGTCTGCGCTCCAACCTGGTGAGTGTTTTATCTGGACTACTAAAGCTAATGATAAGACTATTACTACCCGACCTTTAAAAATGTATACCAGACCAAGATTTACTAAGCATGGAGGCGGAACAATTAATGCATTATAGATTAGTGAAAACAAATTATATATCCGAGAAGGGAAAACGGTCGAAAAATGAAGATTATGTGTTATGGAAATCCTGGGCACAAGAAAATTCTCTTGTGCTTATAGCAGATGGAATGGGCGGATATGAAGAAGGAGATGTTGCTGCAAAAACTATTTCAGATTCAATCTCTAATTATTTAAAAACTAATTTATCTTTAAATTCAGATACCTATAGACTTGTTTTAGAAGCTCTTAATTTTGCTAATGAAGCAATTTCTGAGATTAAATCAGGAAATGGGAAAAAATTGGGCGCAACTATTGCTGGAATACTTTTTTCCCAGAAAACTGCCTTTTGTTTCTGGTTAGGAGATGTGCGAATAATTCATCTCAGGAATAATCAAATTCAGTTTCAATCAAAAGACCATTCACTGATAAATGAATTAAAAGCTCAAAATATTAATATTGATTCCGAAAATTATAAAAGAATTAATCATATAGTAACCAGAGCAATCCAAGGAAACCCAGAAGTACTGGAACCTGAAATTCACATCATTAATGACATATCGATTGCAGACAACTTTATTATTTGCTCAGATGGGGTTCATAATGTTGTTGGCCCAAAAGAAATGGAACAGTTTATCCAAAGTAATAATGAACCACATTCATTAATTGATATGATTCGAAGTAATTGTGAGATGTATGGGGATGATAACTATTCATTGGTTCTGATTTCATAGGGCATTTACGTTGGATTAATCCTCAAACAAAGGAAATCGAAAAAGAATTTCCTTATGCTATTCTTAAGACTTCTTTGAGTAAACCTATTGTCCCAGATTCTTGAGGGTGATTATTAAGCATCTTAAGATTTATTATGTATTTATTTACCTTATTAAAGTAATATATTATTATATTTGAAGTAAATTATTACACATATGTTTGCTGACGAACTCAAGCATAATTTTGGTCGTATTCTTATAGCTCTTGAAAACAAAGGCATGAAGCGAACAAACATTGCAAAAGAAATTGGATATACAACAACTTCGCAATTAAATAGCACTCTCGCAGGTGAAAGTCTGCTTTCAACTAAGGCAGTCTTGGGTCTTATCGAAAATTTAAACATAAATCCTACATACCTTTTCTTGGGCAAAGGAGAAATGTTCTTAACTGATGAATCTGAATTGGATAATCTTCACAAACAACATTCTGAACTTGAACGAAAATTCTTTGCAAATCAAGATGACCTTTTTAATTGTAAGAAGGACTTGGAGCTTGCAGTTCATAGATATAATAAACTTATCGATATCACTAGCATTGCAATGGATAAAACACAAAAGTCAGACGAACAAGAAGAAAATACAGATAAAAAATAATGGTTCTTTGAATACGATAATTAAAGTAAATGTTTACCTAAAATCAATGGGCAAGAAAAAATAAGTAAATGGTTACTCTTCAATAGTTGTCCCAACTGTCCCAAAATTTGCCCCACAACAAAAAAGACCCCGCATCAAATGCGAGGTCTGTAATGGGTTGAGGTCGGTAGCGGATTCGAACCGCTGTAACTGGTTTTGCAGACCAGCGCCTAGCCACTCGGCAAACCGACCATTATTCAATATTTCAAAGTCAAATCCGCTGCGGATTACTCCGCTTTGCTTCGTGAGCTCGCTCCTTCCAGGAGCTCGGTTCGAACCGCTGTAACTGGTTTTGCAGACCAGCGCATAGCCACTCGGCAAACCGACCGGATTCTTTGCTTTCAGCTGCAAAATTAGTAAATATTACGGCGTGTGCAATGAGTGAGACTTCACTTCTGTTTCATAAGCCAGAGAATACGATCATAGGAAATGATGTAATGCAATAAGACGATCCCCGCAAAAAGACACCCGAGGCTCAGATACTGCAGGTCAAGCAACATCCAGGCAGCAATCCCGAACAATCCCATCTCAAGGATCAAACGTAAAAGACCCGGAGTTGGAACAACAGTCTTCCCGGAACGGCTGGGATCATCACGAACCGCAAAGACACCCCACAATGTGGCAAACAGACCAGGTAGCAGGATGGCCAGAAGAATCCCCATCCAGGAATCCACCTGGGTGTAGCCCCAGTATCCAAAGGTTATCAGGGCTGCCACCTCCAACAAGAGTCTTACAAAAAGGTTCAGGGGATGTGTGGACATGAGGCAATACGATTTTATAACACCGAACAGGAATGGTTCTTCGTCAAATTTGGGGATGTGTTATCCTGATTGAGACAAAATCACTTTCTTCCGCAACAACTTAAAACACCTTGCCATACATTAGCCGTTTAATACTCTTTATTCTATTGAGATGTCCCTCCATTGCTTCGGTCCTGTCGCATCTGTGAGAAGAAAGTCATTTTAGGTTAACGATGGTGGACCAAACAAAAAAAATATATTGTTGAAAATCAACGATTTATGATTTTGGATTGTCCTGGTTGTGATTGAACAAATCCTATTTTTGATCAGATGCGACAGAACCAAAATCGATATATAATCAGCAATAAGCAAATGTGCATTGTCATCTAAATTCGAACTACTCAGTTATATTGCATATTCCAGCGTAATTGGGCATTCACAAGATGAGTCATCATGCACTGATATTCCTCCCGCGTTTTCTAATTTGAATCTGTCATTTTATTGGCTCTCCGCAGGTAGGACAAAATTTATATCCTAAATCTTTGTCAAATTCATGTCCATTTGAACATTTAATTACTTGCTTTTCAACATGGACCTGGGTTAAAACGCCATATATTTTGCTATCCAAAGAAACACTCGCCCGATAACCAGTTATTAAGAATTCAATGCTTTGAGTCTGCCCTGTTCTAAGTACATCAAGAAATCTTTGATGGGGACAATATAATTCTAAGATGATTTTATGCCCCTCCTTCTTATTTTCGGCAAATAATAGATCTTGATTGACAGTCAAGTAGGCCCGGGGAGTTTCACCCCGAGCCTCTCACAGAACCGTACGTGACAGTCTCCCGTCATACGGCTCTTCCAGACAAACTTACCCAGTAAATCCATATTTCCAATGGACAAATGTGTTAGGGTACCACTTTATGATACGTTTTAACCAGCCAAAGGACTTTGCATAAGTTTTCAATTTATACTTCTTTCGTGCCCATTTTGCTAAACGGACATTCAGTAACCTGAATACCCGCTGCAACTCTGAGATGCGAAAACGTCCATAGTAATTGATCCAGCCTCTGATCTTCGGTGCGAGGGTATTGGCTAATCCCTGGATATCTTGAGATACCCAATTGTGTATAGCCAGTCTCCTCAGCTCGTCAATGATCTTCTTTTGGCTCTTCATACTTATCGCTGGTCTAAATCCCCAGAACTTCTCCCCATTCGATTTCTCACAAAGTCGGGGTTTAAAAGTGAATCCCAGAAAGTCAAAAGACCCCGGGATATCCTTCCCCTCCTTGTGAAATCTTGCGGTTCGATAACAATAGACAATTCTTGTCTTGTCCGGGTGTATCTCCAATGAATACCCCTTCAATCTCTCCTTGAGCTTATCCAGTATGAAGTGGGATTGCTCCAAACTTCTTGTATGGATCACAATATCGTCAGCATATCTTTCGAATACTATGCGTGGCTGCGTTGTCGCAAGCCATTGGTCAAATGCCTCATGCAGGTAGAGGTTTGCTAACAGCGGACTAATTACCGAGCCTTGCGCTGCGCCTTTGCTTCTTGTCTGAAGTTCTCCGTTCTGCTTGTACATTGGTGCTTTCAACCATCGTTCGCAATAGAGTAAGATGTGCCTCTGACTTGTGTGCTTCCGTAGGATTGACATCATCTGTTCATGGTCAATGTTGTCAAAGAATCCTTTGATGTCCAAGTCTACAACATACCACCGCTCCCAACAGTTCTTTGCACATTGTTCAACGGCATCGTGGGCACTCTTACCCGGACGATACCCAAATGAACTGGAATGAAATAGAGGCTCAACTGTTTTCTCCAGCTCAACCCTTATGACCTCCTGTGCAACTTTGTCAAGAATGGTAGGAACACCTAGCGTGAGTTTATCACGGAATGGACGATAAAACGCCATAACACGCAGGAACACATAAAGATACACCTTATTTATTTGTATACACCAACATCTTTGATTTTGGGCCGTTCATTATGGGCGTTTTCTATACGTAAAGCTGTCATAATCTTTTTCTCAGGTT
>SDBV01006644.1_pt1 | contig 15959 bp, 22 predicted proteins | sample 2277081 | NCBI WGS metagenome assembly SDBV01 (sample SAMN10402039, study PRJNA504765) | marine sediment metagenome | isolation source: marine sediment core GS10_PC15, 223 cmbsf | place: Arctic Ocean: Southern Knipovich Ridge | collected 2010
TAATTATCTTTTCTGCTGTTTATAAAGCTTTTTTACATAATCCAAAGAAGAGGCATCTCCTTTTGATTTGTCTGGCCTTAATTTTAAAAGTCTAGGAAATCTTAATGCAAATCCAGAATCATATGTAGGAGATTTTTGAATTTCAGAATAGCCAATCTCAACAACAATTTTTGGTTTTACTGTAACTTCTTTTCCTTCTTCTTTTTCAATTAATGGCTTTAACATTTTAGTTAATTGGCCAAATGTTATTCCTTCTGTCTTTTCCTTTATGCCTGTTCCAACTCTTCCTATCTCTAACAATTTATCATGATGTTTGCATGCGACTGTAAATGAACTTAACCAATGAGCTCTCTTGCCAGTTCCCCATTCTGCTCCGACAATAACAAGATCTAAACTTTCTGTATCTGGCTTAACCTTAACACCATAACCAACTCTTGATCCAGGCTTGTAAATTCCTTCAAGATTCTTAACCATTATTCCTTCTTCTCCTGATTTTAATGATTCTTTATAGAATTCTTTTGCTTTCTTTAAATCCCCAGTTACAATCTGTTTAGCTAGAATAATCTTCTTCTTACTTTCTTTTATTATTTTCTTTAATAATTTTCTTCTGTCTTTAAAAGGAATCTTTAATTGGGAAGTTCCATTATAATAAACAATATCAAATACATTTAATTCAACAGGATAATCTCTTGCCATCTGGTCTATGTCATATTTTCTTTTTATTCTTTGAGAAATATTTTGAAATGGAAGATATTTGCCAGTTTTCTTATCATAGCCAACTGCTTCTACATCTATAATAAATGAATTTCCCTTAACATGCTTGACAAAAGAAACAACATCTGGAAACTGGTTTGTTACATTTTCTAGGTTTCTTGTGAAAATTTTAATCTTACCATCATCTTTATGAATCTGCATCCTGAATCCATCATATTTGTATTCCAAGGCAGCTGGTTTTCCTACTGTTTTGAAAGCATCTTCTAAATCCTTAGCTTTTTGATATAACATAACCTTAATTGGCTTTAATGGTTCTATGTCTACAGCAGTTATTTCTTTGATATCTTGTTTTTTAGCTAATCTAGCAACAACAGAAAAATCATTTTTCTTGTCATAAGCTTCCTGAACAATGTTAATCAAGTGAATATATATTTCTCTAGCGGTTTTTTCTTCTTTTGCTAAAATAAATTTATACTTCTTTAGATTTTTTAAATCATCAACTGACTCTGCATGTAAAACATTATGTTCCTTAACCTTTATTTTCTTAAATTTATTTTCAATCTTATGTTCACAATTAATACATTTGCTTATATTTGGATTCCACTCTTTACATTTATCACATTTATAGAATATTCCAATTACTTTTGGGAAGAAAGCCCATACAATTGCGTCTCTCAATGATCCTTCTCCCACTCCTATTCTTAAATCTTCTAAAACAGTCCTTATAATGTATTTTGCTTCTAAAGGTGAAGCAGAAGTTAATAATTCTGCCATTAAGGAAATCTTTTTATCAACTGTTCCTATTCCTTTTAATCCTGATAATTTTCTTAGATTATCAAAAACCTTGGACACGGTTAATTTTGTTGAAAATAATGTTGCTTGAGTTTTAGAGAAAGTTAGTTCTTTAGCAACATCTCCTAAATCTCCAATTTGTTTCCATTTTTTTTCTATATCCTTAGATGATTTTCCTGTTGATTTAGCTAAAGCTTTGATAACAATTCTTTCTGCTATTCCAATTTTTCTTTCATCATAATCCGGAAATAACCTTCCCTGAAGTAAGAGCACAACTTCATCTAAATCTTCTAAATGTGTTTTTCCCAATAGTTTAGAGATATAGTAAGTTTTGTTTAGTCTTCCGCTATGTTTTTCTAGCTGTTCATATACCTTAACTAAATCAGAATATTTCATAAGGAATAGTTGTGTTGAAGTGTATTTATATTTTATTATATTGTGTTCCGAAACTGTTATATATAAGTTTAAATTGATATAGTTTTAAAATGGAAAAAGGGATAATAATTACTCTTGGATTAATCATTGGTTATCTTTTATTCAGATTTATATATAAAAAACAGAAAAATGTAATAAATACATATCCAGATATATTAACTAATGATAAATACAAAGTTAAAGGTCAGTGGAATAAATAAAAATGGAAAATCAAGATATTCCAGTAATTGGCAAGGAATTAAACATTTTTTCTAACAAACCTGACAGGCACATTAAAGTTGGTATTGTTAAACTTACTAAAAAAGACATTAGGTCAGAGGTGGATTTTGTCAAAGCATTACAAAATGTAATGAACAATTTGGATAATGGAGATTATAGTGTACATCACAATGCAGGCATATTTGCAAAATTTGATATAGAGAATAAGCAAATAAGGCTTCATAGGCAGTCCGAAAATACTGGAGTGTTTATGCCATGCTATAGTTATTTTGAGAAATAAATTTTTTTTTTTTTTTTTTTGAATTATTATCAAGAAAACAGGTTCTAACTAGAGATTTAAGTTTTTTATCTTGATAGCTAAATTCAGTAACAATTCTTTTTAGCTTATTTGATAACCTATTGTAACCCCAAATCAATCTATTCTTTGTTTCTTGTATATTGTTCCGTTTAAAGTAATATTGTAGGTTTACATCAAAAAATGAGATAGTATCAGCATCTTTTAAAACATCAACTCTGTTATTTCCTCCTTTTTCATGGTGGCGTACTAGGTAATATACATCATTAATTAATTCTTTGCTCATATTGCAATCTTGCATTATCTCTTTCATAATATTAGCACTGTTTAAAGCATGAGCATCTTTAAACTTTTCAAAACTTTTATAGTCTCCTCTCTTTATTTTTCTCTCTTTAATAGCCCTTTCTATATCATGACTTAAAGCAGTTATTTTTAATGCTTCATCAGCATTTGGCTTTAATTTAAGTAGCCATTTCAGGGTGTTTTTTGAATGTGGAAGATCTTCTGGAACTAAAGATTTTTTAATAATCTCCACTACTTTTTTTTTTAAGAATACTAGATTTTTCATTTTTATAAAAAACTCTTTTCAATGGAACAACTGAATGTGTTAAAACCAAAATGATAAGAGTGACTGTTATAGCAATTGAATAAAATAATGCAAAGATAGAGCCTATAAAAATAATAAAGCGCCTCGTATCAGTACTTGCTAAATAATAAATATATTTTCCATAAGGTTCTTTATTAAATGATAAGATAGACCTGTATGAAGTATAAGGTGTCATAAGTAAGAACAATATTAAAAACATTCCAAGATAATATGCATAAGAAAAATTCTCAAATACAAAAGCAAAATAAGTTAAACCTAAAATGATAAAAAAGTCCCCATATTTATCCAACACAGCATCAAGATATTTTCCATATTTTGATTTACGTCTTGTTATGTTTGCTAAATCACCATCTACCCCATCTATAATAGATGATAATTGAACTAGAAGGCCCGCTAAAAAAACAAAATTAAAAAAGAAGAATAACGATGCAAGCAAGGTCATAAAAAATACAAATATGGTTACAATATTTGGGGTTACAAATTTGAATTTGGCTAAAAACTTTGCTATAGGCATCGATAATTTTCTGTTCAACTTTAGTGAGATTATGCCTTCTCTTTCTGGCATTTAAATAACCTCATATTGCACAAAACATGTTTTCACAAGATATTTTGAAATACGATTTGATATAGGTTTATTTAAGTGTCTTGAAACAGGCCCATCAGACTTTTTTTTCAAGTTAGATAAAAGCTTTGTTTCTGCCTTTTTGAACATGCTTTCATTATCAACATCAATCCAATAACTGTCTTGAATATCAAATGTTTTAGCTTTTTGCTTGCTAGCAAGTAATTTAATTCCATCTGAAAGAGAATTAGCACCATTATGCGAACTTTCTTCGATAGCATTGAAGATTACCGGTGAACATAGAAAAATTCCAGTATCAAATGCATTATATTTGTTGATATTTTTTCCTATATCTACAATGTTATTATTTTGAACATCAACTTTGGTTACATCATTTATATCAACTAATTTATTATCTTTAAGATTATAATCCACTGCTAGCATAATTTCGTCATCAGCTATTTTCTGGTGTATTAGTTTAACTAATATTGACTCATCAAAAATATGATCACTCATTAGCAGAATAAATTTCTCTTTAAGATAGTCTTTTGCTTGCAGAACAGATATGCCATTTTCCTTTTTCCAATCATCATTATTTATTGTTGTAATGCTTATGTTCCTTGCCCTACTAAATAGTTCCAGGTGCTTATTTATTTTTTCTTCATTATAGCCAGTAACAACATAAAAATCTGTCAGACCAGCCTTGTGTGCTGTAAGGATTACTCGTTCAATTAGTGGAATGCCTAAAAGAGGAACTAATGGTTTTGACTCCCCCCGGCTCATTAATCGCAATCCATTACCCGCGGCAATAATAAGACATTTCATGTTAATTCCTCCTTTTCTGCTGATAAACTCCAATTTATTGTATATTCTAACATCCAGTTCGATAAAACCCCCTTTTATACTTTATATTTAAAAATAACTTGTTTTATAAACCTATCTTATTCTATTTATTTAAGAATAACTTGCTTATAAACCTATCTTATTCTATTATGTTACATATACTTTTTTTTTTTTTTTAACATAATTATAATAATAATACAAAGCAAGCAGCGCTTCTTTTAGTTTTTAAAACAGTTAAATTTATTAATAAATAATTTTAAGATAAATATATGGATGTCTTTGAGTGCATAAGAACAAGAAGGTCTATAAGAAAATATTTAAAAAAGCAAGTAGAGTGGGATAAAGTTGGACAGATATTAGATGCAGGAAGAATGGCTCCTTCTGCTGGTAATTTACAAAATTGGCAGTTCTTAGTTGTTATTGATGAAATTAAAAAGAGAGAGATTGCAGAAGCTTCAGCTAGACAGTACTGGATGATGAACGCCTCTGTATATATTATTGTTTGTGAAAAACCAGAAATAATAGAGCAACATTATGGAATTAGAGGAACAAGACTTTATTCTATTCAGAATTGTGCTGTTGCAATGGAAAATATGCTGTTAATGGCTCATGCTCTTGGGTTAGGAACTTGCTGGATCGGTGCTTTTGATGAAGAGAAAGTTAAGAGAATATGCATGATACCAGATAGAGCTCGTCCACATGCAATTATAACTGTTGGATATGCAGATGAAAAGCCAGATATGCCTCCAAAATTAACTTTAGAAAATGTTACATTCCTTAATAGATATGGAGAAAATGCAGGAAAAGTATTAGATGTTTATGGAACACAGGGATACACAAGTCATAAAGTAGAAAGTGCTTTTAAAAAAGGTAGAGATATGTTGGATAAAGGCAGTGAAAAACTAGAAGAAAAAGGCAAGGGATTTTTTGATAAATTAAAAGAAAAGTTGAAGAAAAAATGAATAGAAAGATTTAAAATAATATTTTTAATTAATTTCTAATATGGAAAATATATTAGATACTATTAAAGATTATCCCATTCCAGATCAAGGAATATACAAAGTTACTCAGTACTTATTTGACTTAATACATGACAGAATTCCAGAAATTATTCAAAATATTCCTGCTGAAGTAATGATATATGCAATTACAGGAGCATATGGAGTAACAAGAGGATTACAATATACATCTAAGAATGTTGTTGATAAAATAATTCCTGGTTTTCATGACAAAGCACTTCCTGTTCTAGAAAGAATATGTGAATTTGGAATTCCAGCAGTTGTATTGGTTTATGCATTATATGATCAAGAAGGATTTACTTATTGGGCATATTCTAAACAATTAGACAATCTTGGAATTCTTTTTGCTTATTTAGGAGGAGTTATTGCAGCAGAACAAGATTTACAAGGGCGTTCTAAATCAGAGTTTTAGACTGAAAATAGCAATTATATTCTCTAATATATATATTCTATTTTGATAATATATATAAATGACTAAATCGAGAAATATAAGAATTAAGAAATAAAAATTAAGTTTTTTGGCGAAAACTCAATTTATGTTATTTTACTTTTGGCGAAGTAAAATCAATTTTGACGAAATTTACGATTTCTAGGTAGAGTAATGAATATGTTAGTTTAAATACTTTTTTACTCTGCAATATATATTTTTAAGAATATATATGTATATCAAAAAAAAAAGAATGGGGTTGAGAAAAAAAAAATGGAAAACTTTATCGTTGAAAATGCATTAAAACAAGATGAAAATAGATTTGAAGGATTAGATGTAGGACAGGCAAATATAAAAGTTATGGGTATTGGAGGAGCTGGCAATAATATGGTAGACTGGCTCTATAAAAAAGGAATAAAAGGCGCTGAGATTATAGCGTGCAATACAGATCAGCAACACCTTAACATTTCTGAGGCTGATCGTAAATTTTTACTGGGAAAAGAACTTACTAAAGGACTTGGATGCGGAGGCTTTCCTGATAAAGGAGCTGAAGCAACACAAGAATCTATCCAAGAGGTAAAAGAAGGCGTTAAAGGAGCTGATATGGTATTTATCTGCGCTGGAATGGGCGGAGGAACAGGAACAGGAGGAGCTCCTATAGTTGCTCAAGTTGCAAAAGATGCAGGAGCAATTGTTATTGGTACAGTAACAATGCCATTTAGAATAGAAAGAGCAAGAATTGATAAAGCCGAATTTGGATTAGGACAATTAAGGCAAGTTTCTGATACTGTTATTGTAATAGATAACAACAGATTAGTAAATATTGCTGGTAACCTGCCTATACAACAAGCATTTTCAGTTGCAAATGAGCTTATAGCTACAATGATAAAAGGTATTGTAGAGACAATAGCTATTCCATCTCTGGTTAATTTAGACTATGCAGATGTAAAAGCAATAATGACAAATGGCGGTGTAGCTGCTATTGGTGTAGGAGCATCAGATACCAACAATAGAGTTGATGAAGCAGTAAAAGGCGCTTTATCAAATCCATTACTAGATATAAGTTATGAAGGGGCTACTGGAGCTTTAATACATATTTCAGGAGGTCCAGATATGACACTAGAAGAAGTTTCTAGAGTAGGAGAACTAGTTACTGAATCTTTAGATGATGATGCAAATGTCATCTGGGGAGCAAGGATTGGTGAAGATATGACGGGAAAGATATGTGTTATGACTATAATAACAGGAGTAAAATCACCATGGATCTTAGGAAAGATGGATTACAAAAAACCAAGCCCACAATCACAAATGGTCTGCGATGACTTAGGAATAGAGATAGTTTCATGATCACCATTAGGTGAGCTTTCTTGCCTTCACCTATTATATAACCACCCCCAACTAAGTTATTTTATGTGGTGAAGGTATTTTTGCCCTTCGCAGGGCATTTTTTTTTTTTTTTTTTTTTTTTACAAAAGATTTATATAATATTATCCTTAAAATAAGAACAGAGGTGATCTAATGAAAGAAGATTCTAATTTTGCTTTGATTGTTGTTGGTGTAGTTGCTGTTGTAGCAATAATTGGATTATTGAATTTTAACACTATAAGTGGAAAAGGAATAGCAAGTCATTCAAAAAGTGAAATAATATCTGATACAGGAATGGTATATTGCGCTCCAGACTGCAATGATAAATGTGCAAAATCAAATTGTATTGGTATAAAGACAGGAGCAGGAGCAGGAACTTCTTACTGTTCACATAATCTACTTTATGATGCAGAAGGAACCTATTACATGCACTACTATTGCGGTTAAAAAGACAGAGAAATCAATAACATATTTTTTTTTTTTAACTTTTATAGAAATCTTGCGCAAATTGAGCTGTATTTCTTATAGCTCTTAATAAACCTTCATTTAATTCATGTAAATTTTCACTATGTTTTTCAAAAGTGTTCTCATCCATATACAAAGCTCTTTTTAATTCTATTTGTATTACATTAATCTTTGTTTCAGGTCTTCCGTAATTTCTTGTTATAGATCCACCTTTATATGGCTTATTTTTCCATACTTTTAATCCTGAAAATTCTTGGTTTAATTGTAGACATAAATAATCTGAAATTTTTCTTTCACAAGAAGAATCTAGTCTGGTTCCTATTGAAAAATCAGGTCTTTGTTTTCCAGGGTCAAAGGTTTTTTCTAAACCAACAGAATTCATAGAATGACCATCAATAATTAAAGCAAATCCTTTTGCATCTTTCATCTGTTTTATTAGATTTTTTAATGTATTATGATAAGGGATATAAAATAGTCTTATTATTTTATCTCTTTCTTTTTCTGAAATTTCTCTTTTTAAACTTGGAGAGTTATTTAAATAAACCTGTCCTGATATTGGTTCTACATCAAAGAGACTTTTATTTAAATTAGCAATATATCTATTAATTAAATTATAGAGCTGAGTTCCTGAATCTCTTCCAACATCATAAACTTCATCTGTATAAATATCAAAGGATCTGAATAACCATTCATTCACTATTAAATCATCAATATACCTATTTGGAACAAATGCTCCAGAATGAGGGTTTGATATAATAAAATCTTGATTGTTTTTGTTTACTTGTATTACTTGATTTAGTTTAATATCCTCTTTTTTTTTTGTTAATAAATTAACAAATTTTATGTGATCATAGATTGTATTATAAAAATGAGCAGTTATATCTAATTGTCCGTATCCTCTCTTTGTCCAAAGTAATATTAAAGATGCTTCATTGTCTTTGGCTTTTTTATGAGCAATTTCTATTGCTTTATCTCCATATTTTTCTGCAAGTTCTTCAATAGTTGGATCAACATTAGGATTCATAGATTCTAAAAATCCACCAGTTTTTGGCACAGAATAATCTTCTTTCCCTAGAAAAATATATTCAGGATTATCTCTTAGATGCTCACAAATATTTAAAAATAATCTTCCATCAAACCAATGTGGCACTACTAAAGGTGTTTTTTGACTTGTCATTTTTCTTAAATTATCAATAGTAATGGCAATATTCACTACCTTTTAAACATTATCCAAAAGCTTTTTAAAGTGACTTATATACTAGAGTATATAGGTTAAAATGGCAATAACTTGGGATTTAGTTAAATTTATTAAGAAAAGTTTAGGAGGAAAACAAGATGAAGTTAGTTCTCAAAATTTAGAAGAAGAACAGACAGCAGATACAGAAAATGAAAATATTGATTTAAAACTTAGAGGGCATCATATATCTTCATTTGCAGCAAATTATTTTGCAGATTCAAATGAGCCAGATCCAATAAGGGATAGATATGGACCTGAATTTAATAAATTTAGTGAGGATATATATTCCTCAATTATTGATAAGCCTTCTTTAAAAATAGAGATAGTCGAAGGTTTAGACTCGCTTTGTCTTTCAACTGATCCGGTTTGTCCTAAAAAACAAGATTCTTGTTCTGTTGATGCTACAGATTCATATTGTTTAAGAGAATATGGATTGAGAGTAGACGGAGTATATACTGCTGAAGAAATTTTACAAAGAGTAATAGAATTCAAACAAAGAACTGATTTTAATAGTCCAAAAGATAAATTGGTTGATGAAATGATTTACGCATGTGATGAATTTTAAATATTAAATTAAATATATTTTTAAATAAAATAATAATAAATTTTACTATGTTATATTTAATTGGAATTGGACTTAACAATGAGAAAGACATCACAGTTAATGGTTTAGAAGCTGTTAAGAAATGTGATGTTGTTTACTTAGAAAACTATACTTCTAAATTACAATGTTCTGTTGAAGATTTAGAGAAGTTTTATGAAAAGAAAATTGAGTTAGCAGACAGAAACACAATAGAAGGTGAATTTATTTCAATATTGAAAGAAAATAAAGATAAAAATATAGCTTTGCTTATTATAGGTGATGTGTTTAGTGCAACAACACATATACATTTGATTTTAGAGTGTAAGAAATTAGGAATTGAATATAAAATAATAAATAATGCTTCAATAATTAATGCAGTTGGTATAACTGGATTAGAATTATATAAATTTGGGAAGATAACTTCAATTCCATTTGATAATGGGAATGTTAAAGCTCCAATTGATGTTTTGAATGATAACCTTAAACTTAGCTTACATACCTTATTTCTTCTTGATTTAAAAAAAAGCAAGTTTATGACAGTAAATCTAGCTATTGAATATTTAATGAAAAACAATGTTAAAAATAAAGCAATAGCTTGTTGCGCTTTAGGAAGTGAAGAACAAATTATTAAATATGGAACATTAGAAGAATTAAAAACAATTAAATATGATAAATTCCCTCAATGCTTAATAATCCCAGGAAAACTACATTTTGTTGAAGAGGAAATGTTAAAATCGCATACGAATTAATCTACACAATAATAAGCGTCATTATTCTAAGTTTAATTTCTTTAGTTGGAATCTTTACTTTAGCCTGGAGAAAAGAATTCCTGAATAAAATAATATTGATCTTAGTTGCTTTTGCAGCAGGCGCATTATTAAGCACTGCATTTTTAGATCTAATTCCTGAAGCTATTGAAACAGCTAGTCCTTTATTTATCTTGATTGGAATAATCTTATTTTTTGTTATTGAAAGATTTATTCACTGGCATCATTGTCATGATAAAGAATGTGAATTTAAAACAACAAAAGCAGTTGGACATCTTAATTTAATTGGAGATGCTGTTCATAATTTTATTGATGGAGTTATTATAGCTGCTGCTTACTTAACTAACATTGAATTAGGAATTGTAACTACAATTGCAATTGCAGCACATGAAATTCCTCAGGAAATTGGTGATTTTGGAATATTGATTCATTCTGGCTTTACAAGAAAAAAAGCATTATTTTATAATTTTCTTTCTGCATTAACTGCTGTTTTAGGAGCACTAATAACTTACTGGGCTGCTTCTGCTATTACTGAGTTGATTCCATTTTTAATTGCTATAGCAGCAGGAGCTTTTATCTATATTGCTGTAGCTGATTTACTTCCTGAATTACACAGAGAAACATCAACAAAGAAATTATTATTGCAATTCTTTTTTTTTATTCTTGGAATATTAGTTATTTATTTGGCAGTTAATTTATTTCCTTTACATTAAAAATTTAAATATTGATAATAAGAAATAATTTAAAAATAGATTTGTTGTTCTTGAAATTGTATTTCTTATTGGATCTCCACCCATTAATATGTAACCAGCAAGTTGTATTATTATTCCAATTAATATTGCAAACATTGCTTTTAATATTGAATAATCAATATAAGATATTATTAATGAAATTACAATTAAAGATAATACTTTTATCAGGAAACTAGGATGAAAATGGCCTCTGCTAATTGCCATTGAAATTAATCCTAAAAAAATAAAGATTATTGCTATAGTTGTGCTGTATCTTATTGTTAATAAAATTGTTCCAAATGTCAATAATTCTAGATCAATAGGAATCATTGGAATGAATAATCTATAAGCTTCTATTATTGTATCTAAAACTAGTAAAAGAAAAACTAAGAATAAACCTATAACCAACTTATATGAAATTAAGGTTAGAATTAATAAAAATATTAATAAGAAGATTACTCTTGTTTTCTTTTTGAGAAAATCGAATATTTTATCAATTAGGTTGTTATATATCTTTTTAAAATCCATAACTTTAGTAATGCTATAGTTATATATAAAATAATAACTTTTATAAATTAATAAAAAACATTTAGAGTTATAGCCCTGTAGTGTAGTGGTCAATCATTGTGGATTTTGGATCCGCCGACGGCAGTTCAAAAGCCAACAAGTTCAAACTTGTGGTTTGAATGTCTGCCCAGGGCTACTTTATTATGGTACCCAGACCAGAACCAATAAGGAGTTATGCAGTATTAGGAGCTTTAATAGGAGTAGTTGTTGGATTTATAATTGGATTAATTATCAATAAGATGAGTGGAACTGTCTTCTTTTGCGGATTACTAGGATTATTAATTGGATCTTTTAAGGTAAGGAAATAACATGGATATATTTGCACATTATCTTTGGGCATATGGAATATTCTTTAAAGAGAAGAAAGCATGGTTATTTGGATTAATAGGAATACTTCCTGATTTAGCTTCATTTGGGCCTCACTTCTTTTTCTCTCTTTTTAACGGGTTTCAGTTTGGTCATCCAACAAATATTCCTAGTTATATATATGATATCTACAATTTTACTCATTCACTTGTTATATTTCTGATTGTATTTTTAGTATTTTATTTATTATTAAAAAAATATGTGGTATTCTTACTGCCTTGGGCAATTCATATTTTAATAGATATTCCTACACATACTCAGGAGTTCTTTCCTACGCCTTTTTTATGGCCTTTCTCTCATTTTACAGTTAATGGTATATCCTGGGCTGTTTCATGGTTTATGGTGCTGAATTATGGTTTAATCTTCTTATTATTTTTATTTAAGTTTCTCCAGAAATTTAAGAAAAAATAGTAGTTTATCGTCGGTAAGTTCTATAAAAACAAAATAGAAACCTTTATAAAGAATAAAATACCCACCGTTAAGTGATATCACTATATAAAGTAAGATATCAGTAATAATAATATTTATATATCAGTATACACATAAGTATACTGGATAGAAGCGTTAAAATGGCACAAGACTGGCAATTTGGAGATAACCAATTAGATCCTGATAGTTTAATGAAGAAAGCACGGGCTAGTATAGATAGATTTACAGAAAAACATACAGCTAATCCAGCAACTCAAGATGCAGCTTCTCCACAAGGTGGACTTGACGAAAAAGTTGAACAAAACCCAGCTGGACAAAACCATAATTCTCAATCAGAATATGATGTGAAAACAACACAAGATTTACTTACTATTCTTTATGCTGGACGTAGAAAACTAGCAAGAAAGTTAGATAAATTTGCAAGAGAGGCAAAAGATAGTGAAAGTGAAGAATTTCTTATTTGGAGCTTTGGTTTATACAATCCTGTCAAAGACATAGAAGAAAAGCCTATAACAGATATAAAGAGGGATATGATTGGAATAATGAATTTTTATAAAAATAAAAAGATGATAAGTAATGATGTAAGAATTTATGTTAATGGTGGTGGAATTTCTACAAATGAAAAAGCATATGTTCTTTTAGATTATTTAGCTAATGTCTTAGAAGGTGAAGAAGACATTGATTATTTATCAAAAGAAAAAGCAGAAAGTATTGAAAGGAGTATAAAAGATAGTGGTGTAAATGAACAACAAATGAGACAACTTTTTGCTAAAGTTGCAAAACATATGAAAATATATAAGCTTAATATCTTAAGAGAAGAATTAAGTAAATATATGGATAACAATCCATGGCTGAAAAAATTAGATTTAAAAGAAAGAATGATACTTTCTGAAGATCATTCAGGTGATTACAAATATTTAGAAGCAATGATAATACATATGCCTGCATTAAAAATTGTGCCAGGATTAGCTAAAGCAGAATATAAAAAATTTGCTGATGAAATAGAAAGAATATCTGAAGAAAATAGAATTTATGGTGAAGTTAAAATTATAGAAAGTACTGTAACATCTCCTGAAAAAAAAGGTTTAGGTAGATATGAGGGTAAAAAGGGATGGGCTTATGAAAGAATTTTTGCTATGGAAAGAGAAGCACTCGATAGTTTGCTAGGAAGAGATCGCCAAACAATTGAACAAAGTCTTAGAGCAAGCGAAAAAGAACTTAATAGATTATTAAAAAATTTATAAATAAATAAAATGTATTAGTTATTAACAACAAAATATATAAAATATAGAAAATTACAGATTTCTGGTGATGAATATGCCTAAAACAGAAGAAAATCTAAAAACAGCTTTTGCTGGAGAAAGCCAGGCAAGAAATAAATATGATTATTTTGCAAAAGTAGCAAGAAAAGAAAAATTGTTTTATATTGCAAAGATCTTTGAGGAAACTGCATTAAATGAAATGCAGCATGCAAAAGATGAATTTAAACAATTAAAAGGTATTAATGATACAAAAGCTAACTTAAAAGCTGCAATTGAAGGAGAGCATTATGAAAATACAGAGATGTATCCTAATATGCAGAGAGATGCAGAAGAAGAAGGCGATAAAAAAGCTGCAAAATTATTTAAGGAAGTAGCAGAAGTAGAAAAGCATCATGAAGAAAGATATAAAAAATTATTAGAGATGGTTGAAAATAAAACTGTATTTAAAAGAGATAAACCAATAAGATGGAAATGCAGCAAGTGTGGTTATATTCATGAAGGCAAGGAACCACCTAAAGAATGTCCTTCATGTAAACATGCTAGGGAATATTTCGAGCCTGAATGTATGTGTTTTAAAGAAAATTGTGAGGTGTGTAATTAAAATGGCAGAAAAAAATGGAATATATAAATGTGAAATCTGTGGAAATGTTGTTTCTGTTATAGAAGCAGGTGGTGGAGAATTAGTCTGTTGTGGACAGCCAATGAAGTTATTAGAAGAGCAAACTGCTGAGCAAGAAGGAAAAGAAAAACATGTTCCAGTAATTGAAGGATTAAAAGTTAAGGTTGGCTCTACAGAACATCCAATGGAAGAAAAGCATTATATTGAGTTAATACAAGTGTTTGTTGAGGATAAGCTAATAGTTGAAAAAAGACTTTATCCAGGAGATGCTCCTGAATTAGAGTTACTTCCTAAATATGAAGGAAAAAATCTTAAAGCAAGAGCATTATGTAATATCCATGGATTATGGACATCGTAATTCCTGTAATTAAAACATTACAAAAATGGATTAAGGATTATGAGCATCCTACTTTAAGAAGGAGTGCTAGAGAGAGAAATCCATACAAAACATTAATTTCATGTTTATTGTCTTTGAGAACCCAGGATGTAAATACAGATAAAGTTTCTTCTGCATTATTTAAAGTTGCAGACACTCCTGAAGAAATATTAAAATTACCTTTGAGAAAATTAGAGAAATTAATCTTTTCTTCGGGATATTATAAAAATAAAGCAAAAACAATAAAACATGTTTCTAAAATAATATTAGAGAAAGGAAAGGTTCCTTCTGATCTTAATGAGCTGATGAGTATTAAAGGTATAGGCAGGAAGACAGCAACAATAACAAGAGTTTTTGGTTTTGGAAAAGCTGATTGTATTCCTGTTGATGTTCATGTTCATGTAATTGCTAATAGACTTGGATGGGTTAAAGAAAAAAATCCAGAGAAAACTGAAGAAGGATTAATGAAAATCATTCCAAGAAAATATTGGTTTGAGGTTAATACTTTATTTGTTCTTTATGGGAAGAAAATATGTCAAACACAAAGTCCTTTTTGTTCAAAGTGTGTTATAAGGAAATATTGTAAAAGGATTGATGTTAAAAGGAGTAGATAGCCTTTTAGATATATTTATATTAAATAAAATATAAGATTGTAATATGTATATACCCAATCTCATAAGATCAATGATTTTACTTACAGCTGGTTTAATTATAATTCTTTTTCCAGAAAAGGTTTACAAATTTCAGGTTTATATGATTGAAAAATTTCACATTAAATATAATGTAGAAAGAGATAGGAAATATTATCTTCACTTTAGCATTATCTGTTTTATTATTTCAATAATACTATTTATATATTCAATTATTAATTAAGATTTCTTTTAGATAATTTTATAAATTATAATTCTTAATAATAACATATGAATAACCAGCAAATTGCCCAAATCTTTTATGAAATAGCTGAAATTCTTGAGATGAAAGATATAAAGTTTAAGCCATGGGCATATAGAAAAGCAGCACAATCTATAGAATCTTTAACTAGAGATATAAAAGAGATCTATAAAGAGGGCAAGTTAAGAGAAATTTCTGGAGTTGGAGAGAGCATTGCTAGAAAGATTGAAGAATTAATCAAGACAGGAAGGTTAAGAGCTTATGAAAAATTAAAAAAGAAAATGCCTGTTAATTTAAGGGAGTTAGGATCGATACAGGGAATGGGACCAAAAACAATACAAAGGCTATATAAAAAACTTAAAATAAAAAATATTAAAGAGCTGGAGAG
>SDBV01006645.1_pt1 | contig 15958 bp, 13 predicted proteins | sample 2277081 | NCBI WGS metagenome assembly SDBV01 (sample SAMN10402039, study PRJNA504765) | marine sediment metagenome | isolation source: marine sediment core GS10_PC15, 223 cmbsf | place: Arctic Ocean: Southern Knipovich Ridge | collected 2010
TGGCACGACGGCTGGCACAAAAAGTGCTTCAGTGTTCCACGTTCCAACGCCTGGGCGATGAAACCGTGGATTCGTCCGTCAACCGTGGGTGGGGACTAGCCGTGAGCCAGATCGTACGCTAAGGAAGGGGTAAATCGTGCGCGTCCTGATAACAGGCCATAACGGTTACATAGGGTCGGTGATGACGCATGCGGTGGGGGCGGCGGGGCATGAAGTCTTTGGACTTGATAGCTATTTGTTCGAGGACTGCGTTCTCGGAGACCGCGGTACCGATGTCCCGGCATTACGAATGGACATTCGGGAAGTTCAAGCCGGGGACGTCGAGGGGTTTGATGCCATCATTCATCTTGCCGCACTGTCCAACGATCCCCTAGGAAATCTCGACGCCGAGTGCACCTATGCCATCAACCATGTGGCGGCCGTGCGGCTTGCTCGGCTGGCGAGGGAGGCGGGCGTGGGCCGATTCCTTGTTGCGTCCTCGTGCAGCCTTTACGGGATGGCTGGTGATACGATGTTGACGGAGGACGCTCCGTTCAACCCAATTACGCCGTACGGCAAGTCGAAGGTCCGCCTCGAGCGAGACATCGCGCGATTGGCAAGCGATGCGTTCAGCCCGACCTTTCTCCGGAACGCCACTGCATATGGAGTGTCGCCACGATTCCGATTGGATCTAGTGGTTAACAACCTGGTCGGGTTTGCGCATACCACGGGCAAGGTCCACATCCAATCGGACGGAACTCCTTGGCGGCCACTCGTACACGTGGAGGATATTTGTCGGGCATTTCTCGCCGTATTGCATGCGCCACGGCCACTGGTACACAACCAAGCGGTCAATGTGGGACGCACGGAAGAAAACTACCAGATTCGTGACCTCGCGGATATGGTCGAGGAACTCGTTCCAGGCAGCCAGGTGACATATGCGAAAGGGGGGGGGGCGGATCCTCGGTGTTATCGGGTCGATTTCACGAAGCTGTCTGAACTGCTGCCAGGATTCTGTCCGCAGTGGACCGTTCGGCGGGGTATTGAGGAACTCCACGAGGCCTATACGCAGCATGGTTTGACAGAGGAGATCTTTCTCGGGCCGCAATACCTTCGCGTCAAGCGGATCCAGCAACTGCTCGATGAAGGGGCCATAGACCGAACCCTCAGGTGGCGCACCCCTGCGGTCAGCGCTCGATGAGAACCGCCCAAGGGGGCGTGTGCATAGGTCGCGATGGGGAGCGTCTATGCCATGAACTAATCGCTTGTCGAGGTTCACGATGAAAGTAGTCTTGTTCTGCGGCGGTTTGGGCATGAGGCTGCGTGACAATCCCGAGGACGTCCCCAAGCCAATGATTAAGATAGGGTATCGGCCAATCCTTTGGCACGTGATGAGATATTACGCGCATTTCGGCCACAAGGATTTCGTTCTCTGTCTCGGATACCGGGGTGATGTAATCAAGGAATTTTTTCTCAATTATGACGAATGTGTCTCAAACGATTTTGTGCTTTCTGGTGGCGGGAAGAAACTGGAATTGGTTAGCAGCGACATTCATGATTGGAATATCACATTCGTCGATACGGGGGTTCAGTCGAATATCGGCCAGCGGCTCAAGGCTGTGGAACATTACCTGGAAGGTGAGACGGAATTCCTTGCCAACTACAGCGATGGACTCACGAACCTACCCCTAACGGACCACATCGCCCATTTTCGGAAACACGGCAAAATTGCGAGCTTTGTGTGCGTGAAGCCCAACCTCAGCTACCACTTCGTTGAGTTGAGTAACGAGGGGCATATCGAGACTATCCGCGACGTCTCGCAGTCCGGCCTTCGTATCAATGGCGGTTACTTTATTTTCAAGTCGGAGATTTTCGATCATCTTCGAGACAACGAGGAGTTGGTCCGGGAACCATTTCAACGGCTCCTGCGCGCGGATCAGCTCATTGCGTACCAGTACGACGGGTCGTGGTTTGCTATGGACACTTTCAAGGACAAGGAACGGCTCGAAGAGTTATACGCCAATGGCCCCGCTCCGTGGGAGGTGTGGCGTTCGGAACCGGATCGCCCGCACTCGCCCCACGAGCCCGCTACGGGTAGAGGACCGGGGCACCGCGTGAAGGTCGTCATCTGATGTTGCCGCTGGCGGTAACGAGCACCGCGGGCGTCCGGGTGCTGCTGCTTGGCGCGCACTGCGACGATATTGAGATCGGTTGCGGTGGCACCATGCTCAAACTCCTGTCCCGTGATGAACAGCTAGAAGTTGACTGGATCGTGTTCAGCTCGGACGCGGAGCGGGAGTCCGAGGCCAGGACAAGTGCAGCAGCGTTCTTGACGTCAGCCAAACGGCAGAACGTTGTAATAGAGAATTTCCGTGACGGCTTCTTCCCTTACATTGGGGCGGACATTAAAGACTACTTCGAACTGCTGAAGCGAGAGCTGGAGCCCGATGTGATCTTCACGCACTGCCGGACGGACCGCCACCAGGACCATCGGGTCATATCCGACTTGACCTGGAATACGTTCCGAAACCATATGATCCTAGAGTACGAGATTCTGAAATACGATGGAGATCTTGGGAGACCAAATTGCTATGTGACCTTTGGAGAGGAGATTTGCGGTCAGAAGATCGATGTGATTCTAGAGGCTTTCAAATCCCAGTGCGGCAAACAATGGTTTACCGAGGAAACGTTTCGCGGCCTGATGCGATTGCGTGGTGTGGAGTCGGGCGCGGCAAGTCGGTACGCTGAAGCATTCTACGCTCGGAAGTTTGTGCTCGACGGTGTGAGCGCCGGACAAGCATCGAACGAGCAGAGGTCTCGGCAGCACCGGCTGCAAGCAGATGTCCATGCGTACGGAACGTAATCGGCCTCGCGTCAACCATCGGGTTGCCGGGTTTCAATGGGGAGGGGTCATTTTATGGGGTGGGCCCGCCGCCGGTCGTTATTTACGGGATCAGGCCCGTAGACATCCTCGCTCATGGGCAGCGCCGGCCGCGGTTGGCCTCAAAGGATTGTAGCGGCTGCCCCCTACTGTTGTGCCCATGCAACACATCGGCGGCCGGGTCGTCCGAAGGCGTTTGTCGGAGGGGGGTCATTCAGTAGCCATCTCCCTTCTGGTCAATGACTTAGCTGCCCAAACCCGCCGCCAAACGATGCACGGAACTCGGCGTCAACCTTGCTCTCTGCCCCCACATGGCGGGTCATCCACCTGAACCCGGAAGCGCAGCACACCGTGGCAGGAGCGCCGAACGGTTGGACTGGTCTCACTGCGCGGGGCGCCAAAGTGCCGATGGAAGTGCGCTTGCACCAAAGACCGTGATCCCCGGAAGATGACTATGATCACGGGAGGACCGCATTTACGGATAGGGGCGTATAGCGGTGACCCGGTCCAGTGGGATGCGTTCGTGCGCGAAAGGAAGGACGGGACCCATTTTCATCTGTTCGGGTGGCGTCGAGTTGTCGAACGCGTCTTCCGCCACCGATGCATCCACCTCGCGGCTGAGGAGCAGAGTGGACGGCTCGTGGGTGTTTTACCGCTCGTCCGTGTCAAGAGTGCGGTTTTCGGCCATTATCTGGTGTCGATGCCGTTCGTCAACTACGGCGGTCCCTTGGGAAACCCCGAGGCGGTCCGTGGGCTCGCAGATCACGCCGTTGGCTTGGCGCGGCAGAGTCGTGTGGATCTGCTGGAGCTTCGCAGCCGGGTCCGTCAGGATCTGGGTCTCACCGCGTCACATCGAAAGATTACGGTGCTGTTGGATTTGCCGCCGGACCCCGACCTGCTCTGGCAACGTTTCAGGTCGAAGGTGCGAAGCCAAATACGCCGGCCTGAAAACGAAGGTGTAAGCATGCGGTTTGGCCTGGATCAGATCGAGCCATTCTTTGACGTGTTCTCCCGCCACATGCGAGACTTGGGAACACCCACGCAGCCGCTGCGGTTCTTCGAGGCGATCGCCGAAGAGTTCCCCGACGACGTATGGTTCGGCTGTGCTTACCTTCGCGACCGCCCGGTGGCAGGTGGATGCGGATTTGCGTGGGCCCGAGAGTTTGAGATGACCTGGGCGTCGTCGCTCAGGCGGTACAGCAGACTCGCTCCGAACATGCTGTTGTATTGGAGTTTCATGCAACGGGCGATAGCAAAGGGTGTTCGCGTGTTCAATTTCGGCCGCTGCTCTCCCGGCGGCGGGACACACCGGTTCAAGAGCCAATGGGGCGGCGTCGACGAGCCGCTTTGTTGGTATCGGTACTCGATCTCTCCTCGTACCTCGACTCCTTCTCCCGACGACCCACGGTACCGATGGGGTCCACGGATCTGGCGATGCCTTCCGTTAAAGGCGGCCAACGCCCTTGGCCCACACATCGTTCGGTTCATCCCGTAGTGTTTCGACATCAACTCCCCGCCTATTCGCCCCTGACGTTCCGGGCACGCTGGAGTGTCGGCCCAAGGTATAACGGGTTTCATTTGCCATTCAGAGTGGAGAGTAGCTGGTGAAGCCGTTCGGTTTGGTGCCTACGGATCCCGAGCTTGTCGACTGGCTCGGAAAAGTCACTCTTCTTCCACCGCTCTAGAGCATCGTCGAGGGCGTGGTCGAGCGCCGAGTCGTCGTCCGGATCTTGCGTTTTCACACCGATCCGCCGGGCGGCGTCGTTCAGGGCCGTGTCTTGGTTACCGAGGAGCAACACCGAACCGAGCATCTGGACCGCGTCGTAATATTTCGTGGGAATGGCCAGTAAGGAAGGCAGATTGTCGAAGACCACGGACACCGCGGCTGCCCGCTGAAGCCGCTGTGCTTCCTCCCGCGACGACCGCGGGTGGAGGACGAAGCTCTTGCCCAAGCCGTACGACCGGGCTAGCGCAGCGAGACGTACTCCGCCAAACGCGTAACTCGTACCCATGAACTCGAGCGTGAAGCGATCGGCTGGCAGTCCAGAGCGTGCCCGAAGTCGAGCGCACGCCGCCATGAGCAGCCAGACGTCCATCCAGGGATAGAGCCACCCCGCGAAGACAATTCGGAAACAGCGAGGATCCGGGATCCCGATGTCGTCGGCGGCGGCGTAACCATTGGAAATGCGCGTGATTTCCAAGGATCGGTACTCCTCAATCTCTTCAGCCGCACGCTTCGCTCGCTCCGTATTGCAAATGACCACCCGCGCCCGCTTGAAGCATCGTCGTTCGTAACGCTGCCCGAGCCATCGATCTAACCAGCCGCGGGTCCGGGCTGCTGGCTCCCCGAGAACCAAGGGATCACGGCAATCTGCGATGTATGGAATGGCGGTTGCTCGATGAACCCATGTCATTTCCCGGCACCAATCCCGCGCCGAGTTCAGGGTAGCCGTGAGGTTGGACCAGAGGTTCACAGGCGTTTCCGGGTCGCTGACACGCACGTCATCGGGTCCGATTTCTCGCTCGCATCGATGGAGGCGCAGCCGTATCACGCCGGCGACTCGTCGCTTGATCCCGACCAACGCGTCATGCGCTCGCTTCGGCCAGGTTGGTTCCGCGACCTCGACAACCCTTGTCTGATCCATCCATGCTGCTGGGCCGGCGATGGCCGGATCGACTGGCCGCGAGCGTGCGACGGTGATGACATCGATTTCCCAGCCATACGAAACCAGATCACGCGCCATCACATTCCATCGCACACCGCCGGTCGGGCAGCCCGGCCCAAAGTGGTACAGAATGAGAAGCATTCGCTTCGGCGTTGCTGAGGGTTCTTCGGCTGGCTGTGCCAACTGCCTACCTCTTGCTTTCTCCCGTCTCCGACCCTTGAGACGACGGAATGGTGGTTGAATCGCCGTGACGGTTCGTCTGGATATCCGGCGCAAGCGCATCGATAAAGAGAGCGGCCATTTCACGATTGCCACTGGCGGTCAAATGCGCGTCATCGAGAAACATGTTTGCCGGAAGCGTAGGCCGCAGATAAGTGGCAGCCCGTCCTTGAGACCGGAGCCGTTCGACGACGCTACGCATACGGGCCCCGAGGCTATCTCGTGCAAGCTGGGTCGTCTCAGCATCCCGCAGCCAATAGGACCGCGTCGACACGTCGGTCTCCCGGTATTTTGATCGCAACGAAGACGGTGGCGTGGAAAAAACTACCGCCGGGCCGGGGCCAAGTAAGTCGGCGATGCGCCAGAGACTGCGTTCGAAATGGCCGATTGCCTGGAAGTTTGGTCGTGTCTCCGCCTGATCGCCGGCTGACGGCGCCGACGGCCGATTCGTGGCTCGGGCACGGATGATTCCGGGGACACGCGCGAGATAGGAGTAGTGCTTCATCTGGGTCCACAAGGTCGGACTTCCCCGTTGGTGCTCTTTCGCTAGCCTCGTGATCGCTGGCTGCCACAGGACGGTTCTGGGATCCGGATATTTCAGGTCACGAAACCGGGCGTTTCGAACGTCGTTGACTCCGGAGTTTACAATGACGGCATCCGCGTTGAGCCAATACCACTCGGTGTCTAAACGCTCGAACACCTGATACGCATCGTAGCCATCGAAGGCTAGGTTTACCACGTCGAATGCACGATCTGGATATCGCTCATGAAGCAGTTCGCGCATCGACGCGTCGATCGTCTCGTCATCCCGCACGCCCCAGCCATGAGTTGTGGATCCACCAAGCAACGCAATGCGATACGTCCCGGGCAGCCGTTCGCGCGCTACCGTAGGTCCGCGAAATCCCATCGCGTTGCTCGTTGCGGCCCTGCCTTTTTCGTAGTGGTAGGTACTGTTGGGCTTCTGCCGATAACCCAATTCGCCGTGCGGTTCTATCAATACCGCAAAGGGGTCCCATTCATAGAGCGCGTTCGCGAACCAACCGCCGGCTGCAACTCCGTACAGCCGGAGCCCCGCCTCCGCGGAGATACCGCCCATCAACAGGCCGAAGCACACGAGCGTCCCCCGGATCAGGAGAGGTCGCGAGATCACGATGTGACCCTGGCTGTCCGTCGGAATCGGCGGGTTGTGGTGGATTGAGGTTGCGCAGCCGACCGCATCAGTCTCTCGAGCAGCACGTTGACCGCGAGGATCGTGTAAAGCCACGGTACGAAAAGCTGGTTATAGAAAAAGGCGGTCGCCAAGAACCCAACCATCATCGATTCCAACCCAAGCGATATGTAACGTAAATCGGTAGTGCCGTCGGTAGCGCCTTTCCACGCCGTACGGTAACGCCTCGTCCGGAGGAGGGTATTGCGACGCCAAAAATCCACGATTAACCAGAGGTACAGCGCAGATCCGATCAATCCGAATTCGCTCAGAACTTGGAAATAGCTGCTGTGCAGAGTGCGATCGTACAGCCTGGCTGGATTCGCTGCATATGCCCCGCCAACCTCACCAATATCGAAGGCGGTTGCTGCATACACGCCGAAGTTGCCGGCGCCGACGCCGGCGAAAGGCTCGGCTGCAAACACCTTGCGTGCTGCGGCCCAGAGCGCGCGGCGGTCCGCGCCCGTTCCCTCGCCGATGTCCCTGGATATGGTACCCATTTCCGCCAGGAAACCGCCGGAGGCGTCGCCGCGGTCGACATCGTACAACATGGTAGCGCTAATGAGGCCGACCACCAGGGCAAGCAGGATGGCTCCCGCCGTTGCCCACCCCTTGCGCGGGATGCGAAGCCAAGCGAACCCCAACACGAGACCGCCGGATAGAACGGCCCCGCGGGCAAAGCTCGACATCAACCCGACTACACATGCGCCTGCCGTTAGCAACGCGGCCATTCGCAGGCGTCGGGGTGTCAGAGCCAATCCGCAGTAAATACAACCGGTCAGTCCCATGACCATCAGCGGACCAAACCCGTCATAGTTTGCGGTGGCGTAGTGCCATGGCACACGTCCGGCCGAAGCCCCGTGCGCGCACCACCAGATGAACTGGTAGAGCAGGACGAGCAAGACGATAGGAACTGCCTCCTGAGGGCGCCGGACGAAGGTCAGCGTCCCTATCGTCAGGACGTAATACAGAAAGAGCTGCTTCAGAGGTCCGATTGCGTACCCGATGTTGTACGTGAACGGCGTCGTTACGAGCATGAACAACAACAACGCAAGCAACGGCGGATACCATGTTCGTCTGCGCAAGTTGAGAAGAACCAGGAACAGGAACGCGCCGAACAGTAGTGTTGGGACCTGCCGTACTCCGTCCGGCCCAAAGCTGGCAATCCACCACTGGGGCTCGAACAGGACTACGACCCAGAGCAGATACAAGAACTTGAGGGACGTTGTCAGCTGTGGTCTCCGCCGAGTGGAGTTGGGATCGACACGTCCCGATTGCGGCACCGCCGGAGCGACCAAACCGGCTTCCGGCGTTAGCATCACCGACTTGCGAGGCACGGGTGCTTCCTCACTGGGGTCACCAAGAACGCGGCCGGCAGCCCGACCACTCCACGAGCAACCCTGCGCGAGATTTTCGGCTGAACGAGGGCAACTGGGGCCGACCCACGCCTCCCGCGGGTCTCGACGCCCAACCGGTCCGGTTCAGGGCATGGGTTCTTGCTGGAATCACCGTCTTGGTCACTTATCTAGATTCACTCCACGGCAAGTGCTGGAACACCTCCAGGTGCCGAACGTCAGGGCAAGTGCCGTGCCCGGTGACGTGGCCAGGGAAAGGCCTTGGTGTGGCGTTCGTGCAACACTCCTGGGGACGGCCTCACCCGCCCCACGGTTCAGCCCGGCTAGCGCTGCGGTAGGGGGGGTGGGCAGTGCGGTCCCGTCGCTCGTGAGGACCGCCGAAGTGGCATGAATCCTGTGGGTCACGAGTGTTTAACCGGAGGCGGAATTAACAGGTGTCCAACGGTATCCACGTGCGCCGAGAAAGCAATCGCCGCCCCAGGCGGACGGTGAGGGTCACCCATGTCGTCTTCGATCTCGACGGGGGGGGGATGGAGAGCCTCGTCGCTGCGATGGCCGAGCGTTTTGCAGGCACGGCCGTTACCATGTCGGTGATCGTGCTCAGCGGCCGTGTCGGGCGGGTTGGAGCGGATGTGAGGCGGCACGTGGATGCGTACAACGTGATGCGACCGATAAGGGGGGTGTCGATGATCCTGCCGATCGGACTCGCCAGGCAAATTCGCCGTACCCGTCCCGACGTAGTGCACCTGCACAGTGGAGTGTGGTACAAAGGCTCCCTCGCGGCCCGGCTGGCCGGCGTAAAGCGGATCGTATACACGGAACACGGTCGCGAGCACGATGATCCTCCCGTCAGGCGCTGGATCGACCGGCGCGCCGCGCGCCGGACCGAGGTGATCGTAACCGTATCGGACCGACTTCATCGATACTTGACCACGGTCGTCGGAGTGGAACCCTCGACCGTATGCACGGTTCGGAACGGAGTGGATACTGACAAGTTCGGTCCCGGGCCGGCACCGAGCAGTCTCAGGGCCTCGCTCGAAATACCCGACGACGCGCTCGTGATAGGCAGTGTCGGACGCCTCGAGCACGTCAAAGGATACGACCGGCTACTCCAGGCTGTTTCCCTTCTGCTTCGCAGGGAGGAAATCAAGCGGCCGGTCGCTCTCGTCATCTGCGGAGATGGAAGCCGAAGAGCGGCGCTCTCGGCGCAGGCACAAACCCTGGGCCTTGCTGACGTGGCCCGGTTTCCCGGGTGGACCGAGTCGCCATCAGACTTTTATCGGCTTTTTGACATCTTTGCATTGACGTCGAGAAGCGAAGGGGCGTCGGTGAGTCTCTTGGAGGCCATGGCATGCGGTACGGCGCCGGTGGTCATGGCCGCAGGCGCCCACTCGGACATCGTCGGTTCCGACGGGGCACAGTGGGTGATACCGCAGGGCGACCTCGACGGGTTCGCGAACGCCGTCAGGTTACTTCTCGACTCTCCGGCCCAGAGAAAGGAATCTGGTTCACTGGCTCGCCGGCGGGTGGTTGAGTTCTTCGGTTTGGACGGGATGATGGACCAGTACGAACAGGTGTACATGGGTCATGCTGAGGGGTAGCCCGATCGCCCTGCGGCGCGTTGCGCCGACGCTTGCCCCGCTATCGTGGTTGGCGTTGAGGAGTGGTCTGGACGCTTTACTCCGGCCTGGCGTCTGGCGAGGTGAACTGCAACGCCAGCTCCATACGCTCTATCCGTCGGCGACGATCATCCCCCTTACGTCTGGCCGTGCGGCGCTAACCGAGGCCATCCGCATCGCCATGCGGTCTACCGGACGGCCTCGGGTCGTGATTCCGGCGTACACCTCGTTCTCGGTCGCGGCCGCCGCCGTCGCCACTGGCGCGGCAGTCGATGTCTGCGACGTGAATCCCGAGACTCTCCAGCTTGATCGTGAGGCGCTCGTCCGCTGTGTCAGTGATTCGACTGCGGCAGTCGTGTTGGGGAACCTCTTCGGTTTTCCCGACTCGACCGTCGATTTGTCGTGGCTCGACGGGTCTGGTGCAGTGATCATCGACGACGCGGCTCAGGCATTGGGAGCCACCGAGCACGGCCGACAGGCGGGCGGGCGAGGTGCTCTGGGCGTGCTGAGCTTCGGGAGGGGCAAATGCGTCACACTTGGCAGAGGTGGCGCGCTGCTCATCAACGATCCTTCATTGGTCGAGCGCGCTTTCGGTGAACCGATGCCGGAGGGGGGCCGCGGGTTTGCGGCCTGGTTGGCCGGGTGCGCGGTTACCGCCTGCGCTTCCGGATCGGTCTTCGGAATCCTGAGCCGGCTGCCCGGCGCGGGTGTCGGTGAGTCACCCTATTCACCGCGCGTTCAGGTCCGGCCCGCACCCTCTAGTGTCGACGGGATGGCGGCGGATCTCGCCGCGGCTGTTCACAAGCACCTAGAAGTGCGTCTGCGGGCGGCGCGCCGTTGGCAACGCATGTTCGTGGACGCATCTGACTTCACCGTCCCGCCAATCATGGACGGCGTCAGTCCAGCCTATCTCCGGATGCCGGTTTTCACCACCAGCCTACGGGACCGAGATGAACTCGTAGGAAGACTTGCACGGGGGCGATTTCGCTTCGTGCGATCCTATCCTGTCGGCCTGAGCCACCTGGAGGCATGTCAAGGTGGAGCACATGGCAACCAGGCCACACCAGGTGCCGACTGGATAGCGGACCACTTGATTGCGTTACCGTGCCACGGATCGATCACGGAGGACGATTTGCGCCGAGCCGCGGTTGCCTTCGGGGTCCATGATGCCGGCAAATGAGAAGCGGATATCACCCCGGGCGAAACCGGCGACCGATGCGCCGCGCCAATCGCAAGGGCATGCCGAGGTCCCGAGTCTTCACCATCTTGACGAATTGACTCCGATAGAAATTAAGGGGCGGCGACGTTTCGCCGGCCGCCTCGGTGCGGCCAACCTTGATCTGTCGGGCCACGTTGTCGGGAGTGGGTGGCCCCTCGATTTTCGAATACCCTTTCAACGTGGCGGCATCACTTTTGCTCAACAGGGCTGTCGTGTTTCTTCTTTGGTCGTGCCGATGACGTTGTGCACCGAAAGTTGAGCGCGTGCAACGTTGGGAAGAAGGCCGATGCGGTTTGAAAAACTGCAGGATCTCTGGTGGAAGATCCGCTGGAGTTCCCGCGCAACGGCTTGGCTTCACGTGCTGGCCTCCTGGGCTCCCTTCAACTCCTGGCGCGTCTTCTTTTATCGGCTGCGCGGCATTAGGATTGGCCAACGAGTGCACATTGTGCAAGGTTGCTTTCTGGAAGAGTCGCGACCCTGGCTGATAACGATTGAGGACGACGTCAAGATCAGCGCCTGCGCGACCATACTCACCCACGACCAGGTCTACAACGCCATGGACCCGACTGTGCCCTACCGGTTTGGCAAGGTGGTGCTCAGGAGGAACTGTATCGTGGGGCCGTGCAGTGTGATTCTTCCGGGCGTCACCGTTGGTGAGGGGGCTCTGGTCGGCGCGGGAGCGATTGTAGTCAAGGACGTCCCGCCCGGAACGGTGGTCGCTGGTCCGGCTGCGGCGCACTTGATGTCCCTTGAAGATGGTCTGGAAAAGGCTCGGCTCAAGCGCGAGGAGTACAGCATTATCGATCAATCGACGAAGTATCCCTGGCGGCTTGAGCGGGGTGCGACCGAAGAGGAGGACCCCCGTTCGTGAGCCTTCAGGTTGACGAAACATGTGACCCATCGGTATGGGACCAGTTCGTCTCGTCCCATGATGCCGGGAACCTCATGCAATCCTATGGGTGGGGAGAGTTCCAACGCGGTCGTGGATGGACCCCACGATACGCGAAGCTCCAAGAAGGCGAGGACTTGCGGGCGGCAGCGCTGATTCTGACTCGAACTGTCCCGGGTCTTGGCGGAAAAGTCTACTATGCGCCACGGGGACCCGTGGTCGATTTTGCGGACCGACCGACTGCAGAAACGTTCTTCGAAGAGTTGGGAGAGTATGTAAAAGAAACGGGAGGGATCTTTCTCCGCTGCGACCCCTACTGGCCCGAATCGGGGATCCCGAATGGTGCATGCCCGCCACCCTCCTTGACGCGACTGTCACGGGACTGGTCTTACTGGAACCTGCCCAGATTCGTGTTCTGGCTTGACTTGGAGGGAGATGAAGAGACCGTAATGGGGCGGATGACGTCCCGGTGCCGAAACGACGTGCGCCGGGGTTATCGCAATGGCGTGGTCTTTAGGCACAGCAAACTGGATGGTCTGAAAGAGTTCCACGGGTTGATGGCGTTGACGGCCCAGCACAAGGGGATCGCGTTTCACGGGCTCGAATACTACCGGCAGCTGATCGAAATGGTCAACGTGTCGGCCAAGATGGAACTCTTCGTAGGACGGTCCGAAGGGGAGGCCATCACTGCCGGCATCTCCGCCGTTTACGGCAAAAGGGCCTGGCTGTTCTATGCCGGCTCGGCGCCGAGCTCGTACAAGCTTCGGGCTAATCGCACCCTGCAATGGGAAATGATCAAGTGGGCGCACGCCCAGGGTTGCCTCCGCTATGACTTCCGCGGCACCGCGACCAACGATCCCCCCAGCCCGGACGATCCCGGATACGGAGTCTATCAATTCAAGAAGAGCTTCGGGCCCGAATTCACTCGACTGACCGGGTACTACGACTTGGTCAGGCGCCCGCTGCGCTATCGCATGATCCGAGCTCTCGAAACGTATGGACTTCCGGCAGCGTACCGAGTACGCACCTGGCTGCAGAGGTAGCGACAGCGGAGCTGCGCTCTCCGACTGCTCGCGGTTGCCCGGGAACGAGAGCCTGATGCTCAGTTTCATCATTCCTGCCCTCAACGAGAGAGACAACATTGGGCGGTGTGTCTCGTCGGTGGCTCGGCATGTGCCGGAGGACCTTGCGCACGAAATCGTCGTGGTGGACAACGGCTCAGAGGACGAGACAGTCCGCCTCGCGAGGCAGGCTGGCGCCAAGGTCGTTGCATCGACCGCCGGCACGATTGGCGCCGTACGAAATCGAGGGACGGCCGCGTCGAGCGGCGATGTTCTCGTTTTCCTCGACGCTGATTGTGCTTTGACGCCGGAGTGGGGTCGAGAGATCGGCACCGTTCTAGAGACGATGAAAACGGTCTCATTGTGCTGTGCCGGTTCCCAGGTGACTCCCCCGCAGGGGGAGTCGGTCTTCTTGTGGAAGTACTGGTTTCTTCCGTTTGTCGCCCAAGAGACCGCCTCCCACCTCGGTTCAGCTCACATGTTGTGCTCTCGTGAGACGTTCATGCGGATTGGTGGCTTCAATGAGGACCTGGAGACGGGCGAGGATTACGAATTTTGCGCGAGACTCAAAAAGGCTGGTGGGTCGGTGCTGAACGTTCCGGCACTGAGCGTAGAACACTACGGCTTCCCCAGGACATGGGCAGAATTCATAAGGAGGGAGCGGTGGTACGGCAGGGAAGACATGATGTCTTTCGCGGCCTTTCGGTCCTCCAAGGTCGCGGTGATGAGTGCGCTCTTTGTCATTTTCGCCATCGGCGGTGTGGTCGCCGTCCTGATTGGATTCACCAGCGTGGGTCTGGTTGGCCTTGGGGTCGCGGCGATTCTCGTTGGAGCCACCAGCGTGGTAAAGTTTGGACACGCCGGCGTGAAAGTGCAGACCATGAGCATGTCGATCATCCCTGTCTACTTCTTGGCCCGAGCTGTGGCCGCCCTGGACGAGCTGAGCCGAAGGATTAACGTCCGAGATGGGCCCAGGCTTCGAAGACGCGAGTGATGGGTCTGCACTCCAGTGACCCCCGGCACTCATCAGGCACCAGCTCTTAGAAAACGAGATGGCGAGTGTCATTTCGCTCATGAGTTAACGACGAGACCTCGGGCGCGAGTACAGAAGGCGAGTTTCGCGACGGACTCCAGGCTGGCATGAAAGAATGTTGGTGATCGGCGCCGTGGTCGGAGCCTGGAGCCCCCTTTTCGGGTGCCGTGATAGCGTGCGGAGGCGTAAACTATAATGGCGGCCGGAACCTGGTCGAAGCATACGTGCGATCGAATGGCGAGCGTGTTGCGATCATGCTACACAGTAAGCACCGGCCCCCGGTCGACTACCCGTGACGGCCCGCGACTTGCAGATTCTGAATCGGCCAGGGGATGATCATGAGAGATACTGCCGGAAGCAAGACGGTCAATCAATTGGGCACAACGAGTGACCGATGGGTCTGCCTGATGTATCATGAGGTGGGGTTGGGTGCGCCGACTCGTTCAGACGAAGCGGCATATTTCGGTGTAGGGCGGGACTCGCTGGGCGGCCAGCTCGACGCTATCAGGAACGCCGGATTCCAGGGCTGTTCGATCGAAAGGGCACGGGCAATCCGCGGAACGCGCCGGGTCGCGATATCGTTTGATGACGGATACGCGGGCCAGTTCGAGCATGCATTTCCGGCGCTGCGAGAACGCGGGATGACGGCAACGTTTTTCGTGACGACGTCTTGGATAGGGACTCCTGGGTTTTTGACGTGGAATCAGCTTCGCGAAATGAATAACGCGGGCATGTCCATCCAGTCCCATACCCACACGCATCCTTTTCTCTCGGAGCTCACTATATCTAGGCTGCTCGCTGAACTCGAGACATCAAAAGAGATTTTGGACGCCCAGCTCGGTCAGCAGACCGATTGTATCGCTCTGCCGGGGGGGGACGCACCGAAGCTCCGACTGCGGCACGTGATTGGTGATTGTGGCTACGCGCTCGTAGCAACCTCCCGCTGGGGAGTCAACGAATCCCGGCAGGTTGCCCCTGCAACGCCTTGGATTGCCCGCTGCACGGTACGCGGCGCACCGTCGAAGGCGCTGTTCATGCAGATCCTGACCGCCGACCCGTGGTTGACGTTCCGTCGCCGGATGCGGGGCGGAGTCCTTCGAACGATACGATCTTCATTGGGACCTTCGCGGTATGCCCTCTGGCGGCGCCGACTCCTGCACAGAGGCGATACGCAGTTGGTTACCAGCCACCCAGATTTCGGGCGACTGAGGCGGGAAGGCACATCCACCGCCAGCGGGTGGGACACACAAAGGACGTGCGATGATGGAACGAAGGCGCAATGACCGGTTGATAATGGAACGTCGAAGCTTCGTCAAGGCGGCCGGTGGCATCCTGGTGTCGGCGGGGTTTTGGAGCTGTGGGGATTCGGGTGGGCTGGGGGGCGATGACGACACCGGCATGGATGACGACACCGGCATGGGAGTGCAGCCAGACATCTACGGTCACGGTTTTGATGACGGTACCGCCGGACAATTCACGAACGGTGCCGGTTCGAGTCCGATCGGAAATGGATGGGTACTCGACAGTTCGACCGCTGCGACGGGCTCGAATTCCATCCGCCAGGACTACCCGCAAAGAAACAGCAATCTGGGCGTGGCGTTCTTCTATGATCTTCCCAGCGTGCGACAGGCGTTTTACGTCCGGTTTGCGTACAGACAGGCCTCGGACTGGCCCAACAACGACGACATGAAAGTACAGCGTGTCCATGCGTCCAACAAGAACGGCCAGTTCGGATCATTCCTCATCAGGGGAGGGTCGAGCAACTTCTGGTACTTCTGGGATGATCTTGAGCCGACGGCGGCGTTGAACCCGAACGTGAATCTGCCGGCC
>SDBV01006646.1_pt1 | contig 15957 bp, 10 predicted proteins | sample 2277081 | NCBI WGS metagenome assembly SDBV01 (sample SAMN10402039, study PRJNA504765) | marine sediment metagenome | isolation source: marine sediment core GS10_PC15, 223 cmbsf | place: Arctic Ocean: Southern Knipovich Ridge | collected 2010
CACAGAATTGTCCCAGGTACATCACTGCCACAGAATCACACAGTTGATACACAACGCTCAGGTCGTGAGAAATGAATACCATAGTGGTCCCAAATGTCTGTTGAAACTCCAGCAGCAGATTCATGACAGCCGCCTGGATAGACACATCCAGCGCGGACAGCGGTTCGTCACAAAGGACGAGCGTCGGTCGACCAGCAAAGGCCCTGGCGAGGGCTACACGTTGTTTTTCACCACCGCTCAGTTGTCGAGGTAAGCGGTCATAATACTCTTCCCCTAACCTCACTGCATCCAAGAGGCGAACTACTTCATTCCTGATCTCATCGGGAGGGACGGTTCCGAACAGTTTCAGGGGACGAGCAATTGTTTCTCCGACTGAGCGTTTAGGATTAAGCGTAGAGTCGGGGTTCTGGAAGATCATCTGTAGCTCTTTTAGCAGCTCGACAGGGCGTTTTTCGACAACCCGCGCGATATCAAAATCGATGAAATTCATTTTTCCGGCATTAGGTGGCACCAGACCTGCTACGCTCTTGGCAAGTGTGGTCTTACCACATCCGGACTCACCCACGATCCCAAGCGTAGATTTTCTCAACACAATTAGGTCTACATCATCTACCGCCTTCACAAAGCCTTTTTTCCGCCTGCCGGTCAATCCCCCCAGCCCCGCTTCTTGCGCCTTGTAGTAGACTTTTACTCCTTCAATCTCTAGGACTAGCTCGTCTTCTCTTGGTGCGGGTTCGGCGTCGGCAAGCTCGGCTCGGGCTCTAATGGATTTCTCCTCAGTAGAATCTGGTCTGTCGGCTAAGAAACAGCGCGCCACATGCCCTTCAGACTTACTCACAAGGGTAGGATGTTCCTGGTGGCAACGCTCTCGGGCACGATCACAACGTGGCGCAAAGACGCATCCTTTTGGTGTTTGATGGAGCACAGGTACTTTCCCCCTGATCGGCTGCAGAGTTCTTGACCGCCTGCTTGCGCTTATCTTCGGTATGCATTCAAAAAGTGCGTCCGTATACGCGTGCTGGGGATCTAGAAAAACGTCCTGAACAGAACCTTGCTCAACCAGTTCGCCTGCATACATCACGGCCACGCGGTCCGCAACCCTGCTGATTACGCCGAGGTTGTGACTGATGTAGAGGATCGTAGAGTCAAACTCGTGCTTCAGTTCGCGGATGAGGTCCAGTATCCCCGCCTCGACCGTGACATCCAGCCCGGTGGTCGGCTCATCCAAGATCAGCAAAACAGGATTTGTCAGCAGTGCCATGGCGATCAGAACCCGTTGCTGTTGTCCACCCGACAACTGGTGGCAATATCGCTCCATAATATTGGATGGGTCTGGCATACGCACACGTTCCAACATTTGTATACAGTCATCCCTTGCTTCAACACCCCTCGAAATATTATGTTCCTCCAATACCTCGGTGAGTTGTCGGCCGATCCGAAGCGAGGGGTTTAACGCAGCCATAGCATCTTGGTACACCATTGTTATCTCATTGCCACGGATATGGTTCAATTCTCGTCCGCTCTTTTTCACCATATCTTCGCCGCGAAACAGGATACGTCCTCCCGACACCTCGGCATTTTTTGCTAAATAGTTCATAATCGCAAGGGCGAGCGTGCTTTTGCCGCAACCAGACTCCCCGACCAGCCCCAGCGCGTCGCCAGGCCAGATCTCAAAAGAGACATCCCTGACGGCTTTGACTGACCCCGCTCGCGTTTTGTAGATGACTTCCAAGTCCTCCACTTTTAGAACGGGTGCTTTAACTGATTGTTGCATAACTTGAACCTCCTACTCCTCATTTTGTCTGGGCAGCCTCTGGCTTGTCTGCTATCGCTTTAATCTTCTTTTGCATCTCTGGCGGCAATACCTTCCGAGGTTCTTCGGCAAGGATCTCGTCAATTTTCATTTTAGCTCGATCCCGCATCGACGTCGCGCCGTCTTCTTTCCACTGTGCGTGGTTCTGGCGGTTGACAAGGCGCGGCTGCCAACCATCACGAACGTGACGCAGGGTGTGCTTGGTTCTCAGAAAATCTCCACTCAGCGCGTGCTCATGGACCAGATCCAGGGCCAAATTCTCTTCACTGAAATCCAATCCAGGCATACTGCCTGATTTAATTACGGACACAATCTCGTCTTGAATTACTACCAATTCTATTGAGCCCATTAGCCCTGACTCCAGGTAGCCCATATCATGGATCATGTTGCCTCCGTTAAGCATGGAACCATACAATGTCATAGTCCCTTCAAAAATAGCTTGCTCATCCAGAAGTTTTGAATCACTTGCACCACCGGTGGCAAAGAGCGGCAGGTTGTAGTAATGATTAATCCCAACGCCGCCTATTCCACCTGGTCCGGTCACGTACGGAGCTACCATCGTTTTCATGTCCAGATGGGATGGCCTTGCGCTGCTGATAATTATTGGGGCTCCCTCATTGACTAACTGAGAACGGACTACACCAAATAGAACGCCAGCATTGCCACAGGCGTAAGCACCTTAACGGGTCATGGGACCAGTCATTCCACGAAGGAGATCGGGTAAGTATATGAAGGGGAGCCGTTTTTCGGCAGCGAAAAAGAGTTTGCGCAGGGCTGATTCGTTGTGCTCAAATGAGGAGGTGGGATTGAGATAAAGAAGTGCGGTAGGGTTGATCCGCAGCTGCTCTTCGCCACCGGCAATTAACTCTAGCATCTCGACGATTTCTGGCGTTCCTTCCCATTCGTATGTGACGAAACAAATCGGCTTGGCGCTGTAGTTCAGCATCACCTCCATCTGCCGTACTTCTGCAGCGGCAGGCACGTCGTGGGGAAGAAACATCGACATAATGAAATCAACATGCGGCATGGCATCGGATACGCGGATCCCGTCAACGATATCCTGAAGGACGGCTTTGCGCCTTTCACCTGTCTTGTGATCCAGAATATGCAAGCAGTCAGATCCCGTACCATAAGTTGAAATGCGATCCCCTAAAGGCATTACTGGTTCCCCATTTCGATTGTAAAGCATGATGCGGTTGGGAGCTGTGCGTATTGCCCACTCTACAAGATGCGATGGAAAGCGGACAAGGTTTTCCTCAACCACACAACCAGCTTTTTTCAGCAGGTCTAGAGCCGGTTGATAATTTACATGGACACCTGTGCGTTCGAGTACATCCAGACTTGCACGATGTAGGATGCGACATTGGTCATCCGACATACCTCGATACTGAGGCCCATTATATAAAGTGACGTTAGTTTGAGGGTGCTTCATGTTCATAAACTCCTTGTACAATCCTTTCCCGAGTTCCGGGTAGTTATTTGCTCGTTGGGATTGGCCTAATGCCTCTATCCCTATATTTTGTCAAGCGCTTGTTCCAGGTCGGCAATGATATCTTTCGGGTCTTCAAGCCCAACCGATAATCGAATCAAGCCGTCAAATATGCCCACTTCATCCCGCTCCTCTTGTTTCATATTGCAGTGGGTGTGTGTAGCGGGGTGTGTAACAATAGTGCGGCTCGTCCCAAAGCTTGGGACGATGGGAATCAGCTCGAAGGAATCTGCTAACTTAACTGCACCCTTCAGCCCACCCTCCACGACGAACGACATTAAACCACTAAAGCCGTCTGGCATCTGTCGCTTGGCCAGTTCCTTCTGGGGGTAATCTGGCGCGGTGGGATAGTTGATGCTTTTGATCTTGGAGTGTTGATCAAGGAAAGCTGTTACCTGCTCTGCGTTTGACGAATGTCTGGCCATTCGGATCGGTAACGTTTCGAGGCTTAATAGCATCAACCAGGCATCAAAGGGAGACATTATCGACCCAATAGCCGCGATGGTACTGACCATTTCCCTAATCAACTTCTTGTTTCCGACCACTGACCCACCTACGACGGTTCCATACCCGCACATAAACTTTGTCAGGGAGTGAACCACGATGTCAGCGCCCAACTCTATAGGATGTTGAAGGATTGGGGTCGCAAGTGTGTTGTCAACGATCAACGGCAGATCATGGGCATGGGCAATCTTAGCTACACCAGCAATGTCGGTCGCGAAAAGTGTTGGATTGCCAGGCGTCTCAACCCACAAGAAGCGTGTCTTAGGCGTGATCAATCGTTCCCATTCGCTGAGGTCATCTGGGTTATGGATGAGGCGCGGGGTGATACCCGCCCAACGGGGGATCTTATTGAAGAACATCTCATAGGCTTCCCCAAAGATCCTGTGGCTGGTGATAAACTCATCTCCGACCTCGGTCAGATGACGGGTCACCGCGAAGCAAGCATGCATACCCGATGGCAAGGCAAGCGCCGCTTCCCCGCCTTCCAGGACGGCCAACCGCTTCTGGAGGACATCGACGGTGGGATTGCTGTTACGACCATAATCAAAGCCAGACTCTATTCCCTTGACGATCCGAGTATAGTGATCGACATCGCTGAGGGGATATACAGCGCTCTGAATCAGTGGAGGTACGAACGACCTAAAGGCCGACATGTCCATCGGGATCGGATTATAGCCGGCGTGCAAAGCAGCTGTGTCCAGACTCCACTTTTTATCTTTTGTCATATGAATAGTCTCCTTGTTATTATCGCTGTGAGTAATCTTGCTTCAAGATGACTTCACTGCAAAGTTAGGCATCGTACGGCCCTAAGTGTAATGTCAAACATATTGAGGTCTAGCGCTCTTGCGCAATTTCCCTGATCCCATCAGCCAACAGATTTAGCCCAATAACGACCGAACTCAACGCAACCGCCGGCGCAAAAACTACCCAGGGCATGATAAATATCCACTGTCGTCCCACGTTGATCATTCCTCCCCAATCGGGTGTCGGTGGTGGTATACCTATACCGAGGAAGCCCAGAGAGCCGATTGTCATGATCGCGTACCCGAGTCGGATGGTGGAATCGACGATGATCGGCCCGCTCACATTGGGCAGGATTTCCCGCAGCAATATATAGGCCATTCCCTCTCCACGCAATCGAGCTGCGTGGACATAATCCTTCGTGCGTTCGTCCAGAGCGAGACTGCGTACGATCCGGGCAATCGTGGGAATATTTCCAATCGAAATAGAGATGATAACGGTAAGCGCTGAAGGACCGTAGCTGGAGATGATCAGGATTAAGATCAGAAACGATGGGAATGACATGATGATGTCACTGGCGCGCATAATGATCGAGTCAACAATACCGCCGACATAGCCTGAAATGAGTCCTAGGGGAGCGCCCATCATTATGCCCAAAAGGACAGATATCGGCGCAAACAAGATAACCACTCGCGTACCCCAGATCACCCGGGACAGCACGTCCCGTCCTATGTCATCCGTTCCAAACCAGTGTGCCTGCGAGGGTGACTCAAGCTTGCCGCCTGACATCTCGGTTGGCGTGTATGGAGATATGATCGGCGCTGCTATTGCAATGAAAACCCAGAAAAGAATAATTGCTACCCCAATCGTCGCACTTTTGGAACGGAGGATTTCAGAGATCACCTTTCGTAACCGTGCGATCGGAGATGATACCCAGGGGAACCTGCCGTCCTTTTTCCGCTGATCTTGAGTCTCCGATGTTGGAGAGTCCTTGGATAATAATGAATTAGAACTGTTTTTCATGGTTTGGGTTCCTGTCGATCACCGATCACTCAAATCGAATGCGTGGATTCATTAAGTAAATCCCAATGTCCCCGATAATCTGGGATGATACAGCCACAAAGGTGAGTACCAGCGTACATCCTTCAAGCAGGATGACATCATTACGATAGGTGGCATCGATCAGTAGACTCCCCAGCCCCGGGTAGTTGAACAGTTTTTCGACCACTACGACGCCGCCGATCAGCCAATTGATGTGCAGCGTGATGGCTGTAAATGGCGCGATCAAGGCGTTGCGCAACGCGTGCCGCCAGATAACCTTTGTTTTGGGAATACCTTTCAGCACCGCCGTCCGAATATAATCGCTTTCCAACACCTCGGCCATGGTGACCCGCGTAAATCGGGCCAGATACCCTATCTCGTCAAGGGATAACGCCAAAATGGGCAGGATAAGTTTTTTGGTTAATTCAAGAAAACTATCATCGGGTGCCGGAATGCTCACGCCGGGAGCCCATCCCAGCCACACCGCAAAAACAACGATCATAAAGACCCCACTGGCAAACGGAGGAATGGACACGAAGATGCTGGCGGTGATGGAGATAATGCGATCCAGGGGCTTACCTTCGGTTATCCCGGCGATAACGCCCAAGGCTAAACCCAGCGGGATCATAAAGGCAAAACCCAGGGCCGCCAATGCAAGTGAACGCCCGAGTCGAACGGCAATGAGATCGCGGACAGGACGGCGGAAGTGGATCGATTCCCCTAAATCCCCGCGGAAGACATTTGTAATCCAGGTGATATAGCGCGCGACCACGGGGCGGTTGAGGCCCATCTCTTCCCGCAGCTCATCTACCTTGTGCTGGGGCGCAAATCGTCCCAGAGCATTTCGAGCGGGGTCGATAGGAACCACCTCTGCTATTAAGAAGACCAGGATCGAGATGACCAGCAAGGTCAACAGCATCATGCTAAAACGGTTCAAAAGAAATCTAAGCATACTGTTCTCTCTTTGTAATGACGCTACATCAGATCAGAAATGAATGTCTCTGTGGCTTCCAGCATGTCGCCGGAAGCCACAGAATACACTGTTAAGATTATGTTAATCGTGTTACTTGCCTATTCCTCTATCCATGTCAGACGCCAGAGAAAACCGCCTCTGGACCAATCGTCAGGATAGTGCACACCATCTACGATGGCCTGGAATTCAACCGCAAAGAAGGGTATCAGCATTGGGGCATCCTCTTGCATGATCTTCTGGACTTGGCAATACAGATCGCGTTTTTCCTCGGGATCGACAGTCTTATCGATCTCATTCAAAACAGCGTCAAGCTCTGGGTTGCAGTAGTATGCTTCGGACCAGGCAGCTTCGCAGCGGAGGGCCAGGTTGATATTGGCAGTCACCGGGATCCGTCCACTCCAGCCGCTGATGGAAAACGGCCAGACAGCCCATTGGTCCCAAAAGGCTTCACTAGGATACATATCGATCGTGACTTCTACGCCTGCCAAGGCAGCCTGCTCTTTAAACACCTGAGCATAGGCCGGACGAAAACCATCGTCAGCAGTGGCGAGGGTGAGTTGAAGTGGGTTATCAGGTCCATAGCCCGATTCAGCCAGCAGCGCTTTGGCTCCCTCGATGTCTTGCGGGAGCCCACCTACGTCGGTGTCAGGGCAATAAGCGGAAGCATTGGAAGGTATCCAATGATCATAGCCCACCTCGCCCAACGGTTGGACGAGGTCCTTGACCTGTTGACGATCCTGGGTCAACTTGAGGGCTTTCATTATGTTGGGGTCATCAAAGGGTTCCAGGTCGACGCGGGCCACGATGGGCGTAATCCAACCCGTGGCAAAGGTCCTGACTTCAACACCAGAATTCTTTAGCTCCTCAACAATCGCTTCCCCTGGTGACAGAACGTCTGCCTCACCACCAATGAGGGCTGCCAGACGGGCGGCATCATCCCATCCGGAGGTGACGATGACCTTATCTACATAGGGCAGCGGGCAGCCGTCTTCGCCCAATTGCCAGTAGTTCGGATTCGCCACAAGTTCAAACCGCTCATCGGGCGTGAATGATTCTATCATGAACGGTCCCGTCCCAATCGCATCTTCCATGTTACCGCTGTAGAAGTCAGTCCAGCCACCTTCAGGAGCGATCATTGTTGGGTAATCATAGAAGACGAGCATCAGATCGACGTTGGTGCGGGAAAGTGTGAGCTCAATTGTCAAGTCATCGATCTTCTTGATGCCGTCGGGTGACAGCATGTCAAGCTTGGCTGCCGTCGAAGCTCCGGTGTCTGGATCCAGCCAGTGCTTGAGATTCCAGATCACGTCATCGGCGCCAAAGGGCTCACCATTGTTGAACGTTACCCCTTCCTGGAGGTGAATGGTCCACACCGTTGCGTCTTCGTTAGCTTCCCAAGACTTGGCCAGCTGCGGTTGCGGAATCTGGTCTGCACCAAGCCAAACTAAAGGTTCTGCGATCGACAACCCTACATAGCCGGTGCCGACGCCATCTGCGGCTGGGTCTTCCACGTAAGGCATCCAGCCATATTCAGTGCGCAGTGTGCCGCCGCGTACGATGCCGGCTCCACTATCACATGCCGCCTCATCATCATCACCTGCCGCATCATCATCTGCTGCATCATTGTCCGCTGCGTTATTATCTGCTGCGTTATTGTCTGCTGCGTTATTGTCCGCTGCGTTATTGTTAGCGTTATTGCCACAAGCAGCTAGTAATGCAAAAGCAAGAACTAAACTCAGTAGCAGCAAGAGTTTTTATGCTTATTTCATTATCTTTTCTCCTTAGGATATTGAAAGATTTGTTTAATTTCTGGTGTTTCCTTTATACGCCACCTCCTTTCTAAACATGAATCCTCCCGAGATCCGAAGTTGGGGATTTGAGAAATGGTTTCCCGATAGTAATGGTACTCTCTGATACGCCTCGTTTATTCAGCGGTTTCCTCCTGTCTCTTTTCCCACCATGCAAGTGTCTTCTCTGCATTTTCCAATATATGGTCCAGCATGATCTCATTTGCTTTACTGCGGTCACCTTGCTTGAGGTATTCAATCAATGTGAGGTGTTTTTCAGCGTAATCTACCTGACCGGCCTGCCGCGTGAGGAACATGTAATAATGTGCTTGGGGTTTAATATTCTCAAGCGCTTGCTCCAGCAAATCGTGGCCTGTACGCGACCAAATGTAGGTGTGGAATTGAAAGTCAAACTGGGCCATCCGCTTGTAGTCACCATCAGCAGGAACTACACTCATTTCCCCCATCTGCCTAGTAATCCCTTCCAAGTGATCAAAGTCTTCTTGTGAGAGGTTTTGTGGAGCGATGCTAAAAGCCATGCCCTCCAAAGCCGCCCTGAGAGTGGCTGTCTCCCACAGGGTCTGCCTGTCCCACACGGCGACATAGTACGCACCGCTGGCATCACTACTCAGCAGGCGCTGTTGTTTTAACCTCACAAACGCTTCACGAACAGGGGTTCGGCTGACGCCCAAGACCTTCGCTATCTGCGTTTCGCGCAATCTCTCCCCCGGAGACAGCTTACCTTCCACAATCGCTTCGCTGAGGGCATTATATACATGTTCTGACAACCGTTGAGGTCGGGTGACGTTGGGAAGCATTTCTGATAATTTAGCCAATTCCTCTGTCATATCGAGTCCTTCCACTTACCTTTGTCTGTTAGCTGAAAGATCAACCCAATTTTGAGTGTAGCATCCAAAACGATGTCGGAATTGAAGTTAGGGTGGGACCAGTTGAGTGCAACTGAGTCTTAGATGGGAACTTGTCCAAGATCAATACCGAAAGTGTTTATTGAGTATCGATATACAGTATACTGTATTCGGTATACTGTACACTAACATAAATCATAAATTGTTTGCTCCGTTTTGTCAATGCTTTCTCTGCCCCGAACCCACACCTAGTTGGAAAATACAGAAATTCTTTTAACACCCACCCCAATCCCGATGGAGACAATTGGTTGGAATCTAAATCCCTAAGCATTTTTGAATTGAGGAAACCTCTCAAATCCTTTTTCAAGAATCAAAAAGCCCAACGCAGAACGCTTCATGTTAAACTTCCTGTTTGTCTTGGCTCAATCGAACCATGGAACATAGGCTATGTAAAAAACCGCAGACCTGAGGGTCTCCGGTTTTTGCTTGGTAGCGGGGAGTATCGAGCAAGTATTCTCTTATTACATCTGCAAAAATTCGCGACGGTTGAGCTTATTCTTCATTTATAAATACGGCTCGTTAACTTCGACCAGCTTCGCTTTTATCGTTTGCAGCATTTCATTCGCGAGGTCTGGCTTGGTCGAAGACAGTTCATTCATTTCATCCGGATCTGCATCAATGTTATATAGTTCAACATAGTCCTCTCCATCTAACTCCGCGTATCCCTGGTAATACATCATTTTATAAGAGCCGCGAATTAATGTAAAAGAACCTATTTCTATGGGGGTATTTTCTTCGTGGGCTCTGCTATCCATAATGAAAATATCCCTCTCACTGGTTTTGTCTGAATAAGGCGGCAATATGTGCCCCTTGCTCCATTCGGGGATTTGATGCCCGGTTAGATGAGACAGAGTTGGCAGTAAATCTAAAGCACTGGTTTTCTCAAAAACATCACGCCGGGTTGTTTGGCCCGGTTCAAAAATGACTAATGGAACACGCACTATTGGCTCGTGCATTAATTTAGTGGTGTGTTGCACGACTCCGCGCTCAAACATCTCACCATGGTCAGTTGTCAGGATTAGTATCGTGTTGTCTAAGATATTTTTTCGTTCCAGCATTTCATATAGTCTTGAAAACTCTGAATCAACGTACAGAATGTACTCATCGTATTCAATCCGCATTTGTTCCATTTGTTCATAGGTATATACATTGACAGAACTGTTAGGAGGTTTATTGTCTTTTCTAAGAATATGGAACGGCTTGCGTAAAGGTTCGTAGCCATCATTATGGAATCGCTTGTAAAATTCGGCGCGGGTATTATAAGGGTCGTGGGGCGGCATAAAATGACAGTATGTTATGAATGGGTTGAAAGCTGAGAGAACTGTTTCCAATAAATTATCAACACCATCCTCTAACAAGTATTGTTCAGTGTTAATCACATGCCCCGGAATCCCCACAGGAAATTTCTCTTTCAGCCCGTCTTTTTTATTATCCCGGTCTATTAAATCAACAAGCTTTTTCAAAAAGAGCGAGTAACCATATCCATCCTCCTGCTTAAGCGACCTATTATAAGCAACTGTAAAAGCATCCGCATCATTGCTAAACACATCGGGCACAAACTCTTTTTGTAAATACCATTCATAACGGGGGATCAAGTCATCAATGTCTTCAAAAAAGACGTTGAGAATTTCATCTGCAAGTAGGTTATGGGTGTAAGCAACTCGATGGTAATCGGAAAAAACATGAAAAATACTTTTCTTTACAAAATCCTCCGAGATCGAGACTACACCTTTAGCCATCCCCGACATCCCAAAAACCCGATGATCCCAGGGAAGCGCCCCAGTTAAGAGGGATGATACCCCAGGCATAGTCCATGTGCCAGCTGCATAATGATTGTGATAAACATTTGCTTTTTCTGCCAGTCGCTTGATGTTTGGTGTTGTGTCGCGTGGGTATCCATAGAGGGAGCAATTCAATGCTGACCAGGCATCGAAGACAACAATCAGCACGTTTGGCTGATTACTGTCTTGCTGTTGGTCTTTATAGAGGTGAGAAAATCCCCTGGGGGCAGCGTAGCTTAACCCTACCAGGCCAGCAAGCTTCAAAAAATCGCGTCGATTAAAACTCATATTCTTTTTATTTACAAAGGCAGCTAAAAATTATTTCGCCATGAAACAATCATGATCGAAAATACATCAATACAAAGTAAAGGATCGTTTTCATATTTTCGGGCACCAATGAACATATCTTATATCCTGGGAATTTCAAGATTATATTTGATATTATGCATTATATCAATTGTCATGTATTACTCAATCAGTTCCATACGTTTTGAAAGAGTAAAACCAAGTTGGATATGGTTCTTTTTAGTATTGAGATTTATAGGGGCAATTGAAAGAAACTTCAAGTAACATGTATTATGGACTCTATCGCGAAGTTTAATCTGTCCTGGTTCATAATATTGATATAATCATATATCATGAGATATTTAGGAATAAGCTCCTAAAATTATTTTATTCCCATGTGTTTTTGATACTATATTTTGAACAAGAGAATAACATACAAGGAGGAATGGGAGATGAAGAGTAACCGGCAACCACCCGACTCAAAGCACTTTCGGCTCGAACAATTGGCCGAGGGCGTGTATGCTGCTATCCATATTGACGGTGGCGCGGCCATCGGCAATGCTGGCATCGTAGACCTTGGCGATCGCACATTGATTTACGACACCTTCTCTTCGCCACAAGCTGCCGAGGACTTGCGAACCGCCGCCGAAGCCTTAACCGGCCGCACCATCAACACCGTTATCAATAGCCACTGGCACCATGACCACATCTGGGGGAATCAGGTCTTTAGCGCAAACACCGAGATCATTTCCACAAAAGAAACCCACCGCTTGTTCATCACCCAAAATGAGAGCGTCTACAACGACTCATACATGGCAGAATCCGAGGTGAACCTGGAAGCGATGCTCACCCAATACCAGGAGACGATCGAGGAGGGTCACCGCCGCCAGCTTGTCCTTTGGATAGATTACTATCAAAGTATCGTTGATGCCAAACCCATTCTCCAGGTTCGCCCACCCAACTTGACCTTCGCCAAGCGTCTGGAATTCTACGGGGCAAATCGTACAGCCAAACTGATAGCCTTTGATGGAGGTCACTCTGAAAGCGATGCAGTGCTTTTCCTACCGCAAGAAGGGATCGCCTTCATGAGCGATCTGCTCTGTATCGGATATCATCCCTGGTTGCTCGGCGGCGATCCTAAAAGATTCTGCAATGGTTTGGAGGCAGTCTCAGACCTCGCTCCCAAGCTGCTTGTGCCAGGTCACGGGCCTGTTGGGACGGCAGACAGCCTCACCCTGATGAGGCAATACATCCATACACTGGACAAGATTGCCCGTAAGATGGTCGAGGATGGGGAGGCAGAGGAAACAATCGACGCAATGGCTATCCCGGAACCATACGACGATTGGCTTTTCGCTTTGTTCTTTTCAGACAACATGCACTTTCTGTATCAACGTTGGTTAGGAGATCGGGGGGATGTGCTGGCTTGAGTTGGGTTGTGTGTGCGTTGAAGCCTGCCGACTGCCTGATCGAGGGTTTTCCACAGTTTTGCCACCCGATACTAATTACTCAATATGCCGAAATTATTATAAAAGAAAGCAAGCATTTTACCTATAACTAATATATTATCATCTATTACAATATTTAAGAAATCTATATTTCTTCAAATTTTCCCATTCTATTTAACTCACAGAACCACTCAAAATCGACTGTTGACGATTCTGTGAGGATTTGTACCCCAGGGCGGACTCGAACCGCCAACCAACTTTTTAGGAGATTTGTTCTTTGTGTACATAGAAGCATTTCAATCTGAAATCGTCTTTCACCAATCCTAACTCACCCCCCTCCGAGAAATAACCCACTTCGTGATCTCAGCCGCGATAGCAGGAACGAAAAGAAGAGGCAGCAAGTACTGCCAATGCTCCCAGCCAAGCGGGACGGTAGAAAATATCGGCTGGAGGAAGGGGACGTACAGCACAGCCACCAGGAGTAAGCTTGAAGCGATTACAGCGACATTCATGGTCTTGTTCTTGAACAGCCCGATCTTGACCAGGGGGTATCGTTCAGAACGGGCGGTGTAAGCTCGGAGCAATTCGGAGAAAGATAAGGTGATGAAAGCCATTGTTGCCGCAGTCGGATTGAACCCACCATCTGCCACAGGATACTGGTTCAGCCCAATTAGATAGGCTCCAAGGGTCACCACAGTGATCGCGACGGTCTGGACGACAATTCCGATCTGCATCAAGCGGTTGATGATCGGTTCTTTTGTGGGGCGCGGGGGTTGGTCCATGATGTCTGGGTCGCCTTTTTCCATCCCTAATGCCAGGGCAGGGGCGCCATCCGTCACAAGATTGAGCCACAATAGTTGGATCGGGTTTAGCGGAGAAGGCAGGTCCGCGGCAATCGCCAGGAAGATCGTCGCGATCTCAGCCAAGTTGCAGGAAAGCAAGTAAAAGACGAACTTGCGGATGTTCGAGTAGATCACCCGTCCCTGTTCGATAGCCGAAACGATGCTGGTGTAGTTGTCATCCGTGAGGACCATGTCAGCGGTTTCTTTAGCTACATCTGTGCCCGTGATCCCCATCGCAACCCCGATATCGGCTTGCTTTAGGGCAGGAGCATCATTAACCCCATCCCCGGTCATTGCCACAATTTCGCCATTGGCGCGTAAGGCGCGGACGATCCGGACTTTGTGTTCAGGCGAGACGCGAGCGAAAACATCCACGTTTTCTATCTCTATTGCGAGTTGTTCATCCGACATTTTATTCAAGTCAGCGCCTGTGAGAACCTTATGCTCCGACTCTACCAAGCCGATCGATTTCCCGATGGCGCTCGCGGTCTTAGCATAATCGCCAGTGATCATCACAGTCCGGATGCCTGCGTCCCGGGCTACCGCAAGAGAATGACGAACTTCCGGTCGGGGGGGGTCAATCATACCCAGCAAACCCACAAAGATAAGATCTCTTTCCACTTCTTCTACGTTCAATTTATCTGGGAGCTGATTGATAACCTTGTAAGCCACAGCGATAACTCTTAATGCCCGGCCAGCCATTTCATCATTAGCTTTTAAGATGCGCTGTCTAACAGTATCATCCATTGGGGCTTCCATATCGTCAAACAGCTCATACTGAGTGCAGAGGTTCAATACCACATCCGGGGCGCCCTTAACTGCAACAACGTGTTCGTCTGAACGTAGCTCTCCAGTCTGGAAAGGAGAGAAATCATCCGATCTTGACCGGATCACTTTGTGGATCGTGGTCATGCGTTTTCGTTCCGAATCGAAAGGGATCTCCTGGACTCGTGGGTAAGATTTCTCTAAATCTCTAAAGTCCTGCCCTGCTTTTGCTGCCGCCACGATGATCGCGCCTTCGGTCGGGGCGCCAATCATCCGGTAGGCTGTTTTGCCTTCCTCATCTTTATAAACTTCAAGTTCCGCATCGTTGTTCAACGCCCCTGCCCACAAAGCAGAAAGCGCTGAAGGATAGTTACTTAGCTCGACGGGTTTGTCATCGATCAAAAACTCGCCAACGGGCGTGTAACCGCTGCCTGTCACTGATATATCCTCAGTATCAATTGATATCTGCGTGACGGTCATTTCGTTCTCAGTGAGGGTACCCGTCTTATCAGAACCGATCACGGTTGCCGATCCTAACGTCTCTACTGAAGACAACCTCCGGATCAGGGCATTGCGGTCAATCATTTCACGCATGCCTAATGCCAGGCTGATGGTTACCACTGCGGGTAATCCCTCTGGTACAGCAGCAATCGCCAGACTCACCGCAACCAGGAACATTTCTAACGGGTCATTCCCTCGCAGCCAACCAAGGAAGAACACCAATCCAGAGATCCCTAATGCAGCCCAACCCAAAGTTTTCCCGAGTTGGTCTAAACGCCGCTGCAGAGGAGTCTGTTCATCTTCCACGGCTTGAAGCAGCTTGGCGATCAAACCGATCTGGGTTTTCATGCCTGTGTTCGCTACAACACCCCGGCCGCGCCCATAGCTGACCAAAGTTCCCATAAAAGCAGAGTTCTTCCGGTCGCCGAGAGGAGCATCAGCGGGCAGCTCAAGGGCAGCATCCTTTTGAACCGCAATAGATTCACCTGTAAGGGCGGCTTCTTCTATTCTTAGGTTGAAGGTCTCCACCAACCGAAGATCGGCGGGGATGTAATTTCCAGCTTCGAGCACGACAATATCGCCGGGCACCAAATCGTTTGCTGGAATAGAGATTCGATGTCCATCCCGGATAACATGCGCTTCGGGGGCAGCCAGCTTCTTTAAGGCGGCCATAGCTTCCTCTGCTCGGCGTTCCTGGACAATTCCCAGGACGGCATTCAGGATGACGATCGCCATGATCGCGCTAGCCTCTACCCATTCGCCTAAGATCGCAGAAATGATCGCCGCGGCGATAAGCAGCCAGATTACAAAATCATTGAATTGTGCCCACAACAACGCCCAGATCGTGGTGGGTGGGGCTTCATCTAATTTGTTGTGGCCGTATGATTTTAACCGTTGGGCAGCTTCTTCAGAACTTATGCCCCCCTGTACATTCGTCGCAAGTTTTTCTATGGTTTCTTTACGGGATAAACTATGCCAATTTTGAAAGTCAGTTTCTATGTTACTAGGAGGTTCCATTCATGTCTCCATTGATATTGTCAGGATTCCGGGTAGATCGTTTA
>SDBV01006647.1_pt1 | contig 15954 bp, 7 predicted proteins | sample 2277081 | NCBI WGS metagenome assembly SDBV01 (sample SAMN10402039, study PRJNA504765) | marine sediment metagenome | isolation source: marine sediment core GS10_PC15, 223 cmbsf | place: Arctic Ocean: Southern Knipovich Ridge | collected 2010
CATCAAATATATTATCAGAATACTTAAAAAATGTCTCATTATTATCCCAATCTGTAGCTGTATCTGTTACATCCTTATTAACAAGAGAATGATTAGTTACATCAAACTGATCAGTAAGATCTGTCGCAACTATAGGCCATGTTTCACTATCCACATACCCAGAATCTGTATATGTATATATCTCTATCTCACGCAAATAGCTTCCTTTAAATAATTCATACAAACCAGTATCTGCATCGAGGATCAGCTGTCTCTCATAATCATATCCAGTTATTGTTAGTCTTACCCGTCTTGCGTAGACAGGGTCAAACTGGTGTACTTTATAATGATCAGTATTACTAGATTGAGAGAATATAGCAGTAAACGAGCTGCCACTAGCTGAAGTAGTACCACTAAAAGTGTAATCCGTATTCATAAAACCAGAATCCGTCGGATCATATCCATGATATAGCACAACTTTATTTATCCTATATATTTGACCAAAATCTATCTCTATATAAGGATCTACAGTACCTACTTTTTGAAATCCCCAACAAGCTTGGGCCTTATAATCATTGTTTACACCATCTACAGCGTTCTCTGGATAGTAATCCAGAAAATTATAATTAGTACCAGTAACTGTAGCATCATAAGCCACATTTATAGGCGGATCATAATCTGATAGTATGTTACCTAAAGAATACCACTCACAATTATATCCACCATCAAGTCTAAATACTGTCTCTATATCAGGATAAATTCCTAGCTTTCTTAAACATCTTATAGTACCATCACCGGTCAGCATATTTACACGTAGCCATCTTAAGTCACTTCGTGTACTATTATCCCAAGTTACATTATACGGGCTCGAAACCTCACTATTAGAATAATCCATATTAGAATCTGACAGTAATAATTTATTAGTAGCACTACCATAATCTCGTATTATATCTATATCATATCTACCAGACAAATCAACAACAAAATAAGTGTTATATGTACTATTCGAATAGTTAAAGCTCAAATTACCACTTTCATCGTCCCATAAAATATAGCTATTATCATTAACACTGTTAACATAAACATTAGCAGAAGTAAAAAAATTTAAATTTTGATGTATAATTCTTATTTTATTAACAGGATCTGAGCCTGTCAATTTAAATCCTATAGCAGTGTTATAGCCAGATATACCAGGCCCAGGATTCATATCAACACCATCAGAAACAATCCCACTACTTTGAGCAGTATTATCATTACTACTATCAAAATATACTTTTTCTATATCAACTAAAGCATCATTATAATAAGCATCAATATATCTCGCTTCCACCGACGTTAAAGGATTTTTAACATCTACATCATCTATCCATCCAGTAACCTGATTTCCATCATCACCATTATTGGCATTGGATACACCAAACTTACTACTACTCCAAACAAGAGATGAAGCAAGAGATAAATTTATATATAAACTACTACCATCCCATGTATCAGTCCACACACCTACAGTATAATTTCCAGATCCGTCGGACGTCATTTTTACATAATAATCTACATTAACAGACCAGTATGCGGTACCTGAATGAGCCAATGAACTATTAGGCCCACTATCTGAAACATATATTCCAAAAGTATTCCAATTAGAGGAATTTTTATTAAAAAAACAATATAACCCCTCCGGCCTACTCAAATTAATGCCCCTATCATTTATAAACCCTATCAAAACTCCGCCTTTATTACTAGTACTTGTAGCTCGAAACTTAAATTTAATCTCAAGTGACTCAGTTTCTGATACTATACCAGTAAAAGTTTCATAAGCCATATGCCACCCACTACCAGCCCCACTATCCGTATATACAGTAAAATTAAATCGCTTATTAATACTATCCCAAGTAAATGATCCTATATAATCACCACTACTATATAATGTCCAACTGGGATCTACATTAAAAGTATCTACATAGTCAATAATTAGAGGAAATCCTATTTTCCAGTACTCGCTGGACACTACATCAAAAGTAAATTCAGTTTTTCTATATGCATTTGTACAAAAATCCAAAGACACGCCACTAGAAATAGTACCATAACTTTGCCAGTGTTCCTCGTCCTCATTATAATAAGAATTTTTGCCATGCACAGTATTCTTCAATGCATAACTAAGAGTATTTATAGCACATTGTCCATTATCATTTCGTATATTATAGTCTTCACTCTTAAATAGTTTGCACCCCGGGCCTATTTCTGGCTTCTCTATCTCATCATAAGAACCCATCTTACTCCAGAACACCAAATTATCAACCTCGTAAGTCTGGCGCGGTAAATCCACAGTCAAATCAAACGGGTTGTCATATATATTTTCCAATGTAATAGCAGTAGCCTCATTTACTGCATCGGATTTAGCATGATCTAATAGTACAATGTCAGAACAGTCACCTGTCTTTACTTGATCTCCAACTAATAATTCTATTTCACTAATAGAGAACTCAGTAGAAGCATCAAACTCCATAGTAATATATCTAGGAGCACCTCCTAAAAAAGCTTGTATCTTACCAGAAGTTATCTCCTCAAAAGAAGGAGAAACCCACACTTCCCCATAATCTGAAAAAGATAATGTAACATTATCCAATAGAGACGGAGTAGTTGCCATTTTACTATATAATTCCATCTCAGTTACCTTGGTACTATTATGGTGATCTGTATAAATCCTAAATCCAAGAGCTTCTATCTCATCAAAGTTATGTTCTAACACAGTCCAGTCAGTACCTAGGGCCGCGCCATATGCCTCCCAATTTATAGGATCTCTATTTCCACTTGCATATCTTACTTTCGCGCTTGTAGGATTATTAAATATGTAATCATTATCTCCAGGTAAGTACTCTATACCATCTAACTTTATTGAATTATAAGAAAGTATATATCGAAATTTAGTATCATCTGCATTACCAGTAAATTCATATCGCCCTAAATAATAAGACAATGCCAGTCCTCTAAAATTATTTCTCTCTTTAAAATAAATAATACTCTTATGTATAGGAGCAGATTCTTCATTAGGAAATTTTAAAGTAAAAGCTATAGGATCATATTTAAATCCCTTTACTCCAAACGGAACATTAGGCCAACAATATTCTGTTTTTCCTGTGCACGCAAAACTATACAACCATTCAGCATCTCCATTCACATAAAAATATGAATGATCATCACCAGATGTAAACAGCCCATCACCATCAGTTCCATAGCTAGTACCTACCTGTCCATTATCTGCAGTTCGAATCGAATCATCCAGTGCATCTCTGCCATAATATTTATTAGTATGGGTATGGGTCCATCCAATACCGGTTAACCATTGTATTCCAGTATGATAATGCGACTGACTAAACAAATCCACTTCCCATTCTACATCAAGACAACTAGCTATATTAAACTCAAAATAACTTGCATCCTCACTACCATATATATTTATTTCCTCTATATTTATACGATTATTAAGATCTATATCAAGTATAGTATTAGTTTGCCATCTATCTCCCCTAGCATACATAGCAAATCCTGCCAACCCGTAAGAAAATGGTATACCAGGATCAAAAAGTCCAACAGCTTCACCAGTTATTTGACAAAAAGTAGCGTCTACCAAACCAGTTTTTGACACCCCTACATACAAATCTGCATTATATACTCCTATAAGATCACCTTTATTTACAAGTATATCACAATCTACCCTATATACTAACGGCCTGGAAGTATACATATATGAAGCATTTTCAGTAGGCATGTCTAAAGAATGAACTACTAAAAGTTGGCCGTCACTTCTTGGCCTCAAAATTTTTATCTTTGATGCAGTATCTACTTTGCCATACATATAAACAGCTTTCAATTTACCATTATTATCTATAGGATGTGAGTAATCTATTATAGTTTTACCCACATTGTTTAATGATTCGTAATACTCACCAGCAGCTATATCAGATACAAGCAAATAGGTACCTACCTCACCAAAATCTCGTCTGCCTCCCTCTACACTATATTGGGTAGGATCATGTATATATGCGAAATTTTCTGTATCACCATCTATAAGTTTACTTATTTCATAAGCAGAAAGAAATCTCGATGACGCATAATCAAAACCATCGGCTGGAGTAGTACCAGCCACTTTAGTTGATATATCATTCTCATCTGAGTCTTCAAACCCTAATACCTTAGCTGCTGACCCTGTTATTCTGACAGCACTTGTTGTTCCTACGGTGCCAGAAGTTATTTTCAGTTTATCTAATTCAGAATACTCACAACTAGAATATGAGTACCCACCTATGTTGAACATACTTATTCTGTTAGCAATTATTTTAGCTATGTCTATACCGGTTGCATTTTCATTATCGCCGAGATTAAAATATTCAGCCCCATACCCATCAATATCAACTACTAACTCATCGCTTACACCAGACACAGTGGTATAAAAACTCTTTGAGGTTCCAGCTTCACAGCTACCTCTTATACCAGCTCCAGGACAGTTATGCTCATAGAAGGGATAATAAGAACACTGCGTGTTATCACATGCAAATTCAGATAGAGAACTGATCTTTATATATTTAATAGCAAAATGATCTCCTGACCAGCCATCTGTAAATGGATAAACCCTTAAATTGTTTATATTGCCCTGCCATTCAGGAGCCGGGCCCATATTTATGTTATAAAGTCTCCACTTATCATCAGCTACAAGATCAAAATCTATCTGTTTAGTAGAGTCCCATACCGCTTCACCTAATCTTAGCCATTGTATACATCCTGTGGTAAGGCCCCCCACAACTTTGTCTGGATTATTGTTAGTGACCTTCATCAATATTTTAATGTAATAATAATTTTCCGCCTCGACCACAGAAAACACATTATTACGACTTACATAACAACTTCTATCATTAGCAGTACCAAACAATATACCATTCCAACATCCATATAGATAAATATTGCTATAGATGTCCCAGTTATCCACGTCTCCATTTACATGAAAATCAGATGAATACGCATCTAATGTATCATGTACACATAGAAATGAATTTTCAATTATTCTTGCATCCCGAAGGAAGTTATATGGCATTTATTTTTCTTTCCTTATTGTACATTGTTTGATAATATCTACAAGACAATAACCATCACCTGCAAAACCACTGCACTGACCACAGTGTTCTAATCCATTATCTGCGTCCACAGCTTGTGCATTTATTTCAGAAAACATTTTCTGCTTCCTTAACTCCATTACCCGTCGGGCTATGACTCTTCTGTATCTTAGCTCCCATTCTTTATATGTAAATTTATAAGTTTTCTCACACAATTTACATTGATGTACCAAATACTGTTGAATAGATGCATCTACAATTTTACCTTCATCATCTACCAAATAATCCATGTCCTTCATATACTCATCTAGTGTGGCCATATCATTAATAACTAACCCTTCACCACAATTATCGCACTCTATATCAAACATAATACCTCCTAATTTAATGATCCCACAGGATTACCTAATTGCATGGTTACATCCCCCAACTTTGATGTATTAATGCTAGCCGCTATTTCTTCGCTTTGTGATAACCCAGGGCCAATATACCCCATTGGATTAATAAGTACTGCCCCTATACCACTCTCCCAAGCTGTAAATACATCTATACTCCAATTCAGCTCACCAGTACATGCATGTTGAAACACATAAGTAAAAACATCTTCAGTGGATCTCCAAAATATACTACCGTGTCTACCACAATTCTTTATTTCTTCCAGATTTTTATAATCCGCGATAAAAAGATGGCCACAGGGACTATAAACACCTTTTTTTTCTACACTTTTTAGCGGTCTAACTACTGAATTATCAAATGAACACCTCCAGTACGGAAATGTTACGCCTATTTCAAGTAGCTTACTATCAAGACTTGGTGGAACCACAGAAGTAAATGAGAATGAAGTTTCTCCCTCATTTACTATGGCATCATATACATTTTTCTGTTCTTCCTCAGCCTTATACAGCCAACTCACTCCTCCACCTACTCCTATTTCTAACGGCTCTTTGTCTGAATGAGTCTCAAATAGTATACGTCCTCTACTTTTATTCATAGTGTTAACTTTACCAGCACTACCAGGCATACCCACAACTCCACCTATAGTATCATATTGATAAGCTGTAGATTTATCAATGGGTGTAGAATAAAACAAAGATCCAGTACTATCAGTCCCATGAGGTGGAAAATCACCATGTTTTCCAACTGATATATTATATTTGCGCTCCCATGTAGTTATGTCTTCTGTGGAATCTTCGAATCTATTATAATACACGTAAACATTCTTTATATGTACCTGATTTACTATCCCACTTAGATCATAATAATTACTCAAATCGCCTTTCGCAGCAATTTCTTCTGCCGTAGGTTCTAATCTCAACTTTATCCTAATATACTGATAAGGATTTTTAATATCATCAATATCAAAACCAACTTCATAAAATCCTCTCACAGATCTTAATTCATCTTGTCTACCAGATAGAAACATACTATCTAACTTACTTATTTCAGTAAAAGATACACCGTCGTCTGATTTATATATAGTAATTCCAGGAAGATGATACAAATCCCCAAGAAATATCAACCCAGCTATATCTCCTTCCTCGCCAAAAGCCCCCAATCCAAAATCAATAGAAACAGCTCCAATAGTCATCGTATTTACAAATTTCATATCTATAGTTAACTCATTAGAATCGTCACAATACATCAAATCCAGGTTATATTCCGCTGGATAAAATTGTGTTAAATCTTCTATAAATGCCCACTCACTCTCAGCGTTTGCAGCCATACAGTCTGCTAGTTTATTTAGCCTTATTTCATAATCCTCGGAATTCAACAAAACTATACTTCGAGGTAAATATTTCATCATTTCTGATCTAGTAGTAACGCTCAATCCTCTTTGGTAATATTCCAAAACCTCATCTCCTACATCATCATAAGTCGTAATAGTCCTATCCACATCAGGGGTTGTGCTAGTAAATCCGGTATCAAATAGAGTGACCTCGGTCACCCACGGAGATTGGGTACAGGTATCGTATAAAGTTTTATTACAACCTGCGCCATCGGCCCACACACCATCTAAATCAAAACATCTCTCAGGACCACTGTTTAGTTTTATACCCCAGATAGGATCGTCTCCATAGTTTCCAATCCCTTCTACTATACCAGGAGCAGTCAACCAAAGCACTTGATCGTCTTCATCACAAACTAATCTATGTTCAGCTAACGTGTAGTCATACTTATAATCAGGATGTTCCACGTTGAAATAAATATGCCTACCTATAATATCATCTCCAAATCTACGTTGAAGAGTAACAAGCTTTTCTTCTGTTAGGGTAGAATCAGTTATGGTAGGATGATCACCTATATATGTATAACTGGCACAAGTTCTGTCTGATGTATCAAGGCTATATCTTTCTAATTCACCCCACAACTCCTGCCAAGCCCACTGTATAGACTTTGACAAGTCTCCTTCTGGGTAATCTTTATAGGTGTACCATGTAATAATAGGTACAAGTATACTATTAATCAATCTATAGTAAGGATCTTTAGGGAACGGATAATACAATCCTGATAATGAACTATGTGTTCTAAACACTTCGTCGAAATCGTATCGTTTAGGCACTAAGGCGGCCATCTCCATGTTCTCAGCAATCTCCACACCTTCTATATCACCAACTACCATCAAAAATCCAAACTGGTGCATAAAACTACTAGTATCATCATAAAAGTCATTGCTACAATACATTAAATATGGATAAGAAGATGTGGGATTAGTGATATCCGCACTAGCATAAAACTCATTCATAGGAACCCACTTACGTCTACGTACAAAACTTGTTCCTTCTACAGCGTAGTAGTCTATGTTGTCCATCGACCTATAACTTCTCACAAAATCTCTGTAAGTATTACCAAATTTAGGAGGGGTACCATCATTCTGCAACATCTTTTGCATATTTAATCCTGTTACGCCACCTCTATACCTACCGTACCCACTGAAGAGATTTTCAGTAGTTTTAGTAGAATTGCAGTAAGACCAATCACATAAACAATTCCATAATGATGCATGTGTGTCACACGTTTCTCCAAAACTATCGGCTGGTCCTAACATACGTATATCCTGACTATCATGTGGTGGATCAGCCCATCCTTCCCAGAATACTTCCATAATTCGTATATCCCATTCACTAAGATTACCTGTAATATTATATCTGGCGTAAGAATCACAATCATCATAAGGATACCACATAGGCCCAGTTTCTGTCCTAAAGCTTATATCATGATCGCCACACGGAGGTGTATATCCTATATAACGTGGATCTGGCTCAATACTCTTACCAGCTTGGTCGCCCTCTCTAACATAACAATTATATTCTGGAAGTAATTTACCATATTCATATCCAGCATTCCAAGCATACTTAATTTCCACGTCTCTACAAAAAGGTTGTCGCACCCATGTTATAAGCTTAGTTTTCACATGCCCTTTAATTCTACCGCCAATTCCCCTAAATACTACAGACGCCATAAGAGGTTCATATCCAAACTTTCTGATAGTATAGGAATTATCCGTTGCACTTATGTTAAAACTTTCTCTATAAGTTACAGTATCATCTTCATCTATAAATTCCTCCAACTCCACATCCCACCAGAAATCGGGGGTTTCCAATGTACGTCTTTCATATGTCACAAGTCTTTCTATAGATAAATAATCATTTTTACAAAAGGGGGTAAAATTATTAATATCTTTTGGCTTAATAATAAACTGATTCACTTCCATCCTATCATTACAATGCTCATATATAATCATTTCTTCTCTACCCGTTTCATTACCATCATCATCTACATGAACTATCTCTAACTTACCCTCAACTTCCCATGGTTTGATTACATAACTTAACGTCTTATCTGTGTCAACCTCATCAGGAATCACTGATAAAGCATACCCGGCATTGCCAAAAAATTTAACATTCTCTATGTCTAATCGTATTTCTGTAGTAACAGACGACTCTTCTGAAGAAGCTCCTACAGTAATTTTATACAATTTATAAGTCATTTCATAAGTATTATTATCTGGAACAATAGCTGGATTAGGGGCTAACCTATCCCTGACCCCATCAAGATACGTATAGTTCAATAGATAGTTACCATAATCTCCGTGTTCTTCACTTACAAGCGGAAAGAAATCGAATGATACAGATCCATTATCATTCAAATATGCAGAAAAATCCTCCCCATAGTCTGGTAAATAGTCTATCTCTCCACTACCAGAAAGACTAAAACTAGTTTGCCCAATAACACCGCCAACATATATCTTTTTGAAATATATACTATCATATTCCCATCTACCACTGCCTTTATTAAACACAAAAATAGTATTGTCTCCCCATCTAGTAGGAGCGTCTATATAAAACATATTTTGGGTGCTACCAAACTCTGACGACGGCATTTTGTCTGGCATTGCATCCATCATAAAATCTAATATACATTCTAATTCCTTATAAAACTCATCAAACACAGCTTCACTATCTAGTTCCAACTTAGCTTCTATCTCAGCCATATTTATATGTTCTTTTAATCTTTCAGCTACGTGTGAGGGAAAATTTAATTCGGGGTCGTCTAAATTGAAAGCATATGTCTCACTGTTATACCAAAATATATCACCAAATACCAATACGCTGGCATGATTAATGTCCGACGACTCAAATATATTACTAGATAATTCTTCTCCATGGATATCAGTATTATCAAATCTATTTCTGATAATGGGTGCAAGTACTATATCTTTTAGTTCTCTTACTAAATCAGGATATTTCTCTCGATAATCATCAGCTGCTGTGCCTTCAGTCAGCATAGCTTTATCACGTTTTATCTCAAATGTATCAAAATCATTTATATAAGTTCTGTGTACTGGTATAAGATACTTATTGTCTGACTTAACCGTTACAGTGCCATCCCATGCTTGTAAATCTGGTTCTATAAAAGAATCCTTAAACTTCTGAGGAACCCACTTTTCTTTTCTTATATGATATCTCAACTCCAATATCTGCTCAGCCAATACCTTGTCACCTAGACGCATCTTCTCGTCTATGCAATATTGCCAACATATACCACTAGTGTATCTCGGACACTCAGGCTTAGCACCATTACAAGGAGACCTATGCATATGCAGATCAAAATCCCACTTAAATCCATTACCCACATCACCGCTATAGTTATTAACTATCTCGTCTGTATTAGTACATCTAAAAGTGACGGTATTTACCTTGCCAAAATTCTCACTATCCAAAGACGACTCAGCTGTAAAATCCTCGTTATCAGCTTGCCACCAATAACACCTGCCTAGATCTGCTCTCTTATTATATACTTCATGAGATAGTGGTAATCTTACATCAAAACCACTTATAGTAGTAAATACACCATCCTCATCAGCCTTCTTTGTGCCATCCTTATCATCTGGCTGAAGTGAGGAGAACCCCATAATATATGAAGAATATGCAGCACACTTGGTAGCAGTACCAAACCCGTCACAGTCACCATTGTTGTATTCAGTAATAGCACTATAATCCGCAGGAGTTGTAACTTCTCCTTCTTCTATCACAGATTTAATAGCCCATTTTTTACCAGTTCTTCTATTTACTACATGTCTACTATGATCTGGCGCTATACATCTCTTTTGAGTTCCGGTGCCAGCATATTGATTACATTGGGCTTGTGTACCTACCAGATTACAATGCGGATAAAATGAAGCTCTAATCGGATTACCATCTTCGTCCTTAACCTCTACCGGGTTGCCATCTGTATCTTCAACTTCGTCTCCAACAGCATTAGTTATCTTTTCTGTAAAAGTACAAATAGCATTAGCAACATCCCAATTAGGACACAGTCCAGGCTCTATAGGATCCCCATTACTATCTATACTCCAGTGCTGACATACATTAGCTGCCACTATTGTCTATTACCTCCAAACTAAATTTACCTGTATCTTCCTCTACATGGTAACAAATCTTTTTAGCCCCTTCATAATATCCTATGGTACGTCTTTCTACTCTAAAACTCTCTTGTATACCAGGTACCACACTGGCCCTGTATTTAACAAAGTAGGCTTCCTTACCAGCTAAATCCCATTGGCGCCCATCATAAAAAAGGGAGAGTCTGGCTATCTGGTTTTTAGGTACTTTTCTCCAGTCCAGGTCACTCTCCCTGAGTATTACTTTATTAAATAATTCAACTTCCCATCCCCTTCGCATAATGCCCCCTTTGGTCCTATAATGCTAAAATTTTATTAATTATTTCATTTTAAAGAATATCATAGAATTTCTTTGTCTTGGAATCCTCTTAAACCTTTCCATAACGATTTCATCATTTATTATGACGCCATCTAGCCCGTTCTTTTCTCTATACTCACTAATAATATAATTAGCATTATTATCTATTGTTGGCGTATCCATAATATTGTCCTTCAAACCAGCCGTATAAAACGGGATTTGCTTTTGGCTTAGCCATTCTATTATTTCATCAGCCTCGCCGTTCTTAAAAGACTTAGCACGATTCCTTTTTATTATATCATGAACGTTGACATATACCTCGCTTCGTATCAGAGGGAAAACATTTTCGATATACCATCTACAAAATTCCGCGCTATGGTCCGAATCAATGAATAGATAATCTACCTGTTCTGGAAATTTGTCTAAGTTTTCTTTCACATCGCCCTGAATAAATGCCCACCGTTCTTGTAAATTAGGTGGGACATATTTCTTCGAATTATCAATCAAATCAAAAGAAAATAGCTTGCCGTTGTCGTTCTTATCTAACGCATTTAGCAGCCACGTAGTCGAATATCCATGGCAGGGTGAAAATTCTACAATATTGTCTGGCTTTATTTCTCTTATAAACATGTATATTAGTTCCAATTCTATATCACACATCTGTGGTCTGTATCCTTTTGGCCAATTCTCATCACAAAATTGACGCAGTCCGTTTTTAACTTGTAGCAAATCCGATTGGTATTTATCATATAACGCGATAATAGTATCTGTATTAAGCATGTAAACTCCTCATTATTATATAATATTTTTTTAATTCTGCTAGATACTTTATGGTATAAACAATAAAATAAATTTTCTACCCTAAAATTAGATAACCTATTGAAATTATGAGTAATCGAAGTAAAGTCTGTAGTTGATGGTACTGTTAGATCCAGTTTCTGATGAGCCAAGTTTAATATTCAACCACATAGGATCACTTGTCATGCCTCTTAATGGATAATTTCCAACAGCCTCACTCGCATCTGCAGTGGCTACAACAGAAAGATTATCCTCTGTAGCATACAAATAACTCGGCGGTGTATCACTATCTATATCAGTAGCCGCTATGCCAGATCTCCACTCCTGACCAGTCATAGGTGAACCACCGGCATTATTAGCCGGACCAACTGTACCAAATCTGAAATCAGTATCAAGATTACCAGCGTCATGGTGACTAAATGATCCATTACTTTGTAACCCAAACTTCACAGTACTCATCTGTGTCGCACCAGACTCTATTTCAAACATAACCGCTCTTAATGTACTCTCAGTAGAAACAGTTACATTACCATAATTCAAACTTGTTATGTTATAACTTGCAGGCTCTGGCGGCTTGCAAATTACAAAGAATTCGTCGCCAGCAGACAAATTATTAGTACCAGTAAAACCAATATATAATCCTCGTGTTCCTAATCTTGTAGTTCCAGATGAAGTAGTACCTCTTGATGCACCGCTATCATCGCCTCTATCAGAACTCCATACAAATTCAGCCGTTCCAACAGGAGCAGTAGCATTTGAACCCTGAGCATAGTCTGGTGCAGAACAATTTATTGTCCATGCTGGATTAATCGTATTAAATACAGCATCAGTAAATTTAACCATCACTCCATAAGCACCTACATTATACCAGTAATCAGGATATAGTAGTTCAGTCCAATCAGTTTGTCCATCACCCAAAGCACTAGCTGTCCATCTCATCCTTGGTACATTTGCAGTGCCAGCACCCATAGTTGTTCCATTGGCAACATTTATTTCTATAACATAGTTGTTATCTGCACCACCATTAAATACACCACCTGTCGTAAGAGTACCAGCATAAGTATTACTGCCTCCCTTAGTAGCCGTTCCAATACCCCTCACTGCAATATTATCATTACTGATAACTACACTATAAGTTTCGTCAAAGAACCCATAGTAAGTTCCAGATACTGATATAGTACCATTAAATGTATTGGAAGTAGCACTTCCTCCAGCTTCTGTCTTAGTACTAAATCCAAGTATTGCATGAGCTGAATTTGTACCACTAGTAGCTACAGTTACACTAGAACTTGATCCTAAAGTCCCAGAATAAATTTTAAATCTATTTCTCTTTGTTATAGTTCCAGCAATAGTTACATTCTCCCATTTACAAACTCCATGATCCCAGCGCTCATCAGCCTTACCAAGATTGTGCATCTTTTCTGTAATATCCCTTGCTACAAAGCGTGGGTCGAGCGCGCTGCCAGAAACCACGGTAATATATGGCCCATTATCCCCATCGATCGCAATGTGAAGCCTATTTGTTGTTGGGCCTATAGTGATCGTGTCGCCTGGGTCTGCTGTTCCTACCACGTATCCACGAGTACCTTTACCTCCCTGACTCCTACCAAGACCTGCTACTCCAGATGCTGTTGTGTCAAATTTTGTCCACCTTGTTACAGCAGCCATTTTTAAACCTCCTTAACTTTATAATTATTTTTAATATTTTTATTACTATGAACCCATTTATGACATTTCTTACACAAAGTTATGCCATTATTGATATCGTATAGCAATGAACACTCCTGCGATTCTTTTATAGTAGTAATATTATAATAACTTAATATACTACTAAATTGTATAACATGATGCGCATGCAACCTATTATTTTTTTTGTCTTTACATCTTTGACATATATACATATCTTTCTTAAATACTTTTTGTGACCAGCCGCTTCTTTTTATATCATTACGAATAGATCTCATTAACGGTGTTATACCACCTTTCCAATTCCAATGATTATGGCCACTCATTATTAATGATTGTCTGGCATGAAAACATGAAGGGCATCTATTTCCAGCTTCCCAGCCATCCCAACGTATAGAATGTTTATGCCCATTATTACAAATGTATTTTAACTTCTGTTTTCCACCCCTATATTCAAACTTAAATGTTAAAAGCGTATATCCTTCATTAACAAAAGAACTTTCAATAATTCCAAAATTTCTTCTTCGCTTGTCTACAGCACATTCGGCACATCTACTGCCATGTCCATTCCATTCATACCAACTAACCCTATAAAAATGATTGTTAGGGCACATACACATCAATTTGGCTTTAGCTCTAACATAATTAGTGGATAGTAATATATATCCCTCATTTTCAAAAGATCTTTTGATCCCATCAATATTATAATTATTACTATATTTAGAGCAATGTGGGCATCTCACCCCGTCCTTAAATTTATTCCAAGTAGTAGCATGCTTATGTTCTTTTGTACATATATAATCCAATTTCGTAATATTATTCACATACTCCTTACTCAACAACTCATACCCTTCCTTTTCAAACTGTTCCTTTACAAATTCATAACTAAGCCTTTTCATAAATCCTCCTAATTCGTTGGATCCTCAATAGTAAAACTGAATACATAAGGGTCCATTTGATTTGAATGATAGTCTCGCACACCACTGACAGTAATCGTGTAAGTTCTTCCAAAAAAGAAGAAAGTGTTCTGTGGGAATATACTTGCTTGAAGATCCACACTTCCTATAGGTACTATACTCGCACCTAAATCATATGAAGCTAAATCTGCAGTTTCAAAGTAAAAGGCTTCCCCTTCTAAATTAGGGCAGAAAGCTTCATTCTCAGCCTCTATAGTAATAACTACTTCATTTTTTACACCCCAATCTACAACCTCATTAAAAAAGCAATTATACCCATACAATAAATGAAATTCCTGTTCTTCTACCCCGCTTGCCGTATTTTCGACATGAATTGTTAAAGTAATCGTACCACTTGCTAATACACTTGAGGGAGTATAAAAACATTTATAACCATTAGCTATCCCAGAAAAAGTAGTAGAAACAATTGTACCATCATCAATGAAATATGTGCCAGAAGTGCTGATCTGCACACCAGAAGCGGTTTCTGTTGTGTCCACTGAATAAGTCAAATTTGCAGCTTCTACCCAATTTTCTACCCCTATGGAAAAGTTATCAATTAGTATGGTCATTTTTAGTATAATCCTCTATAAATAAGGCGGTTAGATTATTTTAGTCAACCCTATAAATTATTGGAGTTATTGTAACATTCCTATCCTTACCCCCTATCGTGACCATGATACTGCTTCTATCCAAACCTGTATTATTTATAGCATAAACATTAGCAGAAATACCAGTTAATTTCTTATAAGTTCCCTTTGTACAATTTCTTGGATAAAAACTATCAGGGTCTATCCATGGTCCTGTACTCCCCTCGCAAAAAAACCTCCATGTGTCATAAAGTTGATTCTGAGAAGCTGACGCATCCGATACTTTCACTGTTAATTCAACAGTTTGTCCGTAATGAAAATCACTTGGCGGATTATAACTCACACTATACCCACTAGTTGTTGTCACAGTAGCTGGCGTAACTGCTCGATTATTCACATAAAGTTCCAAACTGCTTATATCTACTCCTACCCCAGCGTCCAAAATATCAAACGAAATATTAGTATCTACAGCTATTTCCTCTTCTTCCCTATCTGGATTCTCATTTGTTATATACGGAGCCCTAAAATCAGGTATCACTTTGAACCAATAATCAACCAGAATTACATTTGGAACAGGAGCTGTGTCATAAACTTCAATAGACACATAAACAATAGCATTATGATGAAAATCATTTAC
>SDBV01006648.1_pt1 | contig 15953 bp, 14 predicted proteins | sample 2277081 | NCBI WGS metagenome assembly SDBV01 (sample SAMN10402039, study PRJNA504765) | marine sediment metagenome | isolation source: marine sediment core GS10_PC15, 223 cmbsf | place: Arctic Ocean: Southern Knipovich Ridge | collected 2010
TTAGCATCCTGACTATAGGACGACGATTTCTCTGTAAAGAAGAATGGTACACCAGATACGATGCGAAACACTTCAGTCGCCGAATAGCTACCATTAGCTACATCAGCCACCTCTTCCCGTTGAACGGAAAATTCGAATACCGGTCCACCGGCTGGATTAGATGGATGAGTAATGCCGAAACCGCCGGAAGCATTGGGTTGGGCAAAGCACGGAAGTTGGATGGGCAACTTGTCGATACCCAGTGCTGCTTTGACGGCAGTAAGAGCATTTTCAAATGCGTCGACTTCACCACCAACACCTTCGGCACTTACCTGATGTGTTACGAGCAGCGTACAGCTTTCTGCGTCTTCACGGAATGTCCACTGATTGTTGAAACTAGATGTAACACCACTCACGCCAGACGCAGCTACTGAATCTTCCAGTTCAATGGTGTAATCAAACCTAGTAACATGAATATCAGGTGCAATGTTGACTGACTTAACTTTTGGCGTAAGGCCAGAACAAATAACGGTTCCTTCTGGAAGCGTACTATTCCCGTCAGCAGCAACAATCGTGAAATCAAGATTGTCTTCGGCAAACGTGGTGCGAAGTTCTTCTTGCTTCACATACATCTGCTCATAACTACCGGATGGCAAAATGAGAATTGATCCGGTCAATACAATGCGGGTTGTTTCAGATTGACGAACGCCAGTGTCATCAAACTGTGGTTCCACTGTGAAGTCGACAAGTGGTGCTGGGGTAATCTGAGCACGACCATATTGAACGATGACAGTAGACGGACTAAGCTGATTGACTTCCGAAAGAACCGACATTAGAGATACCATTTTCTATATAGATACGAAGAATCTATAGCTTTTAATCTAGCATAAACTAGATTTGCTTTTGTGCCACTAACAACCAATTGAAAACAGTCACCATGACTAGTTCTACGAACAGACGGCATGTGAATACCTAAGTCATTTGATAATGTTGAAGACATCCATTGTAAAACATTTTCTCTACCAGAACATCCTACATGCAATGTTTTATTAGATTTGAATACCCATCCATCACCATCTATTAACCCTCTTATATATGAGATTTTATTGTCGCCCTTAAGATCAAGCGGTGGTAACAAATTTTTAGTTTTCCTATCGTGTATGTTGAATACAGATGATAAATCAGTTAACATGTTGGGCACAGAATAAATTTTTATTTCTGAATATTTACCACCTATCAAATAAGAAGAATTGCTACTAAAAGTCCGTATTCTATGATTAGAGTCTATATCTTTTCTGAATCTAACAAGATGATCTATATCTTTCTCGCTCAGAGTAATACACAACATATTTCTTTTAGAAAAGATACAACCATCTGCTGCAATAAAACCAGCCCAATAACTATTTATGATGTTTGATTTAACAAAAAACTTTTCATTACATGTATATCTTTTGTGTGATTTAATGCGAGAAATCAAAGCAGCAATATCACTCCTTCTAAGTCCTAATCGACTTGCTTTATTTCTTATACTAATGGTAGTTTTGCCCAACCTGTCAGATAGAATATCCAAATCAATATCTGAAAACTCATTCTTCAGCATAGCGATTTGTTTTATGGTCCAATTCATATCAATTATCCCGGCTGACCAAGGCTAGAAATGATGCCTCGATCCTGCAACACCCTAACAATATCTGCAACCACAGATTCAAGTTGTTGAACCACTGCACCCGCCTGACTTTCTTGTGCTTGACGAATACCTTCACGCAATTGATCAACCAAGTTATCCAGACCTGTAATCTGTACAGTATCACGCTGATTGGTTGTGATGTTAACGGTTAGTTCTCCACCGGCAACAGGCCCTGTAACACCAGTACCCTCTGCTGGATTAGTGTTGGTACTGATACTACTGTTGCTAGCTGAAATGTCCTGAAGTTCCTCCAATACACGACCAAGCATATCGACCGTCTTCTTGGCTGTGTCATCTGCACCGCCATTGGCACCGACAACGTCAGCAATAGCTTGTCCAACCGATCTAGAAATTGCAGCCACCACAGTTTCATTGATGCCTTTGGCAGCAGATACGCCAGCCGCAATAGGACTGATGTTGCCTTCCTGGAAGTTCGGGATGATAGCCTCACTTGTATTCGCAACAGCCAAGCCAGCACCAGACGGCATATGTCGTTTTTCGCGTGCGGCAGCACGTAATAGACCAGCAGCTTCACGACCACTCAAATTGCCGCGAGCAAAGTTTGGAATATGACCACCATATGTAGACGGAATATCAGCAGCGGCGGTTAAAGCTTGAGCTTGCACTGTAGCCAACGACTCAATAGCGGTCACAATCTCCTGACCGATGTCGTCAAAGACCTTGTTCTGTTCTGCAAACTTTTCTGCCTGTGCCTGTATCTGATCAAGAGCAGCCTGGTCGGTGGCCGCCAGCACCTGGTCAGTTAAAAATTGACGCTGTTCGTTCGCAACATCGAGAACAGCCTTCTCTTCTCGAATAGCTTCACGAACAGAAACAGCATTCTCTTCGGCACGCTCTCGCATAATCTCTGCTTCATCAAGCTGTGCTTTAGCAAGATCAACTTGTTCCTGGGCAGCAAGCACTGTAGCCAACTGTAGGTCTGCATCCTTGATGGCCAAGTCACGCAATTCTTCAATTTGTGCGGTTTCTTGTTCGATAAGTTCTTCGACAGAAGGTAAACCTTCTTCGGGGGAAACACCTGCACCCAGTTGTCCAATGGCTGTCTGTAATTGATCGACACTAAATCCACCAACACTGACTGTACTGGGCAAAGTGCCTAGTGCGTCCAGAATCTTCTGACGAAACTCAACTGGCAGATTGAGCAGTTCGTTACTGAGCTTGTTAAACTCGCCAGGGTCAATGTTCAAAAAGTCTTTGAATGAACCACCTAGCTTTTCGGCAATGAAGTTCAATCCAGCAATGCCTTCTTGTAGTGCCTGATTTTCCTGTCCAGTCTGACCAAAGACATCTATACCGGCACTTGTAATCTCAGTTCTAGCACTCTGCAAGAAACTCAACGTCTCCTGAGCTAATTGACGTTCCAGGTCTATACGCTGAGACAAACTGATGTTCGCATCATTCAGCACGCTACCAAAAGCATCGCCCAAAGCAGACAGTCTGCCCTGGAATGTGGTGATGCCACCAGTCATCTGTTGGATCTGTACACCGAGCAGGTTCGACTCAGTAACAGCACCGGCCATGTTGTCATTGAAGTCAAGAATAGCCTGGTTCAAATCAGTATATGAATCGGCCAACTCTTCAGTTGAACCGAGCACTTCTTTCTGTGCATCTTTTAGAGCGGTTTGTGCATCGGCATTGTCAGATGAAAAATCAGCTATCTTTGAGTCAACAAAGTCTTTGAATGCTTTTGCTACATCTTTCGTCTCTTTATTAACATCCTTCTGGGCTTTGGCAAGTTCACTCATTGCTTCCTGGAGTTCCTGAGCTTGTTTGGCAGCATCTTCTTCTGCCTCTTTCACTGCCTGTGCACGATGAATACCAAGTTTTGCAAGTTCAATTTCGTTCTTGGCCTGCTTCTCGGCAATGGCAGTACGAAGATTATTAGCTTTCTGAAACAGATCTTTGACACTTGTACCCTTAAATTGACTAAATCCACTCTGGACATTGTCTAATGCAGACTCGGTGGAATCTAGTTCGTTTTTCAATGCTTCAAGTGCAACGCGAGTTGCTTCGGACGACGCAGTGATCGCCGCCTCTGCTTGTACAACATCATCACCCGCGATTGCTAGTACCGCATTCTTGATATTGTCTCCCAGTTCAGATGTACCATCAAGTATGGCTTTTAGATCGGTAACATTCAGGTTCTGCAACGCCCCAAGATCATCAGCGGTTGCACCAACTCCAGCACCCAATTCAATCAAGCCAACTCGTAACTCATCAAACATCTCTGTAGCTCGACGAGCAGCTTCAAAAGTTGCTTGCTGTATGTCAAACTCTTCTTTGGCTAACGCTTTTCTTAACTCAAAACCAGCGGTACGAATTGCAAGTTCTTCATCTTGCTGAGCTTTCAATGCGGTAATTAGTTGTTTAGCAAACTTCTCTTGTGCCGGAACAAGTTTATCTGCTGACAAAACAGTTGCCAAAGCTTTGGACGCTTCACCTCCAGCGTTCTTAAATGCTATAATAATCTTCTCAACAAACTTATCGGCTAATGGTTTCGTAAATTGTATTTTGACCGGAGCCTCGGACGCGAGACGCGTAAGGTTGTTGATTGTATCCTGGGCAACACCAGGTAATTGACGTAGTTGATCAAGTTCCTTTTTTCGTGCGTCTGATGCGGCAGCAAACAACTGTATAGAAGTGCTGGTCACTTTTGCTAACTCTAAACGTTGTTCTACGAGTTCGCGTTCAAGCTCTGCAACCTTTCGTAGTTCCTGAATCTGATCAAGTGAATTGGCCAGTACGGTGAGCGAATCAACGAAGTCTTTTGCGGCTTCCGTAGAATGGTTGATATTGGTAGTAACATTCTTGAATAGAACCGACAATAGGGCAGTGCCACTTACGCCATCAGCTATAGCATTTTGGAGATCGACAAAACTATCATCATATTCTGCTATAGCTCGGATAAATTCCGGAGATGAAATAATACTACCAATATCTTCTATCCCCTTGAGTTCTTCAATGCTTCGAACAAAACTCCTGACTTCCTTGGTCACGTTGGCAATGGTATTTCCGGTGGGTCCGCCTGTTCGGCTTATTTCATTATCAAGAGCTGTACGTACCTTTTCGAAAACTCCAAGATCACCACCTTTTTCGATAAGAGTCTTTCTCTTCGCTTCTTGATCATTGAACTTGGCAATTTCTTTGCGTGCCTTAATTTCTTCTTGGATCACTTCTGCAATATTAAGGGCAGAACTGATGATAATCGAAAAAGCACCAGCGACAAGGCCAGCTTTTTTGTTTATTAGACCAAACATAAGACCCGTGGATGCAGCACTACCTATATTACGAATATTCTGGGCATTAAAATCTTTTTGGTCTTGGGTACCAGTATCAATAGCATCAGCAAGAGCATTAAGTGCTGTGGCAGCTACTGCGGCACCGGCTAACAGTCCCACCGTCTTAGCGGCTTTGGTCATAGCAGATGCTTGCTTTTTACCAGCAGCAACAATAGGCGTTGCCATACCCATCATCTGAGCAGCAGTCTGAGTTGATGCAACACCTAGTGTACGCACTTGAGTAGCAGCAAGGGCAGAAGATGCACCAAGGGCCGCACCTGCACCACCGCCAGCAGCACCAAATATACTCTTACCAAGTTTTATGGCCCCTAATGCTAATAGAGGAGCAACAGCAACGCCAAGTTTATCAGCCAAACCCACAGACTCTTTCAGGAACCCAGCCAGCAAAGATGCAAAGTTGACTGCGTCCTTGAATATGTCTGTAATGCCGGCATCACCGGCGGCCTTGGCAAGCTCCTGGAAAGAAGCAATCATCTGGTTGAGTTGGAATTCTAATGTTTGTGATGTAACGCCTAGCTGTTTTTGGGCAGTACCTTGTGCGTTGGTTGTCGTCGCAGACAGTTCTTGCATACGACTCAATGCTTTCATAGTGGCAAGCAATGATTCAAACTGACGAATGCCAGCAATAGCCTTGGCTATCGTGGGTTTCTGAGATTCAGAAAGTGCATTAAACTTGACGGACAGCTCTTCCAGAATTTGTCCCAGAGGTCGCAGGGATCCATCCAAATTGGCTATTGTCACACCCAAACTTTCGACAGCATTACGAGCATCACCCGCTGCTAAAAGACGAGTGGATAGAGTCTTGCCAAATGTACCAATCTCTCGGCCAGATTTACGTGTTTGTTCACGAAGAGCAGAGATAAATCCCAATGTATCATCAAAACTTCTTGTTGCAAAAGATAAAGCATTACCACCAGTCTTGAGTGCCTCAGCAAGATCCTGTGCAGACACGGCAGCCGAGTCCTCAATCTTGGTGATTTTGTCAAGCACCTCAATATTAGTGAGTCCTTCATCTGCAAACTGTTTGCTTACTCCAATCAATAGCTCTTGGGCCTGTACAAGATCTAGAGTAGTAACAGTAGCGGCAAGTGTAGCAACGCGGGCCTTGTCTTGGGCTTCGCTAATGGTATCACCAGCCTGTTTGAAAATACGAATTGAACCGATAACTTTATCAGCAGTAGAACCAAACGCCTTGGCAGTATCGAAGGCTGATGCAGCAATCTCATCCATGCGATCACGCAGGTTGGTGGGATCAATACGGATGATCTTGGCCATCTCAGTTTCAAAATCAACCAAGAACCTAACACCACCCTGAATAGCACGGTTTAGCGTAGCAAACGTAGGAAGCAAAATGGCAAACTGAGCCATACGCTGCAAAAATGTTTTGGCAACCCGGTTCATACCGACCATGCTCTTGTTGGTCGCCTGTACTGTACGATTAACTTTAGCCATCTCGGCGGCCAACTGTTTAGCAAATACCGATGTAAGCTGTATGTTCTTTGGCATTTTAGCGGTAGCTTGGCTGATACGCTTGAACACAGACGGATTGATACTGATATCAACCAGCCGTAGAACTGCATCTAGCTGTAACCGTGCCATCTTCTATCCCCTACCTAGATCGAAACCTTCGCCTAAGAATCTTCATGAGTGCTGCCTCAATCGATCTTCGTATTGCTAGTTCGTTTTGTTTGAACCAAGTAATCTCATAATCCATTAAACCGGATGGAAATTGCCAAAAGCCCGCACTACGCAAAATGCCTCTTGGTAACATCAAGCCACCCAATGGTGCGGCCAGGCGAATGTGTTGCTGAAATCCTTTTGGAATAGCATTTCGTGTTACAAAGCCAAATCCCTGTTCGGTACGGTTATCAACAATCCATTCTAGCCACGACTTAACCTTGAGTCGGCCACGTCCGGATGCAAAGTGTGGCGTTGCCGATTTCAACAGTCGTTCGTCTCCAAATGCGAGTGTTAGCGTATTACCAGCCCTCTTTGTCTTGAATGTTTGCAGATATGCAGTCAAAAGCTTTGGTGGATCCTCCGGTCGAATACCTAACTGTGACAATCCTTCCTGGCTAGATACAAACTTGTAGAACGGCGTATCGGCAATACCCTGGATACCCATGCCACCATGTACCATTGCTGGTATCAACTGTTTGGCCATCCATACTTCCAATCTATCGAGGCTTTTTTGCCACTCTCTTGTAAGATGCCTTTTTACGGTTAGTCTTGGGCTTCGCAGAACGAGCCGCCACTTTGTGCGAAGAACCATGTTTTGCTCTCCTCTTCAGTTCTTTGGTGGCAGACTTGCGAGCCTCTTCGGTATCCAACTTGAACTGTTTAATCCACTTCTGTTCCGGATTGTTTTCTGTAATTGCCAACTGTGCAACAGACATCTTCTCGGAAACAATCTCCATAGCTTTGAGTGGTACTTCTGACGTTTCGTTTGTGTCACGTTCCATTACATAATCAGAATACGACTTCCAATATCGTTGTTTGGTCGCTTTGATTACAATGGAGGAAGCTAGCTGTGCTTCCATGCGAATGGTTTCTGCATATGCCTCACAAGAATTAGAAAATGCAGAACTTTGAATCAACATCAGATTCCACATAATGCGACGTGCTTTGGCTAAATCTCCAGCAATCTTGATACACTCTTCCGAGTTACCCTTATTATTGGTAATTTCGAGTTGTGCCTCTAGACTACCAACCTTTGCAATGCGTTCACGAAACTCTTTCTCGTGTTCCTCATCCCATATACCATGATCACGCAAAAGCTTACGCATACTTTCGCGTGGAATAAGCCCTTCTTTGAGAGCGAGACCATAAGCTTTGCGATATAGAATATCAGCATCACGCTCACGAACCTCATCGAGATCTTCCATCTCGAACTCGGTTTCTGCACCGTAACGATCTTTTGCCTTAAACGCCGATTCAGACATACCTAACTCCTACTATAGGAATAAACTAAGTGTTTACGCCACGAGACATATTGATCGCGAACCATCGCCGCTAATCGATACTGATCCAGAAACGGAAGAGTCCTAAGACAATCCGTCATTCCAGCCACCATATAAACCACCTTACCCTCATCATTTAATGAGGTTACACCCACGCCTAACTCTCTCCGCATAGCATCTAGGATTTTTGCCCTACTCTTGTCTGCCGTGATCTTCAGAAATGATCCCGTCATGGTCATGGGCGTATCTTGACCAAACTCAATACACTCAATCGTTTCCATGAATTCTTTGGTAACGGATAGGGTGTTGTCGTGACGCATACGCAATGGACGATACTCAACTTCATAGTCACCAATCTCATCCCTAGTTGCCCTCATCATGTCATTCATCATGTGTTTGATGTCGACACGAAAAAGATTACCACGAGCGGTTTCAGCTACATCTTGAAATCGACCTTCGAATTCAGTCAGCAATCGCACCATGATATGTCGTTGGCGACGTTCGATACTATTTGTAAGTTCTCGCTTTGACCGGTTTTCCATTACTATCTCCTACGAGCATGAACCTTTTGGTCACTACCCAAAATCATGCGGGTCTTCTTGCCGCGAAGGTGTTGTTCTTCAATCAAGCCTTTGTCAATGACGCGGTCATGTTCTGCATTCATCATTGAACGAATATTATCTGGGTTGCGTCCATAGAATTTATTGGCCAACTCGTCCTTCTCTTCGTTGGTGTATTTGATAAACACCCCGTGTGGACAATTATTGGCGTGACGCATTGACATCCCAAGACCCCTACCCTTGTGTTCAATGGCACCGCACGAGCAATCATCACTATAGTATCCGTCCAATACCACGCCTTGTTCGTGATGGTCATGAACCGAACTTCTTTTGCCTGGTTGAGCAGAAGTATGCCCAGTATTAACTTTTCGTTCGGCTAGTTCTTCAATCTTATTCTGAAACCATACATCAAACTTGTCATCATCATTGACTATAGCTTCACTGGGACGATCCGGAGATTCATATGCCATGTCATAAATCTTGCTCCAGTACACCAACATCTTCTGATCTAAACTAATGCTAGCGGGATCACGACCGAATAAATGACTCAGGTTGTCTCTGTTACATGTCCAAATCAATCTCCATTCGGCTGATCTGGCCACACGACGAACATCTACAATGTCGATAATACTTTCGTTGACGATCGCTTGAACAAAAGCGTCTATAGCATCTACATGATCATCACGCCATGTACGAAACTCGCTATCAGAGTTCCAGATTGCATCACCATTAGCATCACGAACAGTTCTTTTAATCAGCGTATAAACCATCTGTTCATGGGCAAGATATTCGGCGGACATCACGGTCATAGATGCACGCTCAATCCTGAGCGTCTTATGTTGCTGTCGAAGATGGCTAGCGGCAGCTTTCATTTTGCGACGACGAGATACAAGCTTCTCTTTAAGTAACTTGCTCTCTAGTTCGTTGATTTGATCTTCGGTAGATTCAATGATTTTTTCGTTATCAGATGTCCAAGAACCACCACTGATTGCTGCTTCAATAATCTCTTCTTCGGAAAGGGCACCACCATCTAATGCAATAGCATGAACACTGCGACGAACATGCAATGCCATATTGCGATCATGTAGCGTGGGAGATAAGATGATGAAATCGACATGCTCGTCGGGCAGGGTGATGACGCGTCGATCCCAACATGTCCTGTGAATGAGATCTTGAACTGATTCCTGCATGACCTAGCACCTTGTAGTAAGGGTGCCCTACCCATCTAGCAGGGCACCCCCGATCTGTCCGATCCTTAGAAGATGCCCAAGTCGCTTCGCAGGAAGCTTGAGGCACCAATGTTGAACCGCGAGTTACCAGTCTGGAAAATCAGCACGCGGTGATTGGGCTGGAAGAAGTCGTGCGATACGTTGAACGTACCGAAAGACTGGAAGTTGTAAGTGACGGTTGCGTTGTCACCACCAGCTTCGCCTCCACCCATGTCAACACTCGTCAAACGGTTCGTGTCACCAAGGTCCACCTGGAAACCGTCTGATGTACGCACGATGATGGTGTTGGACTGGTTGGTGTTATCACCACCAATGTCAACACCTGCACTTGCATCCACCAAGTCTCCCTGAGCCGTGATAACTTCGAAAGCAGCCGTCACTTCAACAGGAAACGCCACGGTCTTAGCGAACGGCCTCTTTGAGCCTAACTCAAAGATGTCGTCGCGACTCAGGTCCACAGACAGCGTAATACTCTGGAGATGTTCCGCGATGTTATCGGTATTCGCATTACCAATATTCTGGTCCGAGGCGGCAGCAGTTCCCGGCCCCTCTGAACCAAATCCACCATTCACAAACGCTGCATTGATACCAGAGATGTTTGAGGTAATGACACCAGGAATGTCGTTTGGAAGAATCGAACGAGAGATCTCGACTTCCTCACGACGCTGGACACCAGAACCAACCACGATAACACCGAAACGGTCAGGCGGGCCAGCAAGTTCTTGTGCACCACCCTCGATCGCAGCAGACGTATTACCATCATGACCAAACACACCAGAAGGCAAACCTTCGGGGGCACCAGGATTTCCACCATCCTGATCGTCTGGGAAAATCACCAATGGTTCACCGCCGCCACCGCCGCCATCGTGGCCAGCGGTCGCACCAGATACGGCCAGCAACGCACCCCAAATCTTGTCGTTACCAACAAGCGTGACGTCTTCCGTTACAGGACCATCAGCCTGATAGGTATAACTAACAGAACTAACCACCATGCCGGATGCTGTGACAATCGAAACGGGCTTACCGGTTGCACGGAACTGGGTATCGGGATAGATTTCCATTGCCAGGTCAACCTGAAAGTTGGCCGTACGAGCAACAATGTCATTACCTTGTCCGGGATCAGTGACCATGAAAAACAAAGGCTTCGATCCATCGATTACCTTGCTCATTGTCACTTCAACATCAGGCTGTCTCTCGGAATACTCGTAGACTTCTACCTGACCAAGTTGGAACGTCTCTTCTAGATTGAACGTGGTACTCATGCCAGCGGACTGCATGCCGCGAGGCACCTCCCACCGATCACCCACTTCACTGATACCGGAGGCTAGATTACCAGTAATAAAGTCTCTGGAATTGAAGGGGGCAACTTCCCCAGTGGGTGCAATAGAGTTTGCTTTGATAGCAACCTGCTCCAATGCCCAGTAGATTCTCGCATTCGCCATAATTGTGTTCTCCCGTGAACGGTGGGTTGCTTGCCCTTAAATGCTGGTTATGGAAACACCCAACTGTTAGTACACTAAAGCCTTATAGGCCGGTGTCACCGACTGGAGGCATCGTACTAATAGGCCCAAACAGATGTCCCAAAGGACCGGTGGGAGCATTCAAATACCACTTCATTTGATATTCCACTTCGGCCCGCTCATAAGTCTCTGTACCGGCTACATTTCTAACGTCGGTATCTTCAATGGATGCATACCAACCTATTGGCTGACCAGATCCGACCGTTGTAATCAACTCTCTGTTCTGCAAAATCAACTGATATGGAACATATTCATCAGACAATGTATTGAATAGACCGGATAACGGCAATGGCACCCTGTTAAAATTGATCATGGGTAGCACTTTACGCCACTGTTGATCAATAATATCCACTATGTCATCTCTTTGAACATCATCCTGAGCCCAAATATGGAACCTCACCGTATCTATTGTCATAGCACTACGGTTACCAAGTTCATATGGTTCGTGTTTTCGTCCATCGACCTCAATGAAAACGGCTGGAAATGGTTGAATATTACCAGACGGATATGTGATCTGATAAGATGTAAGTGGGTTGCTCACAAACTTCATGTTCAACACGCCATCTTCGGTCTGTTGATTGAAGTCGTGTTCGAAACCTAAACGTACGTGACGATATGCGAAATCAGCATTGATCTTTAAGTCTAGCGACTGAGGATCCTCAAAAATGATGCGACCATTGAGAAAGTCTGGAGTATGAGCGAATTCCGCGTCCCCTGGTCCACGTAACGCACCTTCGATATAGACACCGGAATATTGTCTGGGTGGATCATCTACTGAAGTACCATCAATAGCCACTCCCGACTCGTATATCCATTGGCGAAATGGCGATTGCCAAACTTGAGAATCTGTTAGCCCAAAAAAAGTATCATCAGCAGACGTATCTGGCAAAAGAAGACTGGTATCACTACCATCGTAAAATAGCTGTCCGCTCACCACATTGGTGAAGGCAGATTCTCTTAAAAAATGCATATCCAAAAAGAAAAGCAAATTCATTTTGAGAAGAACGCGTCTTTTATATTGCAAAGACATTATCCGTTAGTCCCCTCTGTGTTTGTATCCTGCTCTTGTATTGCCTGACAAACCACAAGTAGATAACGTCGCCGACTGAAACCAATTGGCTTAGTCCTATCTACTCTATATCTGCGGCCTTCGAAACTAAGAGATAGACATTCATTGACGTGATCTAGTGCCTCAATAACAAATGTGAGTTCAATCTCATTTGCTTTGAGGCGACCAATTCCACGAGTATCATCACCGTCTTTGTCGTCTATACGATCTAGAACCGTATACTCAACATCGCGATGCTCAACCTTAGCACCGGTATGTTTGACCCCTGGACTGGGTAAAGGTGCTCGTTTCAAAAATGGATTGTATTGCTGTGGTTGCGGAAGGCTTTGTGTTGAATTGTCCTGTTGCAAGATTGGAGGCAAGTGCAAAATAGCTGGACCACGATCACCACCAAGAGTCACTAATGCCTCATCCATGAAAGAGTGATAGATATCTTCCATGTGTGGAATATTGAGCAACCCGCTGGCCGCACTGAGATCTTCGTTTGGTGTGAGCAAAACCATTACGTGGCCATTTCCGACATGTGGTTGTGTTTCACGCGAACCTTGGCATATCCCGGAGTAACAATCAGAATGCGGTTAGCTGGATCATTTTCATGGGAAATGACGTGTGTACTTGGATCCATCTGTAAACGGCTCCAGCCGAGACCGGCAAATGTCACAAGGTGTGAGTCCACAGTCAACGTGCTCATGAAAACGCCGATACGTCTACTGCCAAGGGAAGCGTCGTTTGTTATGGTGCCGGATGATCCAACATAAGCTGGCTGACCTGGCATGAGTGTTCCTGTAATAGCTATCCAATCTGTAACGAATTCACCATCTGTAACAACCCCAACGATACCAAGCGAAACATCCATCCTGCGAAGACGTTGTGGATTGACTTGTCGCGATAGATCCACATGTTCAACGTCATTATATTGCAGCCCTACCGGGACAGCACCAGAAGCTTGCAATGCATATTCAACGATAGTGATGCCAGACACTGAACCATAACTCAGAATGCCACCGCGTTCCGACGTGTTGAATGTCGAATAACATGTGTTCAATGAAGCAAGTTGATGAATTGGTTTAAGTGACATCCTGTAAAGCTTTCAAAATCACTGCATACAAATCAACGCGACGTTTTGGAACATCATGACACTTTAAGTCATTTCTTGGACCACGTCTTTTAAGTACACCCATCTGCGATGCCAACGCCCACAAGACAAGCCACGGTAATGTCCTCAATTCGTTGACAGTAAATGCTATCTCATCAACGGGACGGCCGAACTTTTCGGACAAGTATTTGGACCTATATGTCGCATCCTGGAAAAGTGTCTTGCTATCTTTGTAGAGGGCGAATGGAATATCAACTGGTCGACGGCCCCATCTACTGCCATATATACGAAAGCCAGCAAAATGCAAAATCCCGTGTGGTTCTATGAAGTGGACTAGCATTAAAAAATGCACTTTCCGAAGTTTCCACTCATACGACTCAAGAAACGTCTCACGGCTTCGTCCAGTTCTTTCTCAGTCATCTTTGCATCAAACTTATACAAAGTAGCTCGTGTCTGTAGACGACCTCCACCGATTTTTACGACAACGCCGTTTGCGTTGCGTACTTCTACATCATCATTGACAGCCTTAGCTACAGCGTGAGCAACGGGACCAGATGCGGCTGTTGCATCTAAACGTTTCAGTGCAGTAAGTTCTGCTGTCTTGATCAGAAATTCCATTTGTAGGATCAGTAAATCCTCATATTCATCTCCCGGAGGATTGATAGTTCCAGCGGCAATATCTAGTGTGAGGGGTATCACGCGAATTCGCCGACCGCCAAATTGTCCCTGAATCCCGGTAGGTCCGCGAGTTGTTGGGGCAAGTCCCAGTTTGTTGTTCAATCGTGTTACAGCCTTGATGAGAACTCGCTGAAGATATTGATCATCAAAGATTAACGCATCTGAATCCGCAATATCAGTTCGAACCTTGTCATAGATCGTTGTCACAACTTCATCAGGAGCAGACAATGTAAATGATACATTCAATGCCTGAACAGTAAAGTCTTCTGATACGGTAAATTCCGGCACACCCGTAGGAATGATGGCCCAATCAATACGCCAATCCCCTAGTGCGAATCCGGCAGGGATGACACCACTGGCTTGATATTGACCTATTTCAGGATTTGTAGGAACCGCAGCACCCGCCGTAACACCGGCAGCGTCCACGAGACTGAACGATATGCCGCTTGCGTTAATGGCGGCACCGTCTACGTTTAGAAATATGTCTAGTTGATTCAGGTTGGAACCAACTGTGAGGGTCTTGGTTGTCGCCATGTTTCACTCCAGTAGAACCACTAGAGTAATACACTAAGGGCCTCAGAGAGATAACCCTCTGAGGCCCAGTAGTTTAGTGAGAGAAATGTCGCTTAACCGTCAAAGGCTAGCTCATCCGAACCAAGTTTCACAACCCGCAGGTTGGCAGCGGGGGCAACAACCAAGTCTTCTGTACCAATGGTCGACATGATACCGCCATATGATTCAACGGCAACATTGATCACCTGACTAGTTGCGGCATGAACGACACCATGAATGTTCACGATTGCGGCACCTTGTGGGCCTGGAACAGCAGCAGACGTTGTACCTGAAGCAATCACGCCGTCCACAACAACAGATCCACCAAAAGCTTCTGGAGTGCTGCCAGCACCAGAAACAGCTACGGCACCATCCACCTGATAGATACCATCAGAGGGTGCTGTGTATCCTGAGCCTGGCGTACCACCAATACCAACAGTATATTCTGGAATGTACAGAGCACTAGCGGCAAATGTCAGTCGGCCAGCACCACCAACGGTGGCCTGATTTTTCTGGAACTGTACAACCGGCTGATTGACATCAAAGATGTAGTTATCGGGCTGCGTCTCGCGTGCCCGCATGATGCCGCTTCCAGACAGCGAGTCATTGAAAGAGTCAAAGATTTTGCGATTCAGAATACCTCGGGGACGTGCCATGTGAATTTCCTCCCAATGGTCTTAGCGTCTAGCGTCTCGCCATACAATTGCGGCGTCTATATAGAGTACACTAAACGCCTTCGGCGGCGGTGCGGGCTAAGCCATCAACTAACTCATTCATCGCGTTGCCGTTGTGAGCCTTGACCCAGTGCCACTTAACATCAAAAACGGCAACGCTTGACCAAAGCGTCTTCCAAAAGCTCTGGTTCTTAACCGGCTGACCTTTGGCCGTTATCCAGCCATTTTTCATCCATTTTTGGATCCATTCCTCGACACCCCTCTTGACATACTGGGAATCTGTCCACACATGAATCGTTTCGGTTTGCCATTCTCTGTTGAAAGGTAACTCTCCCAGCCAAGAGAACGCCTGAATTACAGCACACATCTCCATGATATTGTTGGTGGTGTCTTTACAGCCACCACTTTGTGAGTCTATGACCTTGCCGTCCACGACGACCGCAAATGCCCAGCCGCCATTGCCTGGATTGCCGAGGCAAGAGCCATCAGTGAAGATTTTGATGTTAGTCATAACTTCTCCACCCAAAGTCGACCTTTTCTTAAAATACCAATCTCCTTCGCTTTTCGCTTGATGGTCGTATGGGCAACGTTACACATTTTTCCAGCTTGCCTAGCACTAAGTTGTTGGC
>SDBV01006650.1_pt1 | contig 15950 bp, 8 predicted proteins | sample 2277081 | NCBI WGS metagenome assembly SDBV01 (sample SAMN10402039, study PRJNA504765) | marine sediment metagenome | isolation source: marine sediment core GS10_PC15, 223 cmbsf | place: Arctic Ocean: Southern Knipovich Ridge | collected 2010
CGCCCCAGACCCGCCGCCGCGAGTTCGAGGGGATTTTCGGGGATCTGGATGAGCTGAACGTGGAGTTCTTGCGGTATATGGGGCGGGTGCGTTAGCATTGTTTGTCCAATGCATGCTCACTTCGCCAACCCGAATTTTGCCCGCACTTCTTTTACATCGATAGTTCGGCCGGCCTTACTGTCTTCTAGTCCGGCCTCAACCGCTTGTCGAACGTAGATTTCGTACATCAGGTCGTCCCAGGATGCATCTTCCGATAGCTTTTCTGCCAGTTGATATGCTTCCCGCTTGACGTTGTGATTTTGCATTGTTTCATCCTCGTTTCGCATTGTGAGTCGCGACGGCCGACTATCTGCATTTTACTAGATTGACCACGTCAGCGAAAGTGAGTCACCCTGCTCTAGCGAGAGATTGTTTGATTGTCTCCCAAGGCGTGCTAAATGCTAGCGGGTATCTGCTTGCCTTAAACATGTCTAATAGTGACCATAGGATGCGTGCAAGCAAGCGTTCAGCGATGCTTTACGGTGGAGGAGGAAGTGTAAGAAGTGCAGGGCGTCACAGGGAGGGGCTCCGGCAACCTATATTTTATAGGACAATGACGAAACTCATCTCTTGGAGCGAGGCGATGAACGAAGATTGTCAAATGACCACAGTAGAACGTGGTTCTATATATGCTCTCGTTATGTTTGTTTTGATTCTGATAGTCACTTTCGATTCGAGGGCCACGGCTGGTGTCCGAAATGATGCATGCGATATAGTGGTGGCAATGGATGAAATTGAAAGAGCATGGAAGCCCATATTAAAAATGAAACCACCGAAGTCGGCAAGTCGAAAATATCGAATCGCATTTGATCTCATGCAACGTAGAACTAGGAGGGTATTAAAGGAGGCAGGCGCGGTCAAACTTGTAGCAGAGCGCATCCGACGGGGTGACACTTCCAACTCGAACATTCTACTATTGAACAAATACAACCACAGATTCTTGATATCACTCAATAAAGTTAATGAATCGCTCAAAGAACTGAAACAGCTGCGAGAGTTACAGTAGCAACGCTGGGTGTGTGTAAGAACGTGTTTGAAAATGGCTGTAGGCCGTCCAAGGGTGCCACTGCTGGCTTGTCCAGCAGTGTTGTTCCCGGAAAATGCGATCTGCACTGCTGGACAAGCCAGCAGTGCAGCACCCATTTCAAAACACCTTCTAAGCACGTACCCGGCGTACTGGAATTTAGCGAGACACCTGCTGGCTTGTCCAGCAGTGTTGTTCCCGGAAAATGCGCTCTACACTGCTGGACAAGCCAGCAGTGGCACCCATTTCAAAACACCTTCTAAGCACGTACCCGGCGTACTGGAATTTAGCGAGACACCTGCTGGCTTGTCCAGCAGTGTTGTTCCCGGAAAATGCGCTCTGCACTGCTGGACAAGCCAGCAGTGGCACCCATTTCAAAACACCTTCTAAGCACGTACCCGGCGTACTGGAATTTAGCGAGACACCTGTTGGTCTCTGGCCGGGGCGGGGCCCGTTTCGTAGACGCCGAACTCCTGGTTGCCGTCGCCGTTGAAATCGCCGACTACGGGCAGGTCGTGCGGGCCGCCGAGCTCGAAGACCTTGTCGTGGGCGTCCAGCTCGTGGTTGGCGTTGGAGTCGAGCATCCATTTGCCGGCTCGATAGACGCCGATATCGTCGATGCCGTCTTTGTTGAAGTCGCCCACCACCGGCAGATCGTCGGCGGCACCGTATTCGACGTAGAGGTCGGGCGCGCTCCAGCGTCCGTCGCCGTCGACGTCGAGGAACCAGACGCCGCCGCGGAAGACGCCGATGGTGGCCACGCCGTCGCCGTTCCAGTCGCCCGTCACGGGGCGGTCGCCGGCCGTGCCGAAGTGGAAGACGTGGTCGATCACGTCGGAGCGGAGGCGTCCGTCGGCCGTGCGTTTCATGGTCCGTCGGCCGCCGGTGGCGTCTTCGTCGTCGGGGGGGATGTTCTTATAGCGACCGCTGGTGGCGTTCTGGCTGTCGGGCAGGCCCGGCTCGGCGGCCACGGCGCGGGGGTCGCCGACCCAGGCGGTGCCGAAGATGCCGATGTCGGTCTTGCCGTCGCCGTCCCAGTCGCCGGTGACGGGCAGGTCGCCCTCGGAGCCGAGCTTGGCCCAGAGGTCGCCGTCGTCCCAGATGCCGTTGCCGTTGAGGTCGATAAACCATTGGCCGTCGATAAACACGCCCACCTCGTCGTGGCCGTCGCCGTTGAAGTCTCCGGTGACGGGCTCGGCGCCGGGGAATCCGAAACGACACATTTCCTGGGGCGTGAATTGAGTCATCGAGGCGTCTTGGCTGTCGATGATTTTCCAGACAGCGCGGTCCATTCTGGTGCCGATCCAGGAGACGGGGTTGAAGTGCGGGTTGGAAATCGCCATGAACTCGCTGCTGCCGGCCTGATCGCTACGGGGCCGGCCGGCGTTGATCACGCTCAGATGCCAGGTGGTGCCGGTGGGCAGCCCGGAACCGCCGTAGCCCAGCGGTTGCGGTATGTAGGGATTGGCGTATGGAACCGGATAGGGCTGCGGTTCGGGCCAGGGCGGCGGCTGGGGGGTCTTGGGCGTGGGATGCGGGTCGGGGCTCGGATCGGGCGGGATGTAGGGCTCGGTGACGAAGCGGACCTCGCTGAAGTTATAGCTCACGGCCGAGTCGGCAACCGATAGATTGATGCGGATAATCGCGTCGTCGTTGGGGTCGATGGCCATTTGCGAAAGGATCAATGCATTAATATTGTCCGACGGGTTGATCGCAATACCGCCTTCCGAGCCGGGCGTGTCGATGCCGTCGACGTAGCCTTGCGGTTGAATTTCCAGAACCGTATAGGTTCCCGGCCGGAGGTTGGTGAATTCATAGTAACCTTGGGCGTTGGTCATCGTCGTCATCGGCTTGCCGCGGGCATCGAGCACGGGGATGCCGATATCGTCGCCGAGTTTAAGAACCACGCCGGAAATGGGCGTGTCGTCGGGCGTAAACTTGCCGTCGCTGACCGTGGCCACGTCGGGCTGCGACTGGCCGAAGGCCAACATCACGTCGGGCCCGTCTTGGAAAACGTAGCCGGAAATGGTCGCGCCTACCGTCTCGGCGAAGATATAATCGACGGCGTCGGCGCCGCCGGGCAAAACGACCTTGGTGATCTTGTCGTTGAGCGAGTTGTCGCCGCCTTGGGAACCGACCAGATCGTGGGCGTCGTAGTATTCGGGCGGCTGAATTTCCTCGACACCGTAGCTGCCCGGCTTGAGGTTCACAAACGAATATTGTCCGTCCGCATCGGTCAGCGTCTGGCCGATGCGGGCGCCGGATATATCCAGAAGATAAATCGTCACGCCGGCCAGAAACGGCTCGCCTGGTTCCCAATTGTAGTTGCCGTTGAACTCGGCGTAAACGTATCCGCTGATACTGGCGGGCCGCAGTTCGCCGAAGTCGTAGTTCTTGCCGAACACGCCCGGGTTGAGCAAGGCGCCCACGATCGAGTCGCCCGGATTATCGGCCGTTCCGCCGGCCGTTCCGGGCCGATCGCGTCCGTCGAGGAAACCGCCGGGTTGCGCTTCGGCGACGCCGTATGTGCCCGGCGGAAGGTCGTCGAAAGGATAGAACCCGCCGGGGTCGGTGGTGGTCGTGCGCGTGGTGGGATCGCCGGCCGCGCCGAGCAGCGTCAGCACGGCGGCGGCGATGCCGGGCTCGCCGGCGTCGCGGCGGCCGTTATCGTTTTTGTCCGCGTATACGTGTCCGGAAATTCCCGCGGCCCGGATTTCGCCGAAATTGTAGAGCTTGGCATTGGTACCGCTGGCGATCTGGATGTTGTCGATCAGTTCGCCCGGATTGTGGGCCGTTCCGCCCACGGTTCCGGCCGTGTCCAACCCGTCCAGGTATCCGTGGGGGTGGCTTTCCTCGACACCATAGACGCCGGGCGAGAGGTTGCCGAAGACATAGTAACCGCCGCCGTCGGTCAACGTGGTCCGTCCGCTGGGATTCCCGGCCGCATCGAGCAGAGCGATCTGGACGTTGGGAATCGCGGCCTCGCCCGTCTCGCGGATGCCGTTGTTGTTATTGTCCTCGTAAACGTAGCCGGAAATACTGGCCGGCAGAAGTTCGCCGAAGTCGTAATCCTGGCCCCACTGGTTGGCCGAAAGGTTAACGCCGTCGATCAGGTCGCCCGGATTATGGGCCGTTCCGCCGGCCGTTCCGGCCGCGTCCAGCCCGTCCGTGTACAGCGGCGGTTGAATCTCTTCGACCAGATATTCGCCGGGCATAAGATCGTCGAAGGACCAGAAACCGTCGGCATCTGTGGTAGTCGAACGGATGCCGGCGAAGGGGATCAAGCCGCCCGGCTGTCCACCCTGTCCGCCCCGGCCGGTTTCCTCGATAATAACCGTGACGCCGGAGATGGGATCTTCACCCGCGTCGAAAACGCCGTTGTTGTCGGCGTCGTGATAGACGTGCCCGCTCAGCGACGCGGGCCGTACTTCGGCGAAATCGTTGTCGATGCTGTCCTCGCCGCCCAGCAGTGCCACGTCGGTGATGATGTTTTCGCCCCAGGTCGTGCCGCGGGTCAGCCCTTCGACCGTTCCGGCAATCGCGCCCACGTCGAGGTAACCGCCGGGCTGCGTCTCGACGACACGATATGTGCCGGGCAGCAGGCCGTCGAAGCTATAGTCGCCGAGCGTGTTGATTTGCGTGTCGGTTTGCGTGGTCCGCCCAGTCGACTGGTATTGCCCGTTGACGAGTTCATGGAGCGTAAGTGTTACGTTGCCGATGCCCGGTTCGGTGGGGTTTTGGAAGAGGTCCAGGTCGTTGTCTTCGAAGACCGTGCCCGCAAGCGTGATCGGTTGGGGCTCTTGCAGGATTTCGATAAAGGCGCCGGCCGTGCGGATGGGCGTGGGCTCTTGCAGCGGCGGAATGTAGTCGTCCGGCGGCAGATCGAGCCCCGAGGCTGCCCAGGCCGTGTCGTAGGCGTCGCGGAAGATGGTGCTGCCCTGGGCGGTGATATAATGATCGGCTTCGAAGGTGGCCAGCAGTCGCGAGCCTTCGAACTCGTTGCCCTCGGCCACGGCGTTGGGGCCCAGGAAGCCCTGCTCGTCGACGTCGATGCTGAAGCTGAAGCTGTCGCCGGCGTCGAAGCCCACGAAACTCAACACGAGAACGGTGCCGCCGTCGTCGACGGTTTCGCTGTAGACCTGGACGCCGGATGAATCGACGTTCGAGAAAGGGACGTAACCGAAGGCGCCCTGCTCGCTGGCGTCGATATCGAAGAAAGTGTCGCCGATGGTCAGCCCGTCGACCTCCTTGTCCGTTTCGATGGACAACTCCCTCAGTTGCGTACCGGGCGCGCCGCCGGAAAAGGTGACGTGGAAGCGGTCGCCGTCGCCCAAGTCCAGACCGGTGGCGTCCTCGTAATAAACCACACCGATCTGGATGGGAACAATGTCCACGGCCAGCAGGCGTCGCGGTTCCATCAACTCGAAACGGCATACGCGCCAAGCGTCGGGCTTGTCGACGCCACGCATCCCACGCCGAGTTTGTTTGGAACTTTTGCCAAAGCCATTGATTTTATTCAGTAGGCCCACAAGCCACCTCCGTGTGATCTCTATTGTTTCAGTTGTAGGGTGCGTCCGCGACGCACCAGGAAACACCTGGTGCGTCGCGGACGCACCCTACTTTGCGCTATTGTTTCAATGATCGCCGAGCTTCGTGCCGCGAAACCCGGCTGTCGGTTCGCTGGGGCGACAAACGCCAAACGCGAACCGTTGTGTCGAAACCGCCGGAAATCAGAAGTTTTGCTTGCGGCTCCCAGGCCATGGTTGCCACCGAGCCGGTGTGACCGATCAGGTGGCCCGTCTCAAGGTAGCCCGTCTCGCTGAGCTTGTCGGTATCCCAAACGCGGATAATGTTATCGCTGCCGCCGGTCGCCAGCCGCTTGGGCCCGCAATAAACCAGCGAAAGCACCTTGCCTGGCCGCGATGGCAACGAAGTCTGTTGCCGGCCGTCGGCTACGTCCCAAAGCAGAACCCGGCGGTCGTCGCCCGCCGAGGCCAGTTGCTTGCCGTCGGCCGAATAGGCCAAGGCGTGGACGCGACGATGGTGGCCCGCCAGATCGCGAACTTGCCGCCCGTCGGCCGTGTCCCAGATGCGAATCGTGCCCGAGCGTCCGGCGGCGGCCAGAAATCGTCCGTCCGGCGAAAATACAATCGCGCGAACATCCGCGTCTGCGGCGATCAACTCGAATTTATTCTTCCCGCTATTGGTGGCCAAAAGATACACCTTGTCGGAAAAACCGGCTGCCCCCAGCAGTCCGCCGTCGGGGCTAAACGCCAGGCAGTGGATCGCATGGTTGGGAACCGACACGGAAAAAAGCGGTGTTTCGGAAGAAATGTTCCAAAGCCGGATGCGGCGGTCGTTTCCGGCCGATGCCAACAGCAGTCCGTCGGGGCTGAAGACCACGTCGCGGACCCAGTCGCCGTGGCCCGTCAGACGGCGGACGATTTCGCGGTCGGCGACGTCCCAAATCCGCACGAGATGATCGTCTCCGCCGGTGGCAAACTGCTTGCCGTGGGGGCCGATGGCGATGGTGGAAATCACCGGCACCTTCTGTGTCGGATCGAGCCGAGTGAGCTGGGCCATCTCGATGGTCTGCAGCGGCTGCAATTGCGGCACCGTTTGCCCCCAGGCCGGCAGAACCGCCGCAAGCAAGGTTGCCGCAAGCAGAAGCGTGAAAAAAACCGGCCGCGATGATTTCAGTAAGCAGGGTCTAGACATAATCACCCCTCCGGGGCTGTTTATTACCGACGTTTCCGCTGGTCTGGCATAATTGCCGCGCGGACTTCGCGTTGCCGGCGCGGTAGCCTACTTTCCACATCGGCCAAATCCAACGCTCGGCCACATCCGAATTTTCGGTAACTACAGATGAGATAAGGGTTAACGGTAAGTGGAACTGCGTAACGCGAGGCGGGTTTGCCGGTTGAGTAATTTTTTTATGCTCGTAATTTCATACTAACCCGAAGCGCAAGCGAAGGGACGAGCAGTGTTTTCCCTTGTTTCCCGCCCCTCGCTTGCGCTTCGGGTTAGTATAAGATTCCAAGATTCATGCTTTGCCGACGAATATTCATTTCGGCAAAACTTGCAAAGAACCCGCTGGGGATGCTATCTTTCCTAAGTGGCTGGCTGTTTCGGCCATAACAATAACCCCATTTTGGCCAGCCAGCTCAGATTAACGATCTGTAAGGGGCAATCTGAAAAGCAATGCAAAAAAACCACGGAATACTTCGACCGACCACCTTTCTGGTGGCGGACTTGATTTTGGCCATTGTGGTCGGTTCGGCCTGGGTCTACAGCTCGCAGCTTCCCGATCCCGAACATGCCGACCGCGATGAACTGCTCCGCTGGATGGTCACTCGCGACCTGGGGCAGGAATCGGCCCATACGCGAGAGGTGCTTGCCCGTCGGCTCGACAGCGAATTCGTCGACGTCGATTGGAAAGGGCTCGACGGGCAGATGTCAGCCGAGCATCGCCGACAGCTCTGGGAGAACATGCCCCTGTTGCTGGAAGCTTGGTTCATGGAGAAGCTCGAGGTCTACTACCGGCGCGATGCGTCCCAGCGGCAGGCACTGGTCGACGCCACGATCGACCGCATGGTCGAGCTTAGCGGCATGGATTGCCTGCGAGAAAAGAGCGAAACCCAGTCCCCGCCCAAACTTAAGGAGCTTCTGATAGAGAACGTCGAGGTTTGGAAAAAACGAGCCGGCCCCGAAGAAAAGCAGCGAATCGGGCAATTTTTCGCGGCCATACAAACTCGATGGTTGATACGCACTTTTTCCGGCGACTAGCTCTTCCGCCGAGTGCGGGGACAAGCCCCGCCGCTAACATTTGTTTTGAGTTCGACAGACTGCTAACGCGGTCGTCTAAATTGCGGCAATGGGTCGTCTAAATCCTCGCGATCATCTGAATGCCAAAGCGGCAAACCGTCTTGCACTCTATCGGCAAGAACGTCAAGTTTATCCCTCGTACCCGGCATGGCTCCGGTGGCATCGAATTCCTCTTCCGCTACTTCGAGCGGCTCGAATTCCCACAGGCCCAACTTAATAGCTTCCAAAACGGACCTCGGCACAGTTCAGCTCCTTCCTGTCTAGTTCGATCCAAGCTAGACCCAATCTGCCTCCTACCTATACTCCATACAATGGTCCAGTCTGCCAATAGTATTAGATTACACTACCATTTGTCAAGTATCTGCCGCTAATGATAGTAGTATCGAAGATTCCGATTAAGCCCCCGCCCTTGGAGACACAAGCGCAAAGGGTGGCTGGCAGGAGTATTTTCCCCTAAACAAACACTCTCTGGCGGACATTATATCGGATAGTCAACCCAGGGTATCTTGCCGTAGTACCCATTTGACCAAGCTTAACTCGCCGGAATATTCTACTGTTTCTAGGGTAATTCCACTTGATCTTTCACCAAAAATCTTTTCTGCTAATGGGTTTACACAACCACCAACAATACAACCCTAAGTAGACTGCCGCCAAAAAGAAAGGCAACCAGCTTCGATGGACACTCATCAGGTCAGTACCGGATCGGGCAAACAGCTAGTCATTGCAATTGCCGTCATCATCGCCGTCTATCTTCTCGCCGCCGCCGTGGGACTCCCCCAAAAGGGAACCGAAATGGTCGTGGACGCACACGAACACGCCAAACATCTTGCCCAGCAAAAAAAAGAGGCCGCGGCCGAGCACGATGCACACGGCGAGCAAACATTCCCACATCCGCCGCTGTACATGGTGATCCCCTTCGCATTGCTGCTGGGCGCAATTGCCGTCTTGCCGCTGATTCCTTTCACCGAGCACTGGTGGGAGAACAACAAAAACCGTTTCGTTGTGGCCGCCGTCTTGGGAGCTTTTACCTTATGTTATTACCTTTGGTTCCACGAATATCCCATCGAGGCCCACTGGCCGGCCCACGACGTGGTTGCTCACGACGAGTCGGGCGCAAACGAGGGCACCGCCTTGACGGTTTTGGCCAACGCCATTTTGAGCGAATACATCCCCTTTATCATGTTGCTCTTCAGCCTCTACACGATCAGCGGCGGCATCCGCATCGAAGGCGACCTCAAGGCGCACGCCCTGACCAACTCGGGCTTTATCGCCGCCGGCGGGCTGCTGGCCAGTTTCATTGGAACCACCGGGGCCGCCATGCTTTTGATCCGGCCGCTGTTGGAAACGAACAAGGAACGCAAACACATAAAACACACGGTCATATTTTTCATCTTCGTGGTCTGTAACTGCGGCGGCTGCCTGTTGCCCATCGGCGACCCGCCCCTGTTTCTGGGCTACTTGCGGGGCGTGCCTTTTATGTGGACCTTTGCCCTCTGGCCGCAGTGGATATTTGTCAACTGCATGTTGATCGGCGTCTATTTCCTTTGGGATCATTTCTTCTGCTACCCCCACGAAAGCCTGCCGGACATCGTCCGCGACGAGACACAGACCTCGAGGCTGAGGTTTTCCGGGCTTTGGCCCAACGCGATTTTGCTTTTGGGCGTGATTTTATCGGTGGCCCTGCTCAATCCCAGCAAGGCGCTGCCCGGCACCGACTGGCACCCCTGGCTGTACATCCGCGAGATCGCGCAACTGGCCTTGATCGCCCTTTCGCTGCTGTTGGGTAGCGCCGTCATCCGTAGGGCCAACAAATTCAACTACCATGCCATCATAGAAGTCGCCGCCTTGTTCTTCGGCATCTTTATTTGCATGCAACCGCCGCTGCAAATCCTCGGCGTCCGCGGTCCCGACCTGGGGCTGGAAACGCCCACCCATTTCTTCTGGATCACCGGCTGCCTCTCCGCGGTCTTGGACAACGCCCCCACCTATGTAGTCTTCTTCGAGACCGCCAAAACGCTGGGCGGCGAGAACCTTGTGGCCGGCGTGGCCGAAGAGCTGCTGGTGGCCATCAGTCTGGGCGCCGTTTTTATGGGCGCCATGACCTACATCGGCAACGGCCCCAACTTCATGGTCAAGGCAATCGCCGAGAAGTCCGGCATCCGCATGCCCAGCTTCTTCGGATACATGCTCTATAGCTGCTGCATCCTGCTGCCGATACTTGTTATTACCACGCTTGTTTTCCGATAAGCTGAAAGGGGGGTCGGTGGTTGAAGTCTGACGTCCGTAGTCTGAAATCCCCCTCCAACAACCGTCACACAAAAAAGTGTCTTTTACCGAAATTACCACCGCCGGGCAGCTAGACGCCTTTTGCGGCCGTCTGGCCAAGGCCAAGACAATTGCCTTCGATACCGAGTTCGTCTCCGAGCACACATATCGCCCCGACCTCTGCCTGGTGCAGGTGGCCACCGAAGACGAGCTTGCCACGATCGACACGGTCGTAATCGAGGATATTCGTTGCTTCTGGGAAGTCCTGGCCGAGCCGGGCCATCGCACGATCGCCCATGCCGCGCGGAGCGAAGTCGAGTTTTCCATTCGTGCCATCGATCGTCCGCCGGCCGGGCTGATCGACGTGCAAATCGCCGCCGGGCTGGTGGGCTATGAGTACCCGGCCGGCTACAGTTCGTTGATATCGAAGGTTCTGGGCCGGAAAACATCGAAGCACGAAACCCGCACCGACTGGCGGCGGCGTCCGCTCTCGCATCGCCAGATCGAATACGCCCTGGACGACGTCCGCCACCTGGGCCCGCTATGCGACAAGCTTCTGGGCCGCATCGAAGAGTTCGGCCGCACGGCCTGGCTGGAAGCGGAGATGGAAACCTCGCTTGAGAAAATCCACTACGCCACCACGCACCAGCGCTGGCGACGCGTCAGCGGCAGTTCGAACCTATCGCGACGTTGTCTGGCCATGCTCCGCGAGTTGTGGCACTGGCGGGAGTCCGAGGCCCAAAGCCGCAACCGCCCGGCCCGACGCGTGTTGCGCGACGATCTCATGGTCGAGTTGACCCGCCGGCAAACGGCCGACCCCAAACGAATCGCCGCCGTGCGCGGGTTCGAGCGGCGAGACCTTCGCAAACTAATACCGGGCATCTCCCAAAGCATCGAACGGGCACTGCAACTGCCCGAGGAAGAGTACCCACGGGTAGTCCGCCACCACCGCGCGCCGCAACTGCCCGTTTTGGGCCAGTTCCTCTTCGCCGCCTTGGGCAGCATCTGTCGCAAAGCCGAACTGGCCCCGGCGCTGGTCGGCACCCCCAACGACATCCGCGATCTTGTCGACTGGCGCAGCCGCGATAAGTCGAAAGACGCAGGCGAAGATTCTAGCGATCACCATCATCACCGCAAGCCGCCCTCGCTAGCCGTCGGTTGGCGGGCGGAAGTCGTGGGCAACCTCTTCGACGACCTCATCTCCGGCAAAGTCTCCATCCGCATCACCGACCCCTTCTCCGAGCACCCGCTGGTTTTCGAGCGGGAGTGATCCACGGACCCGCCGCTGGACTTCGCCCCAATGTTAGCGGCGGGGCTTGTCCCCGCGTTGGGACAGTGAGGGGACACGCGGATAAACACAAGAAAACGCGGGGCAAGCCCCGCCGCTAACGGGCTGCTGGAAAATCGTGGCACGGCCATCCTGGCCGTGTGGTTTTACCTTCACGGGCAGGATGCCCGTGCCACAAGGCTAGACCATCGAAGCGCCTTCGTCCGAGGGTGACGGCTGGTGGAGCGTTTGTTCCAGGGTTTTTTCGGTGCTGCTGGGGTCGACTTGACGGCAGGATTCGGTGAGCTTGGCGGAGATTTCGTCGAGATCGCCGCGCCACTCCTCCTGCGAGACATCCGGCGGGGTGAATTGGGCGAATTCGGCGATCAAGAGGATCAGACGCAGCAGGTGGCGGAAGATGACGCCTTCTTGTTTCTGCAGATTTTTGCTGGTGATGTAGTTGTTGAAATCGCCGCCGAACTCCAGCAGTTCGCCGGCCGCCCAGACCGAGCCGGTGCGGACGTCGTGTACGCCGGGGAAGTCGTAGTCGAACAAACGACGCAGCTTGTCGGCCAGCGATAGCACGAACACCCGCTCCTCGCCGAAGCGAAAGTCACGGCGGTCGTCTTCATCGCGGGGCTGTTCGGTGAGCTCCTCGGCCGTGGCCAGGCCCAGTCGCAAAAGGTGTTCGTCCAGCCGTAGCGTGGCCAGCGGGCCGGGCGGCAATTGGTCGTGGCCGGGTACGTGTACGTGGTAGCCCACCGAACGCGGCAGTTCCAAAACGCTTTCCATGGCCTGGATCCGTTCGTTGCGGTCGGCGATGCCCATGTGGCCGATCAAAAAGATGCCGTAGAGCGGGTTGACGCCGCGAAGCTGCATTAGCTTCTGCATATCGAGCGTGGGATGGGCGTAGCGGGGCCGATAGACGGGCTCTTTGGGCTCGTTCGATTTGTTGCCCGACGAGCCCTTGGCCAGGGCTTCGGTGATGGCCTGGGAAAGGCTCTCGCCCTTGGCCAGCTTGATGGAACCGAAGAGGCCGGATGATTTCGGCTTAGCGTCGCTGTTCTCAGACGCGCCAACATCCGAGGGCGGCTGTTCGGCATTATTGTCAACAGCCGATTCGTCTCGCTTGGGCGGCTCTGGATCGAGGGTCACATAGCCCGCCCGCCAGAGGACCATGAGCATGTTTTCCAGCGACTCTTGCGCCTTTTCGCCGTGTTTGTCGTCCATCAGCCGCTTGCCCACGAGCTTGCGAAGCACTTCCACGTCGGACGAGGCGTCCAGCATGTGGGCCAGCAGCCGCCAGGGCAGTTCGCCTTTGCTGTACAAATTGCCGGGCTGGGCCGCGCAAAGTTTTTCGAACTGCTCCTGGTTCCAATACTGCACGTTGGAGCGCCGCTTGGGCATCTTCTTCTTCAGGCGTTTCTTGGCCTTCATCAGCCCCGGGTCTTTCGTCTTCTCGGGGATCTGGTCGTATTGCTCCTTCCAACGCGCGATCTTCACGTCGTCCTCGTGAGCCAGCACGAAAACATGCCCGCGGTCGTCGAACTGGGGGCGGCCGGCGCGGCCGAAAATCTGGTGCGCGGTGCTGGAATCGAGCAGTCGTTTTTTGCCCGGCGGACCTTTGAGGATGTTGGGCACGACGACCGAACGGGCCGGCAGATTGATGCCCGCGGCCAGCGTTTCGGTACAGGTGGCCACCGAGAGCAACTTCCGCTGGAAGAGGTCTTCGACGATGCGGCGATATTTGGGCAAAATGCCGGCATGGTGAACGCCCACGCCGCGTTGCAGGACCTGGCGCAGCTTGGGGCCGGCGCCCTTGGACCAGTCGTGGCTTTTAAGCTCCTCGGCCAGCCGCGCCTGCTGGTCGCCGACGAGCACCTTCTTGCCCTTGAGTTGTTCGGCCACGTTCCAACATTCCTCGCGGTTGAAACAGAAGATCAGCGAGGGCGTGGTCCGCGACTCGTCGTCGCCCTTGGCCATCTGCTCGATCTGCTCGGTCAAGAGCATGTCGCCCACCCAGTTGAAGGTGAGCGGCACCTTGCGCTCGTCGCCCTGCACGAGTTCCAGATGGCGGTTGTGGCTGCGCTTGAGCCATTGGATGAATTCTCGCGAGTTGCCCACCGTGGCCGAAAGCAACAGCGTTCTAACGTGCCGGGGCAACAGCCCCAGCGTGAATTCCCAAACGATGCCCCGCTCGCGGTCGGCGAAGTTGTGGAACTCGTCCATAACCACGGCCGTAACGTCGTCGAACTCGAACGAATCGCGGTGTATGAGGCGGTTGAAAAGGATCTCGGCCACCACCACGAGGATTTTCGCGTCGGGGTTCAGGCGTCGGTTGCCGGTAACCAAGCCCACGTCGTCGGCCGCGAATCCCCAGCGCACGGCCGCCTCTTGCATTTCGCGATACTTCTGCTCGGTCAGGGCGATCAGCGGCGTGGTGTAATAGGCGCGGCGGCCGGTGTGCAAGGCCTCGAAGAGAGCGGCCTCGGCGATGAGCGTCTTGCCGGTGCCGGTCGGCGCGCAAACCAAAACGCCCTGCTCGGCGGCGAACCAGGCAAAGAGGGCCTCCTCCTGCACCGGATATAGCTCGTACGGAAGCTGGTCGAAATACCGCTCGGCGATTTCGTCTCGCGAGAGGCCGTTGGATTCTGAAGGTTGGCTTGAGGTCATTGTGGCTCTGCAAGGGACGTGGAAGTCCGAAGTCTTCTATATTCTACCAACAAATACCTCAATAGGCTACCAGCGGGGGGCGAACCAATAATACCGCATCGACCGTTCCGACTGCCAATGTCGCCACGACCGGCCGGGGCTCAAGGACTTACCCCTATCATGGCGGCATCGTGGGTCAAGCCGCCGTGACGGCGTCGTCGATATGAAATAAGAGCAGATGAAGAAATCCAAGGGACGACAGGCATGACAGGGGACTTTTCGAACTGGTTCTTTTCTCTGTGGGATTCCCAGCAGTTGCACTCCACGGCTTGGCATTTCGCACCCTGGTATTTCCTGTACTTCACGGAATGGACGGTGCGAATCGTTATGCTGGTGGTACTGGTCGTAAATCCTCGCCGCCGCCGCCCCAGTTCCACGATGGCATGGCTGCTGGTCATCTTCTTTCAACCGTGGGTGGGCCTGTTGCTTTACATTCTGATCGGTAGAACCCGTCTGCCCAGCGACCGCTGGCAGCAACACGCCTTTGTCAACGAGCAAATAAAAAAGCTGGGCGAAACATTCAAGCAAACGCCGGGGCTCGTACAGGAAAATCTTCCCGATGAACTTCGCGATGTTGTAAAGTTGGCCGAACAACTGGGCAATATGCCCATCCTCGGCGGAAACGAGGCCAAACTGATTTGCGATACCGACGTGGCCATCTCGCGTCTTATCGACGACATCGACCGGGCAAGCAACCACGTGCACCTGCTTTTTTACATGTTTGCCGACGACCGAACCGGCCACAAGGTCTTCGAAGCACTCCTTCGGGCGGTGGAGCGTGGCGTGGCCTGCCGCGTACTAATGGACGCCGTGGCCTCGCGGCCCGCCCTCAAGGGCCTTGCCCATCGGATGCAAGACGCCGGAATCGAGGTCCATGCCGTGCTGCCGGTCCGTTTCATCCGCGGTAGGGCAGACATTCGCAACCACCGAAAAATCGTGGTCATCGACGGGCATACGGGCTATACCGGCTCGCAAAACATCGTCGACGCCAGCTATGGACATAAGGACATGGCCTGGCACGACATGATGATCCGACTGCGTGGGCCGATTGTTTTGCAGCTCCAGGCAGTTTTCGTTTCCGATTGGTTCTTCGAATCAAAAGAGAAACTCGACGGCGATGATTGCTTCCCCGAACCGGCTATAGTCGGCGATACGGCCGTTCAGGCACTGCCCAGCGGGCCCAGTTTCCCCATCGAAAACTACCAATACATGGTCGTCAACGCCCTCTACGGGGCCAAGAGCCGCGTTACCATCACCACGCCCTATTTCGTGCCCGACGAAGCCTTCCTGCAGGCAATTCAAACGGCCGTGCTGCGGGGTGTTAAGGTGGAAATCGTCTTGCCCAACCGCTTCGATCAGATACTCGTGGGGGCCGCTTCGCGCTCGTATTACGATAGTCTGCTGGAAGCAGGCGTCGATTTGTACCTTTTCCAGGACGGCTTGTTGCACTCGAAAACCATGAGCATCGACGGCTCGCTGGCGCTGATCGGCTCGAGCAATTTCGACATCCGCTCCTTCGCCATCAACTTCGAAATCAATCTGCTATTCTACGGCACCGATGTTACCGGCCGGCTGCGAGCCCGACAGCAGCAGTACATTGCGGATTCGATCCTTTTGAGCGCAAAAGACTGGCAAAACCGCTCGTCGCTGCAAAAAGTGGCGCAAAACGTGGCCAAACTCCTTAGTCCGCTGCTTTAAGAACGTGTTTTGAAATTGCTTATTGGCTTCCAATGGGTGCCACTGCTGGCTTGTCCAGCAGTGTTTTTGCGGGGAAATCCACTTCGCACTGCTGGCTTGTCCAGCAGTGTTTTTGCGGGG
>SDBV01006651.1_pt1 | contig 15949 bp, 10 predicted proteins | sample 2277081 | NCBI WGS metagenome assembly SDBV01 (sample SAMN10402039, study PRJNA504765) | marine sediment metagenome | isolation source: marine sediment core GS10_PC15, 223 cmbsf | place: Arctic Ocean: Southern Knipovich Ridge | collected 2010
GTGCCCTATACGCACATTTATCGTTGGGAAATTCCCGACTATGTTAACGAGCAAGATCAGTATCGCTATGACCGAGGCAATCAAACCAAAACCGAAGAAGAAATCTGGCACTGCTTGAAATTGGAAAACTCCACTAAGGTTCCCTGGACCACCGCCCCGGCTGAGACGGTTAAGGAAGGTTTGATTCTTGGTCAAGATACGTTGAAGTACACACCCTCCAAGGGCCAAGCTTTGTTGCGGATTACCAAAGCGATGGGAGTCAAGGCTCAGCAGAGCGAGCTGGAAACCGAAAGGCAGCGCGGAGTATTGAAGGTCTATGGTCGCCAATACGATCTGGTGAGCGTGGAGGGTAAACTTTCAGTGCGAAACTTCCAGAACAAATCTATCACCATGGAGATTAGCAAGACGCTTTCGGGCGAGGTTAGCTTGAGTGAGCCGGTGGCGAAGGTCGAGAAACTGGCTAAAGGGCTACGCCGAATGAATAGCCTATCCAAACTCACCTGGACTGTTGAGCTGGAGGCCGGTGAAGAAAAGAAGCTTGCTTATGCCTATAAAGTGTACATTCGCCGATAGAGGCTAAGGTTGTGGCGGTCCTGTAGTTTACGCTGGAAGGGGACTGACTATGAAACGCATTGTTCTAGCTGGAGTCGTTTGTTTAGTTGTGTTTGTCAGCCTTTGGCTAATCGCTAGCAGTTCAGCGGACACAGAAGACGTTAAAACGTTCGCCGGGCAGGGGAAAGAATCTAAGCCTCTACCTGGCAGCCAAATTTCACTTCAACAAGTTATTTCTGAACCGCGATTTGCATTTGCTGCTGTGTGTGAAGCTAGCAATAAATCGAACGGTGAGATGAGAGAAATAGGTGTTATCAGTACAGTTCAAAAGTTTAATATTGTGGAATTGTTAACGCCCAAAGGCCAACAGTCTGGCGAGATAAACATGGCCTATAGGTATTTCGATATATCGGATCGTCGTGAGCGTGCGATCAAAAAGGGGGAACGAATCATATGGTTGGTATCCAAGCGAAGGCCTCCTTCATTCCCGAAACATGAAGGACACAAGGCTCTAGCCGATACACCTCAAAACCGCAAGGTGGTTCGAGAAACCGTGATAAAGTTCAATAAAGCATTAGAGCTGCTGGTGCGAGAAGCTATTAGTCTTCCAATTCGAGACACACGAGGACCAGGCAAGAACGACCAGAACCCTACTGGCCTGAACTTTTCTCAAATCCTTGGTTTGGCAGGACAAAAAGCAGACGTTAAAAATTTTACAAAAGAGCACTATCTTTATGAAAGGGATGTCAAAATACTTGCTCGCAAACAGAAATTCTGGGCTCTATGTGCACTGCTTGATCATCAGAATGTAGATGCCAAAATATGGGCTGTCAGAGGATTAAAGAGAATGGCTGCCGTGGGAGCTGTTCCGGCATTATTAGCCGCGGCAAAGAGCAATAACTACTTCGTAACTGGTAGTGAGAACGCAACTATTCACGCTACTTTCAGAAGAACTTTGAAACAGGCATTGCAAAAGATCACGGGGCTTTCCTTAACACCAAAAGGACTCAAGGTCACCACTTATCCCAAGCCATCTCAGCCGAAAATTATTCTATCTGATAATGACCCATTCTATTTTAGGGAAGAAGTTGATTTCAAAAAAGTTGAGGATTGGCTCCAGAACAAGTTCCTTTCAAAAGGTACGCCCTTAGCCGCACAACCGGCAAAAACCGATATAGACAAAAAGAACTTTCGAATCGAATTGTCTGACCAAGATGCGGCCAGGCCCGGCCTTCTTCCAATTGGGCTGTACACCACGAGCGAGCACCCGGGTGCCAAATGGGTTTACGAGCATGCAAGCAAAGGCCTAATCCCCCGTGGGTATAATCAACTCGTGGGAAGGATGGAAGGCCGTTATTCTAACAAGGATGAGTTCACGGTTACGGACTACACGCTTGAGGGCAACCGGATTACTGCACACATTCAGTACATCAGAGCAAGGCCCGAAGGCAATTATAAGAAAGCCGTATATCTGTTGGCTAACATACCGCAGAATCTGCCGCCGGGACAATATGAGGTCGTGATCGAGTTGGCCGAACACGTGCGATTTGGTAATTGGTATAGGATAGTCGCATACGAGCACTTAAACTGCACATTCACGGTGCCGGCTCCATCCACCACGCAGGCGGCGAAGGAATGGGGCGAGCCGGTCGAGGGCGTGCAAGTAAGATTGCGAGCCGACAAGATGGTTTGGAAGGCAGGTGAACTTCCAATTGTCAAGGCCGACGTTCGCAATACAGGACGGCGGGATCTCTATTTACCATATTGTTACTTCCAAGCCGAGGTCGAAGTGGATGGCAGGTCGTATCGACACACTGGTCCTTCAAATATTCTTAGGCCCGACCATGGTCCATACGTCAGGCATCGTGAAGATATAGAAATTTATCTTTATCTGCGTTGTTGGACAGCTGTCAATAATCTTCGTCAGGAGCTTCGACTCAAACCGGGTCGCAATACGATCCAAGTTGCCTTCTACGCTGAGCCGGACAATGGTCAGCGCATCCGCGTTTTAAGCAACCCCGTCGAGATCGAAATCCAAGCTGGCGGGCCAGCAGATTAGGCAGGGGTATTTATTCTAGCGGAAGCTACGCCAGCGGGCGGGGGGCCAAAATATGCAGGTTACTACGCCTTGAATCAGCTCGGCGGGCACGGTGCTGGGCTGAATTTTCCCCTCTAAACTCGGATGAATTAGCCAACCCAGTCGAGAATCGTGACTGACAGGGCTGTTGTCGCCAAGGACGTAGTAATGAGCGGTCTGAATCTTTACAACGGCGGCTCGGGGCGGGAACTGGCTTGGCCTTGGAGATATAGTCCTATAATGGACGTCTCTGTCGAGCTGAATGCGGCTAATTCTGCCCCGGCAATTATTCGCGGCAATACTCAACCGACAGGACTGGGGGCGGATTTTCCTAGCGTCCTTGGCATCAAATGGTCCGATTGGCGCTTGGCAGAGCAACTCTCTGTCGGCGTAGAGATAAGCGTAGCCGTCCCGGATAATCAACATCAATTCTAAACCACTGGCGATATTTCGGCCCAGATGAGCCGTCTCGGGAAGATCGGGCTGTTGTTGGCTGAGCCCGCGCACAGCTAAGCTCACAGCACCGGCGGCGTCGATGCTTGCGCGGACTTCTCTGGACGAGTGTTTCCAAAGCAAGCTCAGGCGGCCGGGGCCCTGGATCTGCGAGATTTGGACTCTGAGCCTGACATCGTGTATGGGACCGGGGTTGATGTATTCCAAGGCGTTAGCGTTGTAGGCCAACTCGTCGGTAAGTTCCCCCGTTAGCTCAAGTAGCTCCGGGCCATTCTGAGCAGAGTCGAACAGCCAACTTCGCCGTTGAGCTTGGAAACCGCTAGCGTTTGGGTTCGTCTGCCAGCGCAGCATGGCTGGGGAGAAATTCTGGTCTTGAACCTTTGTATCCAGAACACTGGGCCACATTTCCTCGTGGGCTAACGGCGGCTTGGAAAGCAGCGAACCATTGATGAAAATTTCCCCGTTGATTATTTGCAGCTCTTCGCCTGGTAGGCCAACTACCCGCTTCACGTATAAAGTGCTCAAATTGGTCGGCGAACGAAACATTAGCAGATCCCATCGTCGTGGGCTGAGCCTTTTGCTGGCTAATATTCGATCTCTGGGAGGGTAGGAGCTATTGATAACGGTCAAATCGTCTTGGCCGCACATCGGGCAGCTCAGGTTTTTTTTGGGGGTATACTCGGTCTCAGAGGGCCTTGTGCCCACTTTGAACGAATAGCCGCAGCTGGGACAGGCCAGGGTGGCATGTTGGCCCAAAAGAGCGGTGGCCATGGAACTTTCACTGATTTGGTATTCTCCGGCCAAGAGTTCCCGGCCTGGTCCAAGGACCAACATCCCAGCCGGTACTGGAGCCAGAGCTACCACAGCAGCCATGGCTACGGTACGCACAACAGAGCTTTCGATAGCCACCTTCCGAAAGAACCATCCGCAACGGGCGGCATCGACCCAACTGATAAGGTGATACAAAGCTATAGCTAGGGAGATGGCTCCCAGGCTCGGTCCACCAGTAGCTCCGGCCACCAGTAGCCATAGGCCGACCAAGAGTATTTCTCCAGCGAACCAGAGGCCAGCTCTGATAGGACGTCCGCTGAACCACTGTCCGGGCCCGGCGAAGGTTAGCGAACTAAGCCAGCAGGCTATAGCGGTCCAAAGTCGGTCCCGCTTGGAAGCTCGCGTCCAAGCCTGGCTATTACGCAGATAACCCGCAGAATGGGTAAGCCTTGAATCTGGCTGAGGGATTGGTTTGTTCACAGGATATTCGGGCTAGGGCTACCAGCCGGTGAAAAAAGTATACGTGCGTTGGCCCTTCAAACTCAGCATGTATAGCCCTTGACTCTCATCGACAGTTTCCAAAACCATGCTGCAGTCGCTACCAAAGGTCCCGGCATCGAATGTAAATCCGTCTTTGCTCAGCAGGGTGTGCTTGTCACCTCTGGATCTGTATTGAATGGCGGCCATCTCCAGAATGCGTCTCATCGATGAGCTGCCGTTGAAAACCTCCTCGATCCGGTCGAAGTGACGCGAGGTATCGAAAAGTATATGGCTAAAGTATTGCACGATAGCTTCTTCGCGCGGGCCCGGCGCAGCGGAGTACTGCTGAAGTTCACTCGGGGCAACCTGAGTCTCCAGAGCTATCTTCCAGCTATCTGTGCGTCCAAAGAATAGTATCGACGTGCGAGCCCAATGCCAATAGTACTTGGCGGTTACGATACCGTCCTCATCAAGGTTTACCATCATCAACTCGGTATTCTTGTTGAGTTCGTCCTTGGCCAAGGCATATGCGTAGCGATCCTCGGGTTCAACGGGGGTTTTGAAGGCCTCCTGGACATCCAGAGCTGTAGATTGGCCAACCGTCAGATCATGCTGCCACTGCTCATAGCGGCAACCCATCAAACTGGTCATGGTTAGGAGTATAAGCACGGCAATTATCGAATATTTGGCTGTTCTCAAGATCAGTCCTCTCTAACTACACACAACAACACAGTAGAATACGTTACGTGCTGGCAGCCGGGCTGGTTCGGTATAACAAATACTAATATCGGGCATTTTTCGGGTCAAGCTCCACAAAAATCCAGTTCTAGCAGTCATTTATGTCCAAAGCCCGAGTTTGTGGAACTTTACTGCCTCAAAACCGTAAGGAGCACTATATAAGGCTTACCTCTCTCGATATCCGCAGGTTTTGTTAGATTCGAGTGCCTAAGATTGGGCAAATTGTCTCTTGCGAGGGTTGAAATGTGCGGTTTGGCAAAAAAAATTGACTAAAAAGGGAACCAAAATGGTATCCTGAGCGTCAATTATAAAGGGGGATGGGGCGATGAAGCCGTTCATTTTTTGGGAGGACCCTATCGATGGCATATGTAAGAAGATCACTTATGGCAATTGTTGTGGTTACTATGGCATTTAGTGCATATCCGCTTCGTGCGGAACTCCCCCCTTCTTTCGATGACGAGAGTCTTGTCGCTAGAAGCGACGTTATCATACTTGGCCAGCAGGTAGATCCAGTAACCATTGAGATCACTGAGGTGTTGAAAGGATCATGGACAGAGAAGCTTGCCATATTTCCGGAGCTGGCCCAGTACAGAAAAACTATAGAAACCGGAATAAAGAGAAAGGACATCCCAAATAAGTTATCCTCTCGTGAGATCATTGTGTTTATTAATGGTCGTACCCTTCGACCGTCCTTGGCTTTGGGAGGAGTGAGACGCTTCTCACGAGCCGAGCAAGACGGTGTTGTTTACCGGTATCGATACAGCAAACAGAGGAGATTCCATTTACGACCGGACGAAAAGACGATAACGAAGGCTAATTATCTGAAGCAACTTATGATTCTGATTGAACGGGACAGAACGACCTACAGGAAGGAGTTGAATAAGAAGCTTCGGGCCACAGATTTCTCAAAGCTGGAATCCGCCCGCAAGTTTATCGCATGGGTACGCCAATACACTCGATGGAATTACGAAGAGGGTATTCAGGCACTACTTCAATTAGCTGAGAATCAGCCGACCAAAGTGTGTCAGAAGGCTGTGTGGGCTTTGCGTGCGATCCGAGACCCGGCATCAGGACCACACCTGCGCGGAATAATCAATCGTTCGCTAGGAGGAAATCTGCCCTTATTCGATCACATACGTGCCGTAGGGTTCATTGGCGGCGATGAAGCCGTTATCTTCTTGGCACGCCTGAGTACGCACGAAGATACTGTGCGCCACCATTCTGAGGTTAGTTGCGCTGCCGTTCACGGGCTGCGATGGCTGGCGCAGCAATATGAATCCGAATCCAGCCAGTTCGATGTTATTGAGACGGCGATACTCCATCTCAACCCAAAGCCTATCTGCGTGCGGCAAGCACTCGTGACGCTTGCAACGGAGAAATCGATCCAAAAACTCGAGCTGTTTGCCTCACAAATGAAAGGCACTGACGAAATTCTTTATCAGGATGCCATAGAAATGGTTAAAAAGGCACGCAAACGGATGGCTCAGCCCGCCACGCAGCCGAAGCTTCAGCCAACTGGACTTGAGTTGCGTAAGTTGCTTGACCCGGCCAAGCCGCTTGCCGAACAAGTGGCAGCAGAAATCCCCTTGGAGCTGCGTGTTGAGCGTGACCGGCTGCTGGCCGAGGCCGAGGCCAACATTCGCACGGGCCTGCTGAAGCTGGCGGAAAGGTTCCCGGTCTTGACAAAGGCCAAGGCATGGGGAGTATACGCTAGCGAAGCAAGCCGATCGGAGGCTGGGCGAATCGGTATAAATCTGTATCACACAGACCGAGGCAAGACTGCCACTGAGGAATCATTACCAGCAGACAAACGCTTTGGGATAACGGTAAGCGTACACAGGCCAGCCAAAGAAAAACCCCAAAGAGTAACAGTGCCTTTGTATCCAAATCTTGGATTGGTCGGCTGGATCGGGTCTAGTGCGGGCGCACCCGACCTTGATGCAGCTCTAAAGAAACTCCTCGGTGAGTCTTTGGCCCCGCTAAAGGAATTGGACGTAAAGGCAGCAGATGCCCAGCCCGCCACAGCAGCACCTTAGCCGGCGGGATTTTAGCGGAAGTTTCGCCAGCGGGCAGGCACTTCGAGTTTGCTCAGGCTTTGTTAGTGTGCCCAATAGCTAAATTATCGGCGTGGATTACCACCCCTTCCCGGAGGCCTTCACCAAGCAACTCTTTGAGCCCAGAGGACTTCAGGCCCTTGATTTTGTTGATCTGGGCAGAGGAGTAATTTACCCGGCCTTTACCTATTATTCGACCATGGGGCCCGAGGATCTCGACCACCTGCGAGGCTCGGAAGCTTCCCTTTACAGAGGTAATGCCAATCGCCAGGAGACTCTTTCGCGATTCCAAAATGGCCCGAGCAGCCCCGCTATCGACTCCCAAAGTCCCTGCTGTCTTGGCTGCGGAGCCTATCCAGCGGATGCGGGCGTTGACTTTTTTGCTGGCTGGCAGGAACAAAGTGCCCAATTCTTCTGCCCCCATGATTCTCTCGAGAACCCGGGGCAATTTGCCGTTGGCGATGATGGCTGCGTCCCCGGCGTCGGTAATCAGGGCGGCGGCCTGCAATTTCGAGGACATTCCACCGGAGCCTCCGCGACTTCGACGGCCCTGATCCAGACGATAAATAGCTTCATCGACCTTCTCGACCACATCCACAACCTGTCCGTCTTTGAGCAAGCCGTCCACACTACTTAAGAAAATCAGCAGGTTGGCCCGCAGCAGATTTCCTACCAAGGCAGCCAATATGTCGTTTTCGCCGAAGCGAATCTCCTCCACGGCTACGCTGTCGTTCTCGTTGATGATCGGCACAGCTCGCATCTTGTGCAGGGCATCAATGGTTCGCCGGGTGTTAAGATAGCGGGTGCGGTTCTCAAAATCCGAACGGGTCAAGAGGATTTGTCCCACCTTCAAGCCGTGTTTTGCAAGGGCTGATTCGTAGAGGCGCATCAGGTGTGGCTGGCCAATGGCCGCGGCGGCCTGCAACTGCTCTATTTTCTTGGGACGAGAAGCTCGCTCGAGTTGGGCTAGACCCCTGTCGATGGCTCCGCTGGAAACTAGAACGACTCTGATGCCTCGCTGGCGCAGTTTGGCGATACTCTGGGCCAATTGGCGAATTACTCTTTGATCGTGTCTAGCTTCGGAGCAATCGGTTTTGGCCAGTACGGCGGATCCGATTTTGATTACTATTAATTTGACTTGGCTAAGTACCTTTTGCCGTAAAGTTTTGCTGGGCATGGTGGTTTACCTCACGGTTTTCAGAGGTTGCCGAAGGGCGGCGTTATCCAGCGGGGGCGCAGCGGTTCGTGCATGGTGATTAGCTGATTTTCCCAGGATTCGGCAGATCAGCTTCATATGCTTTTCCGTGGCTCCCTTATGATCCAATATAACTTTCTGGGCTCGTCGGCCCACGGTTCGGGCCAATCCGGGGTTGCCCAAGAGCTTTTGCAGTATGGGGCTCAATTCTGCTGGGGATGCAATCTGAAAAGCTGCCTCATCCTGGAGCAGGGCTTGGGTGGGCTTGGCGAAGTTAAAAGTGTGGGGCCCAAAGATGGTGGGCTTGCCCAACCCGGCTGGCTCCATCATATCCGATCCGCCCAGCGGGACCAATGTTCGACCCACAAAGACGACCCTGGCTAGGCTATAGAATTTGTCTAATTCACCCATAGTATCGCCCAGTATCACCGTGTCGCGAGGCAAGGCTCCCACCGGGTCCAACAGCCCAAAGCCCATTACCCGCGGGCCCTCGGCAGTTTCCTCAAGCGGCAGATCCGGATGCTTGGAACGGCGACGTAGAGCAAAACCTCGTACTCTGATGAGCGAAGCTACCTCGGCAAAACGCTCGGGGTGGCGAGGCACGATGGCTAAGCGGATGTTGGCATGGCCCCCCTGCAACAGTTGCTGATGAGCGGTGAGGATTTCCTCTTCTTCGCCGGGCCCGGTGCAACCGGCAACCCAAAGGTGGTGAGTAGCCTTGATTCCCAAAGCCCGGGCAAGCTCCTCGCTTCCGGGGATATGCTGGGCTACCACGGTGGAGTCGTATTTCATGGTTCCGGCTACGCTGATTCTCTCGGCTGGCACACCCACTGCTCTAAAACGCTCGGCAATCTCCTGGTCCTGAGCAAAGACGTGCTGGAGTCGCCTGAACATTCGCGAGGTAAGGACTCCGATTAACCGATATGCTCGCTTGGAACTTTCGGTCATTCGCCCATTGGCTACTATCACCGGAATGTTGAAACGATCAGCCTGGATCATAAAGTTGTACCAGACCTCCAACTCCATCAAAATCACCAGCGATGGTCTTAGTCGGCGCAATACTTTGTTTACCACCCAGCTCAGGTCGAAGGGAAAATAAAATACGTCTTCTTTGCCGAACAGTTCGCAAGCTCGGTTGTATCCAGTGCGTGTAGTGGCTGAAATCCGCAGTTCATGGTCCGGAAAATCTTTCCGCAATCGTTTGATCAAGGCTCGGGCGGCGTTGACCTCGCCCAGGCTCACCGCGTGCAGCCAGATCAGGGGCTGAAGTGAATAGCGTCGGCGAATGTGTCCCATACGCTGGCGAAATCCCCGGGCATACTTTCCCGCAGTTATTGCCTTGTAGAGGAACATCGGCATTAACAGAGCTACTAATAGAATATAAAACAAGTCAAGAATCATCGTTTACGCACCGCAGAAAAAACCTGATGCTTTCTTTCTACCACGGCCAAGGGACCGCATGCCATGTTTCGGCACACGCAGCTGGGGGGCCACCATATGCAAACCAGACAGCCCTTGTCCCGGGACATGCTACATTCGAATACACTGTCCCAAATTCATCTCCCGGACTTCCTGCTGCTACAGCGCGGTCTGCAAGAATTCGCATGAGATCTTCCGACGGTTCCTTGAGGCCTATACTTGCGCCCAGTTCGTTGATTCGACTGAGCCGTTTCATCGAGGTGTCATTGCCAACGGTAGACTCCTGCGGGATACCCGTTATGAGCGAATGGTTGGTTGCAGCAAGCCATCCATCCCTTGGCTCAATTCGCACGTGATCTGTGCAGTTACATTCGAAGAGGCAGAAGGTTTCATCCTTACCATCCACAGCAAACAGGATCATGCCATCCGAACGATCCACGCTGCGCAGAATCGCCTCCACTTGCTCTATCGTGCTGCAGGTTTCCAGGGCTTCTCGTATCATCACATAGCAATCCATGCCGGTCCTTGCAGCGGCAGGATTATCCTGGACATTTAGGGAATGATAATGCAACCAGAGTTGGTCGGCGTTGAAACCGGTGGCAGTAAAGACATCACCTTCCATGCCAAAGGTCATGGTCGGGATCCGTCCGCTGACGTTGCGGATAACCTTATAGCCCCAAAGGTCAGGTAGGCACCAGTCGTTGTTTCTCGCTATCCAGACGTTACCGTTGATTATAGTCGCAAGTCCGCTGCATGCGCACTTGCAGCAGTTTTCCACGAAACCCCACTCAGCTAACCTTGACAGGGCAATGCCTGCGCCTTTGGATATACCTTCCAGCTCTTCCTGAAAATGGTTTGGTAGACGGCGCAACCAGGACATAGCTCCGTGCCGCACCTTTTCCAGATCGATCAGGGAGAGACGTACCAAACCCTGCTCAATGTACCGTTGTATATTACATTCTAATCTGGTATCCATCGCTTTACCTAGCTGGAATCCTATTTGACGTGCGTTTCCCTGTAACCGTAATGTCTTGGCTTCTTCGTTGCTCATAAAGCATTTCCCAAACTTGGTCTTATCGCACTATTCTGCATTGACATGGGAAATCCAGTAGTAGTTAGTTGTTTTTTCCGCAGCACTTTTTATATTTTTTTCCCGATCCGCAGGGGCAAGGATCGTTTCGTCCGACTTTTGGTGTCTTTTTGCGAATGGTTTTGGCAACCGGTGGGGGCTGTCCGGCCTGGGCGTCGTCGGCGTCGGAGTAGTCCATCTGCATCAGATCGTGGCGAGTCTGGGCGATGTTGTAGACGGAGCGGGCGGACTCGCCGGAGGTTAGCTTGACTTTGAACAACATGCCAGTGACCCGCGACTGAACTCCCTGAAGCATTTCCTCGAATAGCCGAGAGCCTGCCCTGGTGTACTCGATTTTGGGGTCGCGCTCGGCGTAGCCGCGAAGCCCGATCGAATCACGCAGATGGTCCATGCTCAGCAAGTGCTCCTTCCAGCCGGCATCGTATTCGTGCAAAAGAATGAACCGCTCCAGTTCGCTGAGCTCGCGACGGATAAAATCTCTTCCAGCAGAAAGGAGCTTTTCCCGAAGATCCCCTTCGCTCAGCTCAGACGCACTTAGGCTGGCGTTGAATCTGTCCGAGACCCATTGGCTGAGCTTTTGCGGGGCATCCGATGAAAGCCCCAGAGTATTGAGGGCTTCGTCCACTTCATTTGCTAATCGGCTGTTCTGGAGGAAATCCCGACTAAGGCCCAACAACTGCCGGTGTATGGCGGAAAGCTCTTGGCCCTGTAAGTCCTCGGGCTTGAAGGATTCCTTATACTTGCGGTTGGCCCAATTGGCTAGCCGTTCGACGGCGAAGAGATCTTCGCTATTGGACTGAGCAAAGATGGTATCCATAGCCCAGTCCACCGGATAATTTATTTCCCGCTGGCGATAGGCTTGTTCGATTTTACCCAGCAAATCGCTGCGCACATCCTCGGCGACAGCGGCGGTGAATTCAGTTGGGTCGATTCTAAGGTCGTATTTTTCTCTTACCCAATCGGCCAAGGCCCGGTGACTAAAACCATCCGCCAGCATCGTTGACAGTTCTGAACAATCCACTGTTTCGAGCTGTTGTATGGCCGCTTCACTTATAGCTTCGCTCATGTCTTGGGGCATCATCTTGCGGAGTTGAGCTTGGCTGATATTGACCTGGAATCGGCTCATGGCCCATCGCGATACGCCGCGCAGATCCCAGCGAGAAGAGTCTTCTTCTTCGTCGATGTGCTCGCCGAGTTCCAAGTTCGCGATGCTACGGATCTCGTCGCTGGCCAGACGCCTTAGATAATCCTCCAACTCTTCTTGGTATTTACCGGAAATGGCTGAGGGGGCAGCTGAGATATTGAAATTTTCCCGGGCCCAGCGAGCAATACACTCGGCGGGGTAGTTCTTTTGTAAATAAATATCGACGGCTTCACCAGCGGATTCTTCAATCATCGCCCAGACGAGTTGGGGAATATCTCGGCCTTCCAAGATTCTCTGGCGCAGAGTGTAGAAATACTTCCGCTGGGCGTCCATGATGCCGTCATATTCAAGCAGGTTCTTGCGGATGGAGAAGTTTCGTTCTTCCACCTTTCTCTGAGCCCGGGCGATGCCCTTTGAGATCCTCTTGTTCTCAATGGCCATGCCTTCTTCGAGGCCCAGCCATTCGAGCATTTTTATGGTCCATTCCGGGGCAAAGGTGCGGATCAAATCGTCTCTTAGGCTCAGGAAAAACCTGCTCGAGCCGGGATCGCCCTGCCGAGCGGAGCGTCCGCGAAGCTGGTTGTCGATGCGTCGTGACTCGTGCCTTTCAGTGCCCACGATGTGCAATCCGCAGGGCACAAGCTCGCGGCATTTGGTTCGGCCACGAGCTGGAAAGTCCGGATCGATTTTGGGCTTCCAGCAGTGGGCGCAGTTCGTGCGAGCGTTGTAATCGGGGCAATGGATGCAACACTTGGTGCCGGTAATGCCTTTTTCTTGCCAAAACCACTTTTGGCCGTTTCCTGACGGGGGGCCGAGGTCTCCGACGCACTTACCGTAAACTACGCCAAGTGCGAGCTTTATATCAGTTCCTCGTCCAGCCATATTGGTAGCTACGGTAACATTTCCAAATTCTTTGCTGGGGTCCTTGCGGCTCTTGTGTCGATTGCCGGCCTGGGCCACGATGTCAGCTTCTCGGGCATGATTTTTGGCGTTTAGGACTTCATGGGCCATGCCCGTTCTGCGGGTAAGCAGTTGGGAGAGCTTTTCATTGTTCTCGACGCTGGTAGTACCTACCAAGATGGGTCGTCCCGACTCGTGCACCGAGCGAATTTCTTCGATAATCGCGTCCCACTTCTCCTCCTCCGAGCGATAAATGACATCTTCATGTTCCATGCGGTTGATCGGCCGATGGGTGGGCAGAGCAACGACCTCCAACTTATATATATTGTGGAACTCCTCCGACTCAGTCATGGCAGTTCCGGTCATGCCAGATAATTTTCCGTAGAGCCTAAAAAGATTCTGCAAGGTGATGGTGGCTAAGGTCTGATTTTCCTGCTTGACGGTTACGCCTTCTTTGGCTTCAACGGCCTGGTGGAGCCCTTCGGACCACTGCCTTCCTTCCATCAGCCGACCAGTAAACTCATCTACAATGACCACCTGGTCGTCCTTGACGATGTAGTGCTGCTCCTTTTTGTAGACCTCGCGGGCTCGTAAAGAAGTGTTGATTCGATGTATCCAATGCCCCTGGGAAGCTTGGCTGAAGGGCCCAGATCCGACGCGATCTTCGGCGACGCGTTGGCCATGATCTGTCATCTTGGCTGAGTGCCTGTCTTTCTCTATGACGACATGTTGCTGTAGACCGATAAGCTCGGCTTCTTCTTCGTTGAGCAGACGTGGATTGTGTTTGAATTTCAGCAGAGCAGCGGCTGCCGGGCCGGAAGCATCAGTTATGTTTTTGACCTTCTGCTGGCAATCCTTGATAGCTGCGTTCTGCAATGATATTAGGTGCTGGGCGACATCGTCCGCCGCACGATAGACGCGGACGTCGTCGTAGGCTGGCCCGGAAATAATCAAGGGCGTCCGGGCTTCATCGATTAGTATTGAGTCCACCTCATCGACGATGGCAAAGTCTAAAGGCCCTTGTACCTGAGCTTCGGCTGAGAGCTTCATGTTGTCGCGCAGATAATCGAACCCGAATTCGCTATTGGTTCCGTAGGTGATATCGCAGTCGTACTGTGCCCCTCGGTCATCCGCTTCAGAAGCATCCATACTGGCCTGAATGGCTCCGACGCTGAGGTTTAGAAGTTCGAAGATGGGAGCTGCGAAATCACGGTCGCGCTGTACCAGATAGTCCGAGGTGGTAACGATGTGTACTTTTTTACCCTGCAGGCTAGCCAGATAAATGGCCAGGTAGCAGGCAATGGTTTTTCCCTCTCCGGTGGCTTCCTCTGCTATTTTGTTTTCGTGCAAGACCAGCCCGGCACTGAGCTGGACGTCGAACTGGCGATGATTTCGCCCCCGTCGAGAGGCTTCGCGCACGGCGGCAGAAGCTTCGGGTAAAATAGCGTCGATGGATTCGCCTTGGCTGAACCGTTGGCGAAACTCGTCGGTCTTGCCCCGCAATTGCTCGTCGGAGAGTTGGCGGAATTGCTCTTCCTGAGCGGAGATTTGATCAACGATTATCTGATAGCCCTTGAGCAAACGCTGATTGCGTGAGCCGAAGACCTTCGTAAAAGTTTTGGATAGCGATAGCAAGGCCATATGTTTGTTCGCCAGGCTCTAGCGAACCCGCTCCACGTATTCGCCCGAGCGAGTATCGACCCGTATGGTTTCGCCCGTATCTACAAAAGGCGGGACCTGGACTTTGATACCAGTCTCCATTATGGCAGTCTTGTTCTGATTGGTAGCAGTTGCCCCTTTGACGACCGGGGGCGCTTCAGCTACTTTGAGGTCCACGGTATTGGGCAAAATGGCCAGCAAAGCCTTACCATCAAAGAAATGGACTTCGATGGTTGTACCGCTAATTAGGTAGCCGATGCTATCACCGATTACCTCCAGACCAATGGGCACCTGCTCGTAGGTCTGGCTGTCCATGCAGAAATGGCCCTGGGCACTGCTGTAGGAATACTCCATCTGCCTTTTATCTACGTAAACGTCCTCAAGGGTATCAGAGACGCGAAAACGCTCCTCAATGATGGTTCCGCTGGCGAGGTTCTTGAGTTTGACCTGCATGAGCGAGCGTTTGTTCCCCTTGGCCACGTGCGTAGAATCGACCACCGCCCAGAGGTCATCACGATATTTGACGGCTATTCCTCGACGAAGATCCACTGCCTTGATCATGGGTCCCGAACTCCTCTATTTTGAATTATCCGATTTGGCTGTCAACGTATTCTGCCTACTTGGGTTATAGTATCCCATAGAAACCCCCGCTAGTCAACAAGGCTTGGGCGGTGTTGATTGGTCTGTAGGGCCCGAAGGGACGTTAGAGGTCGGGCTTTTCTCTTGGCTTAAGGGCCTCCCCGCGGTACACTGTCGCGACTTTGTGGCTGTGCCGCTTCTTATAGACGAAGGTAATTTGTTCTTATGGCAGCGTTTGAGACCAATGAGTTTGATCGTCAGGAGCAGGGGGGCTGTGGGTCCGCTGGCTCGCCGGGCGGCTGTGGACATTGCTCTAAAGCTATGGATCAGGCGAATCATGATCAGCCGCTTAAGCTTGGTCAGGTGCTGCTGGTTTTCTTTTTGCCGTTGGTATGTGCGGTCGCCTTGGTAATTGGAGCGGTTAGCTACCTTCCCACGTTGGCTGAGCATCCTGGTTATTTGGCCCTGTCCGCTCTGGGCGTGGCCTGTTTGGCCTTGGTTATAGTCAAAATTTTCACCGGTCGGGCCAAAACCCCCAAGCAAGGATAGTCACCGCCCATGCCTGCAGCTTCAGTCAATATCGGCCCGGGTACCTTTCGACGGGGCATTCATCCGCCTCAGAACAAGAGCCTGACTGCTGATCTGAGTATCGAGGTTTTGCCCAACCCAGCTAAGCTGCTGCTTCCTTTGTTACAGCACGTCGGCAGGCCAGCGGAATTGCTGGTCAAACCGCGGGATGTGGTTGAAGCCGGTCAGAAAATTGCTGAACCCACCGGCTTTATTTCCGCTGCGGTGCATACGGGCATTGCCGGCAAGGTTGGGCCGATCACTACTACTT
>SDBV01006652.1_pt1 | contig 15949 bp, 11 predicted proteins | sample 2277081 | NCBI WGS metagenome assembly SDBV01 (sample SAMN10402039, study PRJNA504765) | marine sediment metagenome | isolation source: marine sediment core GS10_PC15, 223 cmbsf | place: Arctic Ocean: Southern Knipovich Ridge | collected 2010
CAACCCCCTCTTCGCCTGCACCTCCGTGATCGCCGCCGTCAGCGTCGTCTTCCCATGATCTACATGACCGATCGTCCCCACGTTCACATGGGGCTTCGTTCGCTCAAACTTTGCCTTGGCCATTTGTCCCCTCGTTCTTGCCGTTATGACCCGACGGCTGCCGCCGCAGCTCCACGATTCAGAATCTCATCCGCCTTATGTTTCGGTACGTCGCCATAATGGGAGAACTGCATCGTAAACACCGCACGGCCCTGGCTTGCAGAGCGCAAGGTCGTTGCGAATCCAAACATCTCGCCCAACGGCACACTGGCACCGATGACATGCGCGTCGCCGCGCTGCACCATGCCGCCGATCTTGCCGCGACGACTACTGAGTTCGCCCACAACCGCGCCGAGATACTCTTCTGGCGTGACCACTTCTACATCCATGGTCGGCTCGAGTAGCACAGGGCTGGCCCGCCTGGCGGCTTCACGCAGCGCCATCGAGCCTGCGATCTTGAAGGCCATCTCCGAGGAATCGACCTCATGATGCGATCCATCGATGAGTTCGACGCGAACATCGACCATGGGATATCCCGCCAACACGCCAGCCTCCATGGCTTCGCGGACTCCTTGCTCCACGGCTCCGATATACTCCCGCGGAATGGCTCCGCCTACGATCTTGTCTTCGAACGAGAGGCCGCTGCCGGGTTCGGCCGGATCGACGCTGATGACCACGTGGCCATACTGGCCGCGCCCGCCGGTCTGGCGCACGTACTTGCCCTCCACATTATGAGCCGAAGCACGGAGAGTCTCTCGGTAAGCCACCTGCGGGCGACCGACATTGGCATCGACGCTGAATTCGCGCCGCATGCGATCTACGATGATCTCCAGGTGTAGCTCGCCCATCCCGGAGATGATCGTCTGCCCTGTTTCAGGATCGGTATAGACCTTGAATGTGGGATCTTCTTCGGCGAGCTTCTGCAGCGCCCTTCCGAGTTTGTCTTCGTCCGCCTTCGTTTTTGGTTCGATGGCCACGGAAATCACGGGTTCCTGGAAGTGCATCGCCTCGAGGATGATCGGATGGTCTGGATCGGAGAGCGTGTCACCCGTCTTTGTGTGCTTCAAACCGATGACCGCGCAGATATCGCCGGCATAGACTTGGTCTCGCTGTTCACGCTTATCGGCATGCATCTGCAGCAGGCGTGCGATCCTTTCTTTTTTTCCGTTCGATGCGTTGAGGGTGTAGGAACCGGCCGAAAGAGATCCGCTGTAGATGCGCAGATAAGTGAGTCGTCCGACGTAGGGGTCGGTCATGATCTTGAACGCGAGGGCGCTGAAAGGTGCGTCGTCGCTCGCCTCTCGCAAGACGACTTGCTCGTCGTGATAAGGCAAGTGTCCATGAATGGAGTCGATATCGGCGGGTGATGGCAGATAATCGACGACCGCATCCAGCAGCTGCTGCACGCCCTTGTTGCGAAACGCCGACCCGCAGAGGACCGGCGTGATCTCATTGCGCACGGTGGCCCCGCGGATGGCGCGACGCACTTCTTCTTCGGTCAGAGATTCCTCGGACTCGAGGTATTGCTCGAGAAGCTCTTCATCGTGCTCGACAGCTGCCTCCACGAGTTCGTGGCGAAGCCGGGCGACCTTGTCCTTGAGGCCCTCGGGTACGGGCCCCTCGGTCCACTCAGCGCCATGAGACGCTTCATCGAAGACGAGTGAAACTTCCCGGATCAGATCGATCACGCCGGTGAACAGCTCACCCGAGCCGAGAGGATACTGAACGGGAAAAGCCTTGGCACCCAAACGTTGCTGAATCATCTCAACAACGTTGTCGAAATCAGCCCCGACCCGATCCATCTTGTTGACGAACGCTACGCGGGGCACGCTGTAGCGATCCGCCTGGCGCCAGACGGTTTCCGACTGAGGCTCGACGCCGCCTACAGCGCAGAAGAGAGCGATCGCTCCATCGAGCACACGCAGGCTCCGCTCCACTTCGGCGGTGAAGTCGACGTGGCCGGGAGTGTCTATGATATTGATACGGTACTCGGTGTCGTTCCGTGGCCAGGACGCGGTGGTCGCGGCCGAAGTGATGGTGATACCTCGCTCTTTCTCCTGTTCCATCCAGTCCATCACGGTGTCTCCGTGATGCACCTCTCCCATCCGATGCAGTTTCCCCGTGTAGTAGAGTATGCGCTCGGTGGTCGTGGTCTTACCGGCATCGATGTGTGCCATGATGCCGATATTCCTGAACCTCACGAGAGGTATCTTCCTATCCATATCGTTACGACAACAACGGTCGAATCATGATTGTTGAGTTGTGAACTTCTCGCCTCATCGTCTTACTTCTACCACCGGTAGTGGGCGAAGGCCTTGTTGGCTTCCGCCATGCGGTGGACATCTTCCTTCTTCTTCACCGCCGAACCCTCGTTCTTGCTCGCCGCTGTGATCTCGGCGGCGAGGCGTTCGGCCATCGTCTTTTCGCTTCGCGCTCGGGCCGCGCTCACCAGCCAGCGCCGAGCCAGCGCTTCGCGACGGTTCCCCCCGACTTCGATGGGGACCTGGTAGGTCGCCCCGCCGACGCGTCGGCTCTTGACCTCGAGGACAGGCTTCGCGTTGGTGAACGCCTGGCGATAGACGTTCATCGCTGGCTGCCCCATTCGCTCCTCGATCAGCCGCATCGCTTCATAGAAAACCGACTCAGCCAGCGATTTCTTGCCGTCTCTCATCAGCACATTGATGAACTTGGTGACGGAGTCGCTGTCATACCTCGGATCTGGAGGAATCTTTCTCTGAACCGCTCTCTGTCTCCTGGACATAGCCTCCTAATTCCATCACTCGGCGCCCGACCGCTGTGGGCGTGTTCATTCGCTACTTCGGCCGTTTCGCCCCGTACTTGCTTCTACTCTTCTTCCGGTCCGACACGCCCGCGGCGTCCAGTGTGCCGCGAACGATGTGATAACGCACTCCAGGCAGGTCTTTGACTCGGCCCCCGCGGATGAGCACGATCGAGTGCTCCTGCAGGTTGTGGCCTTCACCCGGAATATAGGCGGTGACCTCAAAACCGTTGGTCAAGCGAACGCGTGCCACCTTACGCAGCGCCGAGTTCGGCTTCTTCGGCGTTGTCGTGTAGACACGCGTGCACACACCCCGCTTCTGAGGGCTGGACTCGAGCGCGGGCGCTTTCTCCTTCTTCAGGATCTGCTTGCGGCCCAGACGAACCAGCTGGCTAATTGTTGGCATACATCCTTTCAATCGTCGCCCTAAACGGGGACAGACACACCTAACCAACGAAACAAAGCCGGGGACATCGAAGCCCCCGACGCGGTTAAAGGTAGCAGGTTCAAGATCGTCGGCAGACTGCCGAACATAGACGGTTCCTATGTACCCGTCAAGCCCCCAACGGGCGCCCCGCTTTGGGTTCTCTTCGGGCCAGCGGGCGCCGTCCAAGCGTGCCGCCCACCGAGCCTCAAGACCACCCGGCCTCTAAGGCCGGGTGGGCACTTCAGGGGCGGAGTCGGCCGGCGGGCCCCGGTTCGCTAATCGCCAGAGCCAGCCGGGTTCTTCGCTCCTTTGACCAGGTGGGCCAGGCTCACGTCCAGGGGCGCCGGCTCCGCTGCCGCCTCCACAGCCTCACTCGCGATCTCGCCGATCTCGCCGATCTCCTGCTCGAGCAGTGGCCCTTCCACTAGGAATTCTATGTCCTGGAAGCGGTGGATCCCGGTGCCAGCCGGGACCAGGTGCCCGATGATGATGTTCTCCTTCAACCCTTCCAGGTCGTCGATGGCGCCACGCACGGCGGCATCCGTCAGCACACGGGTCGTCTCTTGGAAGGAGGCGGCGCTGACAAACGACCGGGTGGTGAGGCTGGCCTTCGTGATTCCAAGCAAGAGCGGCTCAGCCCGAGCCGGCTGTTTGCCGGCCTGGCGAGCCTTGACGTTCGTGTCGAGGAACTCGACACGATCGACGTTCTCGCCCTCGAGGAATCTGGTATTGCCGGGATCGACGATGCGGACCTTCTGTAGCATCTGGCGGACGATGACGCCGATATGCTTGTCGGTGATCCGGACGCCCTGAAGTCGATACACTTCCTGAATCTCGTTCAGCAAGTACTCCTGCACAGCGCGCGGGCCCTTGATTCGCAAGATGTCGTGCGGGTTGACGGGACCTTCGGACAGACGGTCGCCGGCGCGCACTCGATCACCCTCGTGGGCGCGAAGGTGCTTACCAACAAGGATCTCGTAGACCTCCTCGTCACCACTGTCCGTGGTCACTATGACCTCGCGCTTGCCGCGTTTGATCGAGCCGAATTTGACGTTGCCATCGACCGAGGCAATGGTGGCGGGATCTTTCGGCCGGCGGGCTTCGAAGAGCTCCGCCACACGGGGCAGACCACCGGTGATGTCGCGAGTCTTGTAGACTTCGCGGTTGATCTTAGCCAGGGTAGAGCCAGGCTTGACCTGCTGCTCGTCGCGAACCACGAGCTGGGCCCCGACCGGCACGATGAACTCGCGAATCTTCTCTTCACCTTTCTTGATGTTGATCTGCGGGTGAAGCTTCTTGTCGCGATCTTCGATGATCGTGAGCTGGCGACGGCCGGTTGACTCATCGAGCTCCTCGCGGACCGTCTCCTCCTCAACGATATCCTGGAACTCGACGGTACCGCCGACGTCGGCGACGATCGGTTCGGAATAGGGATCCCAACTGAACAGGAGGGCCCCAGTTTTCACTTCCTCGCCCTCCGAGACGTGGAGGGTCGCCCCGTAAGGTACCGTGAGCCGAGAACGCAGCTGATCGTCGGGCGTGAGCATCTGGAATGCCCCCTCACGGCTGGTGACGATTCGGCTCCCGTCGGGATCAATGACGGAGGTGATGCGCTCGAACTTGAGCTTGCCGTCCACCTTCGATTTACGTTGCGTCTGGGCCGCGATCCGAGCAGCGGTTCCGCCGATATGGAAAGTCCGCAGGGTGAGCTGTGTACCCGGCTCACCAATCGACTGGGCCGCGATGATCCCGACGGCCTCGCCGATATCCACCATCTTCATGGTGGCTGGATTGCGACCATAGCACATACGGCAGAGACCGCGCCGGCACTCGCACGTGAGGACCGAGCGTATGTTGACCGATTGGATACCGGCCTCTTCGACAGCCACAGCGGCTTCTTCATCGATCTGCTCACCGGAGCCGACCAGAAGCTGGCTGTCGATCGGATCGACCACATCCTCGAGGGCCACACTACCGACGAGCCGGTCACGCAATGGCTCGATGATATCTTCGCCTTCCTTCAGAGCCGAGACATCGAGACCGAGGATCGTGCCGCAGTCTTCCTCGCAGATCGTGACATCCTGGGCCACGTCGACAAGGCGCCGCGTCAGGTAGCCGGCGTCCGCCGTCTTGAGCGCGGTATCGGCCAGACCTTTACGAGCACCGTGCGTGGAGATGAAGTACTCCAACACGGTGAGCCCTTCGCGGAAGTTCGACAGAATCGGACTCTCGATGATCTCGCCGACTCCACCAGTAAGCTTCTTCTGCGGCTTTGCCATCAGGCCACGCATGCCCGCAAGCTGGCGGATCTGGTCGCGGGAACCCCGGGATCCCGAGTCGAACATCATGAATACGGGGTTAAACCCGCCACGTGAGCGACCCATGCCCTGAATCATCGCCTCAGCCACATCGTTATTGGCATGGGTCCAGGTGTCGATGACCTTATTATAGCGCTCACCGTTGGAGATCACGCCCTTCTCGTATGCCTTGGTGAAGCGGTCCGTGTCGGCGCTCGCCTGTCTCAGTATTTGAATCTTCTCCGGAGGGATCTCCAGGTCCTCAATGCCAATCGAGGTTCCGCCGACGGTGGCGAAACGGAAGCCAAAGTCTTTGAGCCGATCCAAGAATGCTGTCGTAGCGGCTAGGCCGACCTTGCGGAAGCTATCGAAGACCAGGTTCGAGAGTGTGCCCTTGGTCATCACGTCGTTTACGAAGCGGAGCTCGTCCGGAATGATGGAATTGAACAGTACGCGGCCAATGGTGGTGTCGATCCACTCACCGGCGTAGGCAAAGTGGATCGGGGCATGGTAGTCGATGGCTCCATCTTCACGGTCGAAGCATCCGTTGGCAATCGCGAGCTCGACTTCGTAGGCGGCCGAATACCACGGCGCTTTCTCGAATCCCTTTTCGTACTCCTTGGCGACCTTGGTCACATAGTGAATCCCGAGCACCATGTCCTGGCTCGGAGTGGCTACAGGTTTGCCGTCGGATGGCTTCAAGATGTTGTTCGCCGACAACATCAGCACCCGGCACTCGAGCTGCGCTTCGAATGAGAGCGGCACGTGGACCGCCATCTGGTCGCCGTCGAAGTCGGCGTTGAAGGCGGCGCACACCAGAGGATGGATACGTATCGCCTTGCCCTCAACCAGCACGGGCTCGAACGCCTGTATACCGAGGCGGTGCAGGGTCGGCGCCCGGTTGAGTAACACGGGATGGTCCTTGATGATGTCTTCGAGCACTTCGTAGACGCGTGGATCATCACCCTTCTCGACGATCTTCTTGGCACGCTTCACCGTCTCAGCTTCGCCACGCTTTTCGAGCTCATGGATGATGAACGGGCGAAACAGCTCCACCGCCATCACCTTGGGCAGCCCGCACTGGTTCAATTTGAGCTCCGGCCCAACAACGATCACCGAGCGGCCGGAATAGTCGACTCGCTTGCCGAGCAGGTTCTGACGGAAGCGGCCCTGTTTACCCTTGAGCATGTCGGACAGGGCTTTGAGCGGCCGCTTGCCACGCCCCCGAATCGCCTTGCCGCGACGCCCGTTGTCGAAGAGAGCGTCCACGGCTTCCTGCAGCATCCGCTTTTCGTTGCGCAGGATCACCTCTGGCGCCCTCATCTCCATCAGCTTCTTCAACCGATTGTTTCGGTTGATCACGCGACGGTAGAGGTCGTTGAGGTCGGAGGTGGCAAAGCGTCCCCCGTCGAGTGGGACCAACGGTCGCAGGTCGGGCGGCAGGACCGGGATGACGTCCATGACCATCCACTCGGGCCTGTTTCGCTTCTCCGCATCTACGTCGCTGTTGCGGAATGCATCCACAACTTTGAGTCGCTTCAGGTGCTGCTTCTTGCGATGCTGACTGGTCTCCGTCGCAACCTTGCGCCTGAGATCTTTGGCCAAGTCGTCAACGTCCACCTGCCTGAGCAAGGCGCGGACTGCGTCGGCGCCCATCTCAGCCTGGAACTTGTCGTCGCCCGCCTCTTTGGCCGCAGCCTTGAGCTCGAGGTAATCTTCCTCCTCCATCATTTGCTTTGGCTCGACCTTCTGCTTCCCCGGTTCGATGACCACGTACTGGGCGTAGTAGATCACCTTCTCGAGATCACGCAGGGTCATACCGAGCAAGTAGCCCATCTGCGACGGCAGGGTCTTGAAGAACCAGATGTGCGCTACAGGCACCGCGAGCTCGATGTGGCCCATGCGCTCGCGCCGCACTTTAGAAAGGGTCACCTCCACGCCGCACTTGTCGCAGATGTGACCGCGGTAGCGAATCCGCTTGAACTTTCCGCAATGACACTCCCAGTCCTTCACAGGGCCAAAGATCCTCTCGCAGAACAAGCCATCGCGCTCGGGCTTGAACGATCGATAGTTGATCGTCTCCGGCTTGGTCACTTCGCCAAAGCTGAATCCCCGGATCTGCTCCGGCGATGCTATCTTCAGTTGGATGTAGTCAAACTTCGACGGACGACTATCGCGGTGCCTTGGAAAGTCTATCATCTGTTATCTTCCAGCTCCCCGTTGGGACGTCAACGTTCTCAGACGCCTTCATTTTTCCGGCCAAGGTCGACGCTAAGGCCCAGTGCCTGCATCTCTTTAACCAGAACGTTGAAGCTCTCCGGAATTCCCGGTTCGGGCAGGTTATCGCCCTTCACTATGGCTTCGTAAACTCGCGAACGACCGGATACGTCGTCCGACTTCACCGTCAGCATCTCTTGCAGCGTATAAGCCGAGCCATAAGCCTCCAGCGCCCACACCTCCATCTCGCCGAAACGTTGCCCTCCGAATTGTGCTTTGCCGGCGAGTGGCTGCTGAGTGACGAGCGAATACGGGCCGATGGAACGAGCATGGATCTTGTCGTCCACCAGGTGGGCGAGCTTCATTATGTAGATGCTGCCAACCGTGACTTCCATGGAGAAGAACTCGCCGGTACGGCCATCGCGCAACCGCATCTTGCCGGCGGGAGTCAGTCCAGCACGATGTATGAACTGCTCGATTGCGTCATCGAACCCTTCGCGCAATACCTGTCGGCGCGAGAGCTTGGCAGCCCCCTCGAACCCGGCTTTGGGCAAGCTCGATTCGCCGCTGCGCTCCGCCAGCTCGGTCGAAGCTGCGACCAGGTAATCCCTCAGGCCACCCAGAATCTCTTTCAGTCTGGTAGATTTCGTCTCCGAGACGAGTGAATCGAGCGCCCGGCCCAGCCCCAAGGGTGATCCCGATGGCCGCGTTCCGTTCCCGTGACCGTTGCCTCTAATTCCGGCCCCAGCCGTCGTCTCACGCAGAGCCTTGATGATCTCGCGGATATCCTCAACCCCGAACTCAGGCGGCCCCACGCCACTGATGCGCAAAGAATCGTGGGCCCAGCGTACAGTGGCCAGCTTGAGGAGCACACCGATCTCATCTTCCGATGCGCCGTGGAACACCGGCGTCTTCGCCTCGAAACCGAGGATGTTGGCACACCAGCCGAGGTGCGTCTCGAGAACCTGCCCGACATTCATTCGGCTCGGCACGCCCAGAGGGTTCAGTACGATATCCACTGGAGTGCCATCGGGGAGGAACGGCATATCCTCCTCCGGGACGATTCTGGCGATGACGCCTTTGTTGCCGTGGCGCCCCGCGACCTTGTCTCCGACCGAGATCTTGCGCCGTTCGGCGACATAGACTTTCACAAGCTGTACGACCCCGGGCGAGAGCTCGTCCGGCTGCAGTACCTTATCGATGGATATCTCCGTCTTCTCACGGACCCGTTCGATGAGCTGCCGAGCCTCTTCGAGAATGTGACGCAGCCTGTCGTTGGCTTTCTGATCTTTCACCTTGATCGCGGTCAAGTCGATCTTCGAGAACTCGAGCTCTTTAACCACTTTGGCATCGAGCTTCTTTCCTTCCTTGAAGAAAGGCTCGATTGTTCCCCGTCTGAGGAACAGCTGCGCGGTCTGGCCGGTGAGCAGCTCACGCAGCTCTTCGTTGCGGACTTCCGTGATGCGAGCGATCTCATCGCGCTCAAGCTCGCGCAGACTTCCGATCTTCTCGCCGTGCTCTTTCTCGAGCATCGCATCATCGATGCGTCGCGAGAAGATCTTTACGTCGATCACGGTTCCTGCCATTCCCGGCGGCACGCGGAGCGAACTGTCCTTCACATCCTTTGCTTTCTCACCGAAGATCGCGGTGAGCAGCTTCTCTTCCGGCGAAAGCTCTGTCTCTCCCTTGGGCGTGATCTTGCCGACGAGGATATCGTTCGGCTTTACGTAGGCGCCGACGCGAACGATGCCTCGCTCATCCAGGTCCGTGAGCGCTTCCTCGGAAACGTTCGGTATCTCGCGTGTGATCTCCTCCATGCCGCGTTTCGTGTCGCGGACGTGGAGCTCGAGCTCCTGGATATGGATGGAGGTGTACAGGTCATCTTTTACGAGGCGCTCGCTGATCACGATGGCATCCTCGAAATTGTGCCCATACCATGGCATGAACGCGACCGTGAGGTCCTGTCCCAGCGCAAGCTCGCCTCGATCGGTCGAAGCGCCATCGGCGATGATATCGCCAGCGCTGATTATCTCTCCCACGTTGACGGTCGGTCGCTGGTTGATCGCGGTATCCTGGTTGGTACGCCAGAACTTCTTGAGCTGGTAGCGATCGAACTGGCTGAGCTTCGCCAGCGGCTGGTCGTCGGGCTTGTCCAGGCCCGTATCGATGAGTATCTCGTCGGCCCTGACCTGGGCCACCTTGCCACCGCGCTTGGCGACGACCACGGCGGCCGAGTCCCGGGCCACCTTCGCTTCCAGTCCCGTGCCGACAAAGGGACGCCGTGGGAAGAGCAGCGGCACGGCCTGGCGCTGCATGTTCGATCCCATCAGGGCGCGGTTCGCGTCGTCGTGTTCCAGGAAGGGGATGAGCGCCGGCGACACGGCAACCAACTGGTCCGGCGAGACGTCCATATAGTCGATGTGCTGAGGCGGCAACAGTGGATAGTCATCGCGTTGCCGGCAAAGGACCAGCGCGTCCTTGAAGGTGTCGTCGGGATTCAGCACGGCGTTGGCCTGCGCGACGGCGAACTCTTCTTCTTCGCTTGCCGTCAACCAGATCATCTCGCCGGTGACGCGTCCTTTTTCGACTTTGCGGTACGGTGTCTCGATGAATCCGAGGTCGTTGATCCGTGCAAAGGTGGAGAGACTCGTGATGAGCCCGATATTCGGACCCTCCGGCGTTTCGATCGGGCACATACGCCCGTAGTGAGAATAATGGACGTCGCGAACCTCGAAGCCAGCGCGCTCACGCGTCAAGCCGCCTGGCCCCAGCGCCGAGAGGCGCCGCTTGTGCGTCAGCTCCGCCAGCGGGTTCGTTTGATCCATGAACTGGCTAAGCTGTGACGAACCGAAGAACGACTGAATCACGGCGCTCACGGTTCGGGCGTTCACGAGATCGTCGATGTTGATCTGTTCTGGATCGCTGGCGATGGACATACGCTCGCGAACCAGGCGAGCCATGCGCGACAAGCCAACCGAGAACTGGTTGGCAATCAACTCGCCGACAGAACGGACGCGGCGGTTCCCGAGGTGATCAATGTCATCAACGTTCCCGCGACCTTCGTGCAGCTCGATTAGGTAGCGCACGATCGCGATGAAGTCCTGGACGGTCAGGATGGTCAGGTCGCTTGGCGGCTGCTCTAAGCCGAGCAGCCGCATCACATCTTTCAGGCGCTGGTTGATCTTGTAGCGACCTACCCGCCCCAGATCGTAACGCTTCGGGTTGAAGAACAGGCGCTCGATGGCTGCGCGGGCGGTCCTCAGGTTCGGAGCGTCGCCGGGCCGGAGCAACGAGTAGATGGCATAAAGCGCCTCTGACTCGCTGTGCGTCGGGTCTTTTGCCAGCGTGTTCTTGATGAGGGGCGACTCACCCCGCGCGCCGCCGGTGTACACTTGGGCGTCGCGGATGCTCTGTTTAGCGAGCGACTCGAACAGCTTGGCATCGAAACGCGCGCCCTTCTCGGCTAGCACTTCTCCAGTCGACGGATCCACCACGTCGGCAGCCAGATGAGGATCGTGACTCCAGTCGCGCCGGTTGGCGAGCTCTTCGTAACGGCCACGGACGGAGACGCGCACCGCGCTGGCGTAGATGGTCACAGAATCGATTTCGGCGCGGCGCAATCGCTTGAGGAGTTCGGCCGAGAACTCGTCCGCGCGGCGCGCCAAGAAAGCGTCCGATTCTCTGAAGATCTTGACTTCTTCGATTCCCACCTCGATGAGGCGATTCATCAGGTCCGGAGTGATGGGGTCGCCTGTCCCGGCCAACTGTCGCCCGTCGTCTGGATCCATATAGTCTTCGGCGAGCCACCCATCTTCACTATCAGGATCGAAGCCTGTGAGGACGATGCTCTCCGGCTCACCCTCGTAACTTTCGTTGAGGATAGACTCGGCGATCATGGTACCGCCGACTTCGCGACGGAAGGCTCGATTGGAGGAGATCTCCTCGAGGGAGATCTCGCGCGTGGAGTAGAAGAGCGACAGGACTTCCGGGTCGCTGCCGTAGCCGAGCGCCCGGATCAACGCGGTCGCCGGGAATTTTTTCCGTTTGTCGATATGGACGTGGACCACATCGTGAATGTCGATGGAGAACTCCACCCATGAGCCGCGGAAGGGGATGATGCGAGCGGAGAAAAGCCGTGTGCCGTTGGGGTGAATCGTCTCCTCGAAGACGACGCCTGGCGATCGGTGCAGCTGGCTGACGATCACCCGCTCGGCACCGTTGATCACGAACGTCCCGTGTTCGGTGAGCAACGGCAGCTCGCCCAGGTAGACTTCCTTTTCCAAGATGTCGCGCGGCCGTTTCTCACCACCAACATCCTCGTTGATCACAAGCCTCAGCGTGGCTTTGAGGGGAGCGCCGTAGGTCATGTCGCGTTCCATGCACTCCTCTACGCTGTACTTGGGCTCGCCCAGAGCGTAGCTGACGAAATCGAGGGAGAAATTCCCCTTACTATCAGTAGTGGGAAAGATCTCGAGGAAAACTCGCTCGAGTCCGTAGTCGCGAGCCGCTCCGTCGTCGGCTTCGGTCTCCAACAAGGCCTCGAAGGCCTTGATCTGGACATCGAGCAGGTTCGGCATCTCCATGGCCGTGCCGAGATGAGCAAACGAGATGACCGGCTTATCGCCGTTCCCGGTCCTATTGGTCGAGGCAGGCTTCGTCTTAGCCAAGTTCTGAACCTCCAAACAGAGTGCGCGGTGGGCAGTCGCACGTCGGGACACGAGTCCGCGACGGGGCTCCACCGGGATGATCGGTACCGCTACCGCCAGCTATCGGCAGGGGATCGAAAAAGAACACAACTAGCCCCCGTCCCGTGAGGTCGCGGGGGTTTTGGGTTGGCCACATGTTTTCGAGCGACGCTAGCCGCATAAGCAGAGGAGCTAACACCTGGGTTCGAGTACTGCCGGCGATTCAATGGCGCCGGTTCTGCGCGAGAGCTCCTTCACTTACTTGAGTTCGACGGTAGCGCCCTGTTCTTCCAGCTTGGCCTTGATCTGCTCGGCCTCCTCCTTCGTGGCACTCTCTTTGACGACTGTCGGTGCGCTGTCAACAAGATCTTTGGCCTCTTTCAGGCCGAGGGTCGTGACCTCGCGGAGCGCCTTGATCACCTGGATCTTCTTGCCGCCGATATCCTGAAGGAAGACATCAAACTCATGCTTCTCCTCGGCCTGCCCGCCCGCGGCACCCGGCGCGACGGCAGCCACAGCCACCGGTGCCGCGGCGCTAACACCGAACTTGTCCTCCATGGCATCCTTCAGCTCCGCCGCCTCGAGTACGGTCAGCGAGCCAATGGCCTCAAGAATTTCATCAATTTTGCTCATTTCACTCCGCGTCGCTTTGAGGATTGAAGACTATTCTTGTTCCGCGTTCTTCTTCGCTACTTCCTGGATCGTGTAGGTGATATCGCGGAGCAGTGCATTGAGCACGCCCACGATACCGGTTACCGGCGCCATCATCGAGCCGGCGATGCCGCCCAGTAATTCATCGTGTGACGGCAGATCAGCCAGGCGCTGGATCTCATCTACAGAGACAACTTTCCGATCGACGACACCGATCTTCAGGGCCGGCCTAGCATCGTTCTCTCTTGCGAAGTCGCGCAGCGTCTTCGCCGGGGTGACGGGGTCCTCATCCGCCATTATCAACCCGGTGGGCCCGCGCAGATGCTCTTCGATATCCGGGTACTCGAGCTGCTGCAGAGCCCGCAAGGCCAGCCGGTTCTTTACGACGATGAACCGGGTGCCAGCCTCGCGGAACCTGCGGCGAAGCTCTGTGATGCTTTTGACATTGAGTCCGGTGAAGTCGGCCAGGTAAAGGACCTTGGACTCCTGAAGCCGATTAACCAGCTCCCCCGTGATCTCGATCTTGTCCTGTTGGGTTCGTCGCGCCATGAACCGTGTTCTCTTGGTTTAAGCCGATCTCCTGAACGCCGCCGATTCGACCTTCACACCGGGCCCCATCGTGCTGGCTACTGTGATGCCGCGGATGTACCCGCCCTTCGCCACCGCCGGCTTCGCCCGGACGACGGCATCCATGAAGGCCTGAAAATTGTCGATCAGTTGGTCCAGTTCGAAGGACGCCTTTCCTATCGGTACGTGGAGGTTACCAGACTTGTCGACTCGGAATTCGATGCGGCCGGCCTTCAACTCCTTGACGGCCTTACCGATATCCATGGTGACCGTGCCCGTCTTGGGCGTCGGCATCAGACCCCGGGGACCGAGCACTCGGCCAAGCTTACCAACATCTTTCATGTTTTCAGGTGTGGTGACCACGGCATCGAACTCGAGCCAGCCGCCCTGAATCTTCTCCACGTACTCGGTGCCCACGTAGTCCGCACCCGCCTCTTCGGCTTCGCGAGCCTTGTCGCCGTCGGCGATCGCTAGCACGCGTACCGATTTCCCGGTGCCGTGCGGCAGACTGACCGTTCCACGCACTATCTGATCGGCATGTCGTGGATCGACGTTGAGCCGGATCGCCACCTCGACCGTCTCGTCGAACTTGGCGGTGGCCGTCTCTTTGACCAACTGCAAAGCTGCTCGTGGCTCGTGGACCTCGGCCAACTGGGGCCGCTCAGTGGCGGCACGATAGCGTTTCCCGTGTCTTGCCATCAATCGTGCACCGTAATACCCATGGAGCGCGCGGTGCCCTCGATCATTCGCATCGCCGCCTCGAGAGAGGCGGCGTTGAGGTCGACCATCTTGAGCTCGGCAATCTCCTGTACCTGAGCCCTGGACACGCTACCAACCTTGATCCGATTCGGTTCACCCGACGCCTTGGCCACGCCTGCCTTCTTCTTGAGAAGAACGGCAGCCGGAGGCGTCTTGGTGATGAAGCTGAAAGAGCGATCGGTATAGACGCTGATTTCGACAGGGATGATGAGCCCGCCCTGGTTCTGGGTTTTGGCGTTGAACTGCTTGCAGAAGTCCATGATGTTGACGCCGTGCTGTCCCAGAGCCGGCCCTACGGGCGGGGCGGGATTCGCCTGCCCGGCAGGGACTTGGAGCTTGATGAAACCGATTACCTTCCTGGCCATCTATTCTATTCGTCCACTCGTGTGTGTTCCGTCAACCTGTGTCAGCGATGAACTGCCGACCGCCACCGAATACCGCCTCCCGAACTCAGTATCCTTTGAGTTGCGTATAATCTAGCTCGACCGTAGTCGACCGCCCGAACAGGGAGACCTGAACTTTGACTTTTCCCTTGTCGTGGTCGACCGCCTCGACGGTGCCGGTGAACTCGCTGAACGGGCCCTCGGCAACTTCGATGGACTGGCCGACATAGAACGGAATACGATCTTCTTCACCCTCATCGACTTCGACGGCGCTCTCGACACCGAGAATCTTGTTCATCTCCTCGGGGCGGAGCGGCTGCGGGGCCGTGCCGCCGCCGACGAACTTGATGACACCCTGAATGTTGTTGATCTCATGCATCGTCCCCTCGTTGAGGACCATGCGGATCAGTACATATCCCGGGTACAGTCGTTTGCTCTTGGAGATCTTCTTGCCGCCCTTCACTTCCACAACTTCATGAGTGGGGACCAGTACTTCGCGGATCTCCTTCTCATCGATCGATTCGCCGGGCTGCTCCTCGATGCGGCGCTCGATGAGAGTCTTCACCTTGTTCTCGTGGCCCGCGTAGGTTTGGATCGCGTACCATCTGGCGTCCTGCTCGGTCGTCTGCTCGGCCATGTCGTCTACGCCCCAAAAATGCCGATGATGAACCCGATCAGCTCGCGGAACACCAGGTCCATGAGACCGATGATTGCGGCGACGACGAGAACGAAGATGATGATGACCCCCGTCGCGTTGCGCAGCTGTTGCCAGTCGGGCCAGGTCACCTTCTTCATCTCGCCCTGGACCTCGACGGTGAATCTGCGGATCTTGCCAATACGCTCGAGCAAGGCGGCCATCGCTACTTCGTCTCCTTATGCGTAGTGTGCCGCCCGCAGCGCCGGCAGAACTTCTTGAATTCGACCCGTTCCGGATGGTTCTGCCGGTTCTTGTTCGTCTGGTAGTTGCGTGACTTACAGTCTCCGCACTCCAGGGTGACTTTGACGCGACTCGTCGCCATTCCCTACTCGATTACTTTGGTGACGACGCCGGCGCCCACGGTGCGACCGCCTTCGCGGATGGCGAACCGCAGCCCTTCCTCCATCGCGATCGATGTGATCAGCGAGATCGACATCGTCACGTTGTC
>SDBV01006653.1_pt1 | contig 15948 bp, 13 predicted proteins | sample 2277081 | NCBI WGS metagenome assembly SDBV01 (sample SAMN10402039, study PRJNA504765) | marine sediment metagenome | isolation source: marine sediment core GS10_PC15, 223 cmbsf | place: Arctic Ocean: Southern Knipovich Ridge | collected 2010
GTGGAGGATGGAGTACAATCACATCCGACCTCATAGTTCGCTTGGTTACCGGTCACCTGTTCCTGAGGCTAGAATCTCGGTAACCCTAACTTAAGAGGTGGGTACCTTGATGGGGGCATGGCACCTGGGAGAACGGGTATATAGAATCATTCAATGGTAAATTGAGAGACGAGTTACTAAACCGGGAGATATTCACCACATTAATCGAGGCTAAGGTCTTGATAGAGCAGTGGAGAAAGGAGTATAATAACATCCGTCCGCATAGCTCGCTGGGTTACCGACCACCTGCTCCTGAGGCTATTATACCGATAACCCTAACTTAAGAGGTGGGTACCTTGATGGGGGCATGGCATTAACATTGGATTTATATACACTTTTTAACAAATCTACTCCGTTAACTATTTAAAACTGGGAATAAAATATGTCCTAGACCTTGAAAAAGCAATGTGGAGGGCGAGCTTGGAAATTAATAAGTTAATTTGTTTACTACACGAATAAATTTATGCGTCCGAGACTAACAAAGTATCATTAAATATATAAAATATGATTGAAGCTAATATAAAATATCATATTTTATGGATAAAGTATGTCAAGGCTAATATTCAATTAAAACGAATAATACTGCAATATAATTAAAGGTTAGAAGAAGGGGAGAGATGAAAGTTAAAGACTTATTTGGAAGGGACAAGGAGCCCGCGGTAGAGGCCAAGGAAGAAATAGAGCCAAAGCCTAAGATAAAGGCTGAGGCGAAAACAAAGACAAAGCCTGCGGTGAAGGCTAAGGCAGAAACAAAAACAAAGACTGCAGTGAAGGCTAAGGCGGAAACAAAGGCAAAGCCTATGGTGACGACTGAGGTAGAGACAAAACCAGAGCCTGTGGTGACGACTGAGGTGGAAACAACGACAGAGCCTATGGTGAAGTTTGAGATAGAAACAACAACAGAGCTTGTGATGAAGACCGAGGCAGAAAAAAAGACAAAGCCTGGGGTGAAGGCTGTAGCAAAAACAAAGTGGAAGCCTAAAGCAAGGGGTAAGAAAGCATCAAGAAGAGCAAAGATGAGAAAAAGATTTTAGTAGGTACACGATAATAATGGACAATATAAGGTATGGAAATTGGCAAGTAGAAAATTAAGGGTAGAACATAATACAATGAATCCAAACATTCGTAAAGTTGAGGTGTCAGCATGGATAAAGTAGGACTATATATCGATGTTGAAAATCTCCAAGGCATCGCTAAACAAACGATCATATCTGCATATAATCAGTGGCCAAAAGAATTTCCTCGGCCAACCATGGTAAAACTATACGTCAGAGCGGATCAGGTGCAATTGTGGCATATCTGGGCTACGGATAGATTCCCTGCACTGAATGTGCTAGTAGAAGGCGTACAACACTATGCCTTACACGGTTCCAAGAACGCAGCGGACATTATGCTAGCTCTAGATGCACTTGCGGATCTATTGAGGGAGAAAGTCACTCACGTTGCTATACTAAGCGATGACAGCGATTTTGCTTCTCTATTCGCGAAAATCAAGCAGGAAACCCAACAGGTAGCTAAACATAAGATCCCATTCATTTGGTTCGTTACAGACCGTCCAGATACTCGCTCATCAACCCTGAGTGATTTCTTGCCGCTCGGTTACCTGCAGATGGTATCTTGTGCTGACATGAAGACTATTATTCCTGATCAAGAGCAGGGGCATCCGATTGATGAGAATCAACTAACTGAAGAGGATAGAATGGCACGAGCCATAATTCGGCATATCGCAGTTGGATTCTTCAAGAGCACGGATTGCAGAAGGACGATTGCGCACTACTTCCCGCAGCACCCTTTAGCCGATGCAGACAATCCAACTTTCGGTACGCTGTTTGCTAAAACCCTATGGCCTATATTAGAGAACTATGGTGTAATACATATAAGTCCAGGTAAAAAACCTCGAAGATATGAGATGACAAAAGCTGCCAAGAATAAGATTGAGGGTAATGATGGAGAATCCCAACACTCATAACCGATTGGACGTAGGTTCGAATCCAATCCCTGTCTGGTTGATATTTTATCCCGGAAATCATAAAATCAGGGTGTCGGTTGACCTAGTGTCTTGACACCCTGATTCTCTTGAAAAATCCCCGGCGGGGACGGTCTTCTGAGAGTGTAGGCCGTGTGGGTCTCGAACCCACGACACCCTGATTAAAAGTCAGGCAGTCTCTTAATTGTTCTTCTCACTGCTTCGTGTGATACACCATACTCTTTGGCCAGGCTGCGAAGGCTCTCATGCCTATATTGTTCAGTAATTTCAGACAATATAGCAATAGGTAGCTTCCCTCTCCAATTAAAAACTAGTTCAAGTGGTGCCGACACCGGATAGAGCCCTGCATTGAGATATTGCATTAAACCTCGAGCCCCCCCGGGGTCGCACTTCAAGTGTGTAATTTGGGCTCCCGTCGTATTGTAGATCGAAGAATGGTATGAATTCTGGCTGAGGCGCAACTCCAATTATCATTTTATCTTTTAGCCATATCGATTCCAGCAGATATTTACATAACCGATTTCTGTGATATTGAACTGCTTTACCCCAAGCTTTAGTAATATCTTTAAGAAAACCAGTGAGCTTCCCCAGTACATCTTTATTTATAGGTATAAGTTGCTGTAATTGCCTTTTTATGGCATTGTAGTCAGCTAAATATTCAGACGCAAACTCAATATAGAGGTAATAAAAGCTTGTTTTGTTACCTCTATGAAATTTCAACATGTCAGATGTTATGGGCATAGAAACCACCCCTCGATTTGTAAAAATGCAGTCTGAAGGGGTCTCCATTCAACCAAGATGACTATTTTACCGGTAGCTCTAACTTAAAGAGTGGTACGATTACTGGGGAAGGCCAATATTGACAACCAGAGCGCAGGGCTGTAATCTAGTCACAATAGTTTAAATGGGAAATCCCACTTAATACATAAGTATTAATGAGGCAGTTTCAGAGCTTTAGACGCAAATGCCGAGTAATAGGAGGAAACCTATTATGTTCGAAAGTGATTATCAAACAGCACCGAAAGAGTTAACATTTCCCGCTCAGACACCAGCTCTGGAACCGGTAATGCTTCAGGCAGAACCTAAGCCATTAGAGATTGACCGGCAAAGGACGGCTGTGGTGGTGATAGACATGCAAAATGCGTTTGTTAGCAAAGGTGGCATGTTTGATTTGTGGGATGTGGATGTATCGGGGAGCCAGAACGTGATTGCTCCTATTAAGAAAATAATTGGTGCAGCAAGGGCCGGTGGACTTACCGTCGTATTCATTGCGCATCAGTATTCACCTGGTTTGCATGAGAGTGGAGGCCCAGATTCGCCGAACTGGCATAAGGACATGTGGCAAACTTACCGCGAAAATCCAGAGCTACGGGACAAGCTTCTCATTCGTGGTACCTGGGGAGCTGATATTATAGATGAGCTAAAACCTGAGGAAGATGATATATTTGTTGCCAAACCGAGATACAGTGCGTTTTTTGGAACTAATCTCGACGCTATCTTGAAGACACACAATATCAAATATATAGCGTTTGTTGGAGTCGCCACCAATATTTGCGTAGAGGCATCAATCAGGGATGCCTATTACCATGAGTATTTTCCCATCCTCATATCAAATGCGGCTGCGAACACTGGGCCGCCGGCTACCCAGGAAGCTACCATTTTTAATGTTAAAACTTGTTATGGTTGGGTGACAACTACCGAGAATATGATAAAAGTCATGGAACGACCCGTGAAATAAGTTGACCTGCCCCTTAGATTCAGCCCTTGATAGCACAGGTAACAAAATGGACAAATGTTACCTGTGCGGCCAAGATCACAATTCGCCCTACAGTGCAATCAGTTCGGGCTTTTTCCAGGGAGCTTCTCTACTGTTTATTGGTCTTGTTGACGGCCGGTTGATGAATATGAAGTAATAGAAATATTTTCAAACCGGTTTTTAATTCGGAGGCAGGAATAGTCCAGGCTTTGGAGGTATATATGAGGCTTGCCAGATTTTATGTTAACGGTGCCAGGAAAGAGATTTTGTGTAGTGAAAATACAAGGTTGCTCGATGTCATACGTAATGACCTGCATCTCATTGGGACTAAAAGAGGATGTGACAATGAAGATCAGTGTGGCGCGTGCTCGGTCATCCTGGATGGAAAGGTAGTGCGCTCATGCTCAGTTCCCATGAGAAAGGTACCAGATGATACCAGGCTCATAACCATTGAGGGAATAGGGACCTTGGATAATCCGCACCCCATTCAAAAAGCCTTTGCTTACGAGGGGGCTATCCAGTGTGGTTTCTGTACTCCCGGAATGATCGTTGTAGCTAAAGCACTTCTTGACAAAAATACAAACCCGACTGAACAAGAAATCCGCCATGCCTTCGAGGCTAATTTGTGCCGCTGCACCGGCTACAGCTCAATTATCAGGGCAGTCCAGCTTGGCGGCAAACTGTTGAGCGGTGAAGTAAAAGAAGAGGATATTAAGGTTGACACATCGAAGGGAATTTTCGGCCAACGTGTTCCACGCCCGAATTCTCTGGCAAAGGCCACGGGTGCTATTAAGTATGGAGATGATATCCAATTACCGGCTGACACGCTTCACTTGAAAATAGTGCGTTGCCCACACCATCACGCGATTATTAAATCTATCGATATTTCTGATGCGGAGAAAATGCCGGGTATAGTTGGCGTGCTCACTGCTAAGGACATCCCCGGGCAGAACCGGCTTGCCGGTAACCAGAGCGTTCATTATAAGAATGTTATTGCCAACGAACCCGTTCTTCACGATAAAAACGTTGGAAGATGGGGCTGCCCCATCGCTATTGTAGTAGGGGAGACCGTTGAGCAAGCTGCCGCTGCGGTAGATGGGGTCAAAATTGAATATGAAGTTCTTCCCACTTACCAGACACCCAAGGAGTCTTTAGCCAAAGGTGCTATCCCCATCGTCCCTGAATACGCCGGTAACCACACGTTTACCGGTTACCTGAAAAAAGGTATACAGGACAAAGATGAAGTAGAAAAAGCGCTGGAAGATTCGGATATTGTGGTGAATCAAAGCTTTTCTACCTCGCGCCAGTCTCATCTGGTTATCGAATCTGATAACGCAATAGCCTTTATTGATGATAATGACCGCATCACAGTCATGTCGAAATCGGTTGCCATTCACCACCATATACCCATACTCGCCAGTGTCCTCGGTGTTAAACCGGAGAAGGTGCGCTGGATAGAGAACCCGTCAGGCGGTAGTTTCGGCTATAAGACCACTATCACTTGTGAGAGCTATGTAGCCTTGGCGGCAATGAAGTACCGCCGCCCATGTAAAATTGTCTACTCTATGGCAGAGACTATCCTGACTGTCGGTAAGCGGAGCAGAGTATTTGTTAATGCTAAAATGGGAGCATCCAGGGACGGCCGCATAAAGAGTCTCCTCTACGACCTGGACCTTGATTGCGGCTCAACCGACGGTTACGGCTCGATACTCGTTTATAAATGTCACCATTATATTGGCGGGCCTCATAACATACCCAAAGCTTATGGTGAAGGCAGAGTTGTCCTGACCAACAACAATACGGCTAGTGCTTGTTGCCGGGGGTTAGGGGCGACACAGATACAGCTTGTCTCTGAAGTCCTTATTGACATGGTAGCCGCGAAGCTGGGAATGGACCCGCTGGAATTTAGATATGCGAATGCATGGAGAGATGGGGACATCGGCAACTGGGGTAACAGGCCCGATTGCTATCCGTACCCGGCAATGCTTGAAAAGCTACGCCCTCTTTACCAGGCCGCTAAAGAAACAGCCCGTAAACTATCGAACAATAAGAAGAAACGAGGGGTTGGCATTGCCGGAGCTTTATTCGGATGCGGAATTGATGACATTCCGGATACATCTATCGTCTGGGCTGAGCTGAATCCTGATAACGGGGTAACCATCTATGCATCATGGGCTGATGAGGGACAGGGCGGTGATATAAGCATCCTGGCCATAGTATCTAAAGCGATGAAGGGCCTTCATCCCGAGAAAATCCGTATGGTCACCAGAGACACCAGTATGACGCCAGACAGCGGTCCTTCACTGGCCAGCCGTCAAACGACTGTTACGGGAAACGCTGTTCGTCTGGCCTGTGAGGCGTTGCTGAAAGCTATGAAGGATAACAATTGCCAAAACTACAGCGATATGATAGCAAAAGGCATTCCGCTGAGATACGAAGGAAAGCATGTTTGCAACCATGTCTATTGTGACGAAAACAGCCAGGGAAAGCCTGTTGAGAACTGGCAGTATAACCTGCAAATGGCAGAAGTTGAGGTAGAAGTTGCCACGGGGAAGGTCAATGTAGTGAAGATGACGTCAGTAGTCGATGTCGGGGTGATTCATAGTCCGCTCGCCGTCGAAGGCCAGTGTGAAGGCGGGGCCAATATGGGCGTCGGTTTCGGCCTCTGGGAGGACTTCAGGTCGGGTGAAACAAACTCTCTGATAAAGGCAGGAATCCCTAATTTCATTAATTCGCCGCCGGTGGAATGTCACTACATAGAAACTTTCAGACACGGAGGTACTTATGGGGCGGCTGGCGGTGGGGAAGCTGTTTCGATGGGTGCAGCACCGGCCGTCATGAATGCTATTTACGATGCCTGCGGCGCCCGGATATGCGAATTCCCAGCAAAGCCGGAAAGGGTTCTCGAGGCGCTTAAAAAAGGCAAGAGAGAGGGTTATAAGCAGTAGTTTATTCCACCTTAATGGAAGTTGCCGGAGAGTCAACGCGTACAAGGTGGTCAACGACGTCTCTCTAACGTAGATAAAGGTGAAATCTTCGGTTTATCCGGCCTGAGTGGCGCTGGCAAGACCAGCAACTGACAGGCCGATTACGGGCAGGTCAGTTGCTGCTTACGATTCACACATTGACAAGCAAAGCGAACTGGTGCTAGAATCGAAACTTGCAAATAAGGGTATAAAAAAGTGTAATTATCTATCTTAACAGAGCAATAGTGCCGAAAAGCACTGAGAGATTTATTCATATTTTATTATTACCATCGGAAAAATCAGAAGGATGACTTCAACATGAAAAAAGGTGAAGGAAAATCAGCGTCAAAATCAAAACCAGCTGTTACTCCTATTTATCCTAAGGAAATACTAAAACCGCGACTACCAGGAGTGAGGGTTTATGAGAATGTTTATGTGGAGATGAGGGATGGCATTAAACTGGCGATTGATATCTATCGTCCTGAAGCTGAAGGAAGTTACCCAGCACTACTTTCGATGGCGCCATATTTAAAAGAGATACAACAGCATCACCCCGGGTGGAGTCATTCTATCGAGGCAGGCGCCACTGGCTTTTTTGTTCCCAAGGGATATATTCACGTAATTTGCCAGACAAGGGGCAGTGGCTTATCACAAGGGCAGTGGGATATCCTTAGCCTGAAGGAGCAGCAAGATGGGTATGACATGATAGAGTGGATTGCTCAACAACCATGGTGTGACGGGAATGTGGGAATGATAGGAGATTCCTACTGGGCATGGATCCAATATCATGTAGCTGCTCACAGGCCGCCTCATCTAAGGTGTATTGTACCTCATGACGGCGGAACTGATATGTATCGCGACGTATTTTATCAGGGTGGGATATTTAATGGCGGCGAGTTTGCTAGTCATTGGATTGCTGATACTACCTTCCAGTGTATTTGGCCAGGACCTGTTCAAGGGAAGCTTCCTCCAATTAATTTAATCGCTGATTTGGCTTCCCACCCCGAGGATGGTCCATTTTACTGGGAGAAATCATCATGTACCAAAATTGACCAAATTGAAGTTCCCGTTCTAAATTGTGTTACGTTGACTCTATTGCACAGCCGTAGCCAGCTCGCCGTGTATACAAAAATCAAAGCGATAAAGAAGCTTTTGGTGGAGCCTGAAGCCGGCTATTGGGCTCATCTGCACTTTTTAACTAACAGGCCTCTTAACGAGCACATACTTAGGTGGCTTGACTACTGGCTCAAGGGAATTGATACGGGTATCATGAATGAGCCTGAGATAGCGATTTACGATACCGCTACAGATGAATGGCGTTATGAAAACGAATATCCGCTCAAACGGACAAAATGGACCAAATTCTATCTGCGCTCTGGCTCTGCAGGCAGTACAACAGAACCATCTTATGGCTTAATAAGTACAGATCCACCGGGAAACGAAGCGTCGGACAGATACAAGGTTCCTGAGTCTACAGCTTTACTGCTCAATGGCAAGCCGGTGCTTGCATATGCTACACATCCTCTTAAAGAGGATGTTACGGTATGGGGTCCGCTCAGCGCTACTGTCTATGGTTCTTCGACGGCAACAGACACTGCTTGGTTTGTGAAGCTCATGGATGTCAAGCCAGACAATCAGGTGAAGATGGTTAGTCGTGGCATTTTGCGAGCTTCATTCAGGGAAGTAGACGAGGCCAAGTCTGGTCCAGGACAGCCTTTTCATCCATTCCAGAAGCCTCAGCCTTTGGAGTCAAATAAAATCTACGAATTTCAAATTGAAATGCTGCCTGTGTTTTATACCTTCAGGTCAGGGCACAGGATTCGGGTAGAGATTGCAAGTGAAGACATGACTTACTTTGGCAGCCTTCACGCTTTAGATATACAGAGATTGCCAATGCCTGCCGAAAACAACGTTGATCATAACTCGGAAAACCCATCCTATCTGCTTCTGCCAGTAATACCGGATGCGCCAATAATAAAAAAGGTCGAACCACCATTATCAGAGGTAAAATGGCCTTTATATCCGCCTATTAAGTGGCCCCACAGTGATGAAAATTGGCGTCTCATTTCTGAAAGCGAGTAGCGTAGTTACCATCTAATTAAAAATAATTACAAGTCAAGTTCGGTTAGGTAAGCTGAACTTAAAAGAATGGCTCCCCTGCTATCCATATTGGTGCCTGGACTTGACAGATGCCCCACTGAAAGAGACTACTAGTGCGCCTGGCTTTGGTGAAATATGGACCGATTATCTCTGGAATTCGGTCGGAGGACCTGACGTGCTCCCCCAAAGCTAGTCCAGGTAAAATGTTATACCTGGGCTTGATTAACCCTGGCAACTGTTCGGGCTTTTCTGAAGATTCGGGTGTGGCGACCATGCTGCCCCACGGTCTTGCAAGACCTAAGGTCAATCTGCCTGCCGCACCCATCCCTCGAAGGATACTTTAACGCACCGTTTGAGATACAAGGTCATATGTAATCGACTCCCTTGTTATTCTTATCCTTTTAAATTATAATCGTCAGCACTATAAGGCCTGCCGAGACAGTCAAAGATATCATTATTCCCTTTCGGGCAAGGTAATAGCCTTTGGGAAGGACTGGCAAATCAAGAACCTGCGTTGTGATTTCCTGTGGGGGTAAATCAATGAAATTAGAGAAAAAAGTAGCCATAATAACTGGGGGAGGTCAGGGAATTGGCCGAGCAGTTGCCCTTGCTTTAGCTAAAGAGGGGGCCAATGTGGTGATTGGCGATATAGACCTGCAATTGGCCAAGAATGTGGCTGATGAAATTGAATCGCTGGGAGGCCGAGCTCAAGCCATAAAGACCGATGTGACCAAAAGAGAAGAGGTCAGCCATCTGGTTCAAAAGACGCTTGATGACTTTAAGAAAATAGATATATTAGTTAACAACGCGGGCATCTCTGAGTCTATGCCTTTTGAGAAAATAAGCAATGCCCATTTTGATAGGATCATCAATGTTAATCTTAAAGGGCTACTATTGTGTAGCCAGGCAGTTGGGAGGGAAATGATTAAACGGAAAAGAGGTAGAATAATTAACATTGCTTCGCAGACAGCACACAGAGGTGTCCCTCGTTTTGCTGTCTATTCTGCCAGTAAAGCTGGCGTTCTCGCCATTACCAGAGTGCTGGCTATGGAATGGGCAAAGTACAACATTAATGTTAACGCAGTGAGTCCAAGTATGACCTTGACAGCAATAGCAGAGCGTCTAGCCAAGGAATCGCCTGATTTTCTCAGAGATGCAGGAACGACAAGACCTTTAAGACGACTAAACAAACCAGAAGAAATAGCCAGTGCCGTTCTGTTTCTAGCTTCCCCAGAATCCGATGCCATAACCGGACAAGATATAACTGTAGACGGTGGCTTGGATGCTCTTCATCCCAGTTACGTTTCTGAAGTTTGTGTAGAAGAATAGCCGGCAAAAAACTTAGCATCTCGTAAAGAGGGGATGAAACGATTGGACGAAGCACCAGAACTTATAATTGGTGATATGCGAAGATGCAGGTAATGTTTGATGCTATCTATGAAAATACAAATATAAGGAGTAAGAATGGACAATATCGGTGCACAAAAGTCACCTTTCTCAAAGATTCACCATGTGGGAGTGATAATAAGGGATATGGACAAGGCTGTCGAGTACTATCAGTCCTTAGGCCTTGGGCCATTTAAGCCGTCAGGGGCACTAGTTGGTGAGGTAACCATCGCTGAAGGAATGTACCGGGATAAGCCTTATACTGCCAAGACCATAATAAGAAAGGCTCAGGTGGGTGGAATAGAGTTAGAGTTGCTTCAGAACGCTGAAGGGGAGTCTCTCGACAAGGAGTTCCTGGAAAGCAGGGGCGAGGGCATAAACCACATAGCATTCGTAGTAGATGACATCGACAAGGATGTGGACAAACTGGTCAAGAAAGGGTTTGATGTTATCTTCCGCATAAAATTCCAGGAAGGAGGCGGATGCGCTTACTTTGACACGAGCAAGATAGGTGGTGTTCTTATTGAGCTTGTACAGCCGCCGCCGGCAAAAGAAGGTAAGGTTATGTGAGAGTAAAGATTAAGGGCAAAATGCCAGTTTACGTATTCGGAAATTGTTGCCTATACGTTTTAATATTAAACGAGTTCTTTTAATAAGCTTGCTAAAAACTCCTCGCTAAATAGCTCTGGCTCTGTCTTATATACACCTAACGCATTTATTACAGGCAGGAATTCAGAAAGCTCTGTTAGTTCAGTCAGGGGGAAATGAGGCAAGGAGAGCAGGCATGTAGCCCGCCCTCCTTGCCTTTTGCTCAACTAGTTAACGGTAAACCTACTACTGAGGCAGGTTAGTTCACTTCACTGATATACGGGCGCAGTACTAGACCCTGGGTATCACAGTTATGAGCGACCTCATGGCTTCTGCGTGAGTCGCGCAGCGTAACTGGTATACACCTGCCTTCTCAGCCACGAAAGACATTGTATATTGCCTGCCACGGTTGTGCGTCTCCGCAGAAACGACTATTTGTCCATCGGGGTCCTCAATATGATCAATATGTATATCGCCATTAACTACAAAGAGTACCAGCTTAACAGTATCCCCCTGGAAAACAGTCAGTGCGCTGGGATTAAACTGATACGATGCAACTTGCCACTTTTTAGGATTTGATGGGTCATACTTCCCGGGAGCCTTGTACCCAAAAGTCTTTCCTAGACTCTTAGGATCTATCTCAGGAGCGGCCAGACTATCTGTAGAAGTACCCCCCTTAATCTCTATAGCATTAATATAGAATACTCGTTCAGTTGCGGGTGGTGTTGCTGTTCCTCCAGCGGGACTGGTGGGACCAGTACAGCCTAAAAGCAGCAACAGGGCAATCAGGACTAGACTTGCTGTCATAATAATCTTTTTCACTTATTTTTCCTCCTTCTTAGACATGCAATAACTCTTGGTTGTGCGTGGGACTGATTCTCTGGCTTATCTGAAGTTTCCGTTTTAGCTCTTATACCATGTAACCTCCTTTGGTGTTGTCCTTAATCTCAGTTTACTACCGTGATGGTTACAGCTACGTGAACAAAGTGAAGGAAATTGTAACAATTGTGTTACAATTGCAACTCTGCGATGGTGCAATCAAAAAGGGATGCTCTTGTCGGGCATCCCTTTGAAAATTATCGGTATTTGTGGGCTCAGTCGGGTGGCGCTAGCATATAGCCTATGCCAGGCTTAGTGAGGATATAAGCCGGGTTTTCAGGATCCTTCTCTATTTTTTGGCGCAGCCGTCGGATGTAGACACGCAGCCCTTCATAATGCTCTCGGTATTCAGGCCCCCATACGTTTCCCTGAAGCTCTTCATGGACGATTACCCGTCCGGCATTAACTGCCAGGCACCGGAGAAGACGGTATTCTGTCGGGCTCAAGCTGACTTCTTGCCCCTCTATCGTTACTCTCCTTTGCACAAAATCAACGGACAGTTCTCCGATGGTGAGAATAGGGGGAGACTCCACTTCAGGAATATTGCTGCGTCGCAGCACGGACTCCACTCGAGCCACTAGCTCTTCAGCCCCAAAAGGCTTCGTGATATAGTCGTCAGCCCCTAGACGCAGTCCATGAACTTTTTCTCGTTCCTCTCCTTTGGCGGTCAGCATAATAATAGGCGTGGAAGAGAACTCGCGAATTCTGGTGCAGACCTCATAGCCATCGATGCCGGGTAAGCGAATATCCAATATAATCAGGTCAGGGCTTTTCCCGGTGACCAGTGACAGGGCTTCTTCGCCGCTAGCGGCGGTGATCACTTCATAGCCTGCCGCTTTCAAATTATAGCACACTAGCTTAAGATAGCGGGGCTCGTCATCCACTACCAAAACCTGAATCTTGTTCATCATACGGCTCCCTGAAGAGGCAATGTAAAATGAAAGATACTTCCTCTGCCTGAGGTACTTTCCGCCCAGATACTGCCGCCGTGAGCTTCAATAATCGCTTTGCAAATTGTAAGTCCAAGACCAGCCCCCCTCACCTTCTGGTCATCAGGGACAGGGATTCTGTAGAAGGCGTCAAATATCTTGGTCAGCTCTGCCAGGGGGATGCCCTGACCTTCATCGGTGACACTTATCTGGATATGGTCGTCCTTCATCTTACCGCTGACAGTGATTTGACTACCCTGGGGAGAGTACTTGATGGCATTGCTCAGCAAGTTATGTAATACTTGCTCAAGGCGTCGGGAATCACTCGGAACCGAAGGAACCGAGGGCTCAAAGTTCAGGAGAAAAATGTGCCGGTCTGTGATTGACTTCACCTTTTCCACAACTTTTCGGGCCAATTCGGCTATGTTGGTAGGTCTTTTCTCCACAGTAAAACTTCCGGCTTGAATTCGTGATGTATCAAGGAGATTTTCTACCAGGCCCAGTAGCGTCTCACTTTCCTCTTTGATAATCTGAAGGAATTCTTGCCTTGTTTTTTTGCTATGAGACATATCAGAGCGGAGTAAAGTTGTGACATAACCGGTGATAAAGCCCAATGGTGTTCGAAGTTCATGAGAAATGCTGGATATAAATTCAGATTTCATACGATCTAGCTCGTGCATGGCGTTAAGTTTACTGATCTCATCCATCAGCCGTTCAAGTTCTTTGGTTCTCTCCATAACCCGTTCTTCCAGTTCAACATTCCATCCTTGTATCTCATCAATAGACTCTTTGAGCTTTAGCCTCATCTGCTCGAGACTTTTTCCTAAAATCCCGACTTCTCCTCCTCCCGATATCTGAATAGGAGCGGTCATGTTTCCTTCTGCAATTTCCTGGGCACTTCTGGTAAGCATCTTGATCGGACGCACCAGGTGGCGGGCACCTAAGAGAGTAGCCGCCAAAATCGCCACCAACATAAGCCCACCGAGAAGAAAAATACTATTCCGTAAGGTCACTACCGGTGCGAAGGTCTCCGTAGCATCCCCACCCATAGCCACCCCCCAGTCAGCTATAGAGAGGGGAGCGAAGGCCATTACATGCATATATTCGTTCTCGCCTTCGTGTTCGTCAAGCACTGTTTCTGTCCCGGTTATCTTCTGTGCCATCATCTTTTGGTACCAGTGATAATGGTCACCGGGTTCTAGAAATGGCCTTGGCAATGTTGTAACGAGTACCCTCCCCTGGCTATCAACAAGCTCAGCATGACCAGTATGACCCAACTTCAAAGCTTGCTCAATCGGCCTTCGGATGTTGGAACTGGATAAGTCTATTAATCCGCTGAGCATCGATATGAGCTGACCTTGCTCGTCAATAATGGGTATGGTAAGAGCCGCAGTCGGAGCACCGGTCCTGGTATCCACAAAGGGGATGGAGATGCTTCTCTGGCCGGACTCGATGACCTGACGGATATGGAGCTTGGTTGAGTGGTCCGCGTCTATCAGGGGAGCGGAATAAGGCTCAGTCATTACTACCTTCCCCATAGCGTCATAGAAGTAAACGCCCAGAGAAAAAGTGCCTAGTCTGCCGTAGGCATGAGCTAACATGTGATACTCCTCCTCCAAATTATCAGATTGAGGGTCAAATCGGGCGAAGGTAGTTGCTTGCTCTAGCTCGTGAAAGCCCTGGGCCAGCAGTGCGTCGATTTGGTCAGCTGCCATTTGGGTAAGTACCTGTCGTTCCTCCAAAATGCGATTAGTACTATCGTTAACCATGCGTATACTGAGAAGACTGAAGATGGTGAAAAAGATGAAGAAACCCACCGCAATGGTCAGAGCTAACCGGGGCCAGAGCCCCATATTGTGGAACGAGTTTGACAAGCGGCCTAGAATAAACATCAACTTCTTCCAAAACACCATTCTTAAATGATTGATTGTAAACGACTTTATTAACTTTGTTACCAGGTATTTTCCTCATATAGGAATTTGGGGCTTAAATCAATAGTGTTCTTGATCTGCCCCCAATAATTGTACCACTTTCTAAGTTAAAGTTACCGGTATTTTGACCTCGAGAGCATGAGGGCTTTAAACTTCAACCAAACTGACTATTTTACCGGTAACTCTAACTTGCAAAGCGGTATAGTTTATGGGGGCAGGCCAACCCTACTTTTGAACGAAAGCCAATTTTGTGCAACACTGCCTTCATCTCCAGAGTCATAACTACATTCGGCACCTGTATATAATACCTGTATCGGTTTTATTGATTTAGTTCCGGGGCTTCCTTTCGCGGAGTCTAATCTCTCTCCTGACCTGCGCCTCATGATTTCGTCTAGCTTCATCATCCGTCTTAAGGATAAGCGGAGGCAATACCATAGGTCTTCTGTCTTCACCAAGAGCAACATAGGTTAGGTAGGCAGAAGCCGTATGTCTGACCTCGCCACTAAGCAGGTTTTCAGATTCTACATGGACACCTACTTCCATTGAGGTTCTTCCGACCAGGTTTAAGCTGGCTTTGAGTGTTACAAAGTCTCCAACAAAAACCGGATGATGGAAATCCAAATGGTCAATTGAGGCTGTAACCACATTCTCCCTTGCATGTCGGTACGCAACCACGCCCGCTGCTGTATCTATGAGCTTCATAATGACCCCTCCATGCACGTTTCCAGCCACATTTACCTCCTGTGGAGTCATCACCTGTGCTATGACGACACTGCTGTCCTCAATTGTTTTCCCTTGCATTTCTTTTCCTCCTTATTAAAATCAACTGTATTAGTAGCTTTTAGAATAATATCTTATCCATCTATTATGAGCAACAGAAATAGGAAAACCGCTTAAAAAATCTCTAGCAGTTCAACAATATTACCCAACCCATTCCTTTGCCCCAACCCATTCCCCATTTGAAGTTGAGGCTTCTTTCATCTAGAATTAAGAGATTTATTATGACTGCTCAGAATATCCAGCAATCTAACAGGACTGAACAAAAGTTTTTCTATGGCTATATCATAGTTGCGGTTGACTTCCTTATCATGGCAGCAAGCTGGGGTTCGTTCTACGCCTTTGGTGTCTTCTTCAAGCCAGTACTAGCCGAGTTTGGCTGGACTAGAGCCATGATCTCGGGTGCTTTCTCCTTTTCCATGATTGTGCGCGGTTTATTAGGTATTGTCATGGGAGGACTCAGTGATAGATTTGGTCCTCGCGTGATAGTGACATTCTGCGGTTTCATGTTGGGCCTGGGCTATTTATTGATGTCGCAGCTGAATAGTTTCTGGCAACTATACCTATTCTACGGAGTGATAATAGGTATTGGCATGAGCGGTGTCTGGGT
>SDBV01006654.1_pt1 | contig 15948 bp, 11 predicted proteins | sample 2277081 | NCBI WGS metagenome assembly SDBV01 (sample SAMN10402039, study PRJNA504765) | marine sediment metagenome | isolation source: marine sediment core GS10_PC15, 223 cmbsf | place: Arctic Ocean: Southern Knipovich Ridge | collected 2010
TCGGCGCGTATAGTAGCCATCTCGCTCCGCGAGATGTGGCCATCAAGACCCCAGACTGGTTCGGGCTACATCTCGCGGAGCGAGATGGCTACTATACGGAAGTAATTCCTATACGAGTCCTAAAGGTCGAGAACCGGGTCATGGCTGATCGCTGGTTCTCGCGGCCCGCTTGCCGGGGCGAATGGGGCCGTGGGGGCGGGAACCGGCGGCACGGAGCCCACCGCCCTCGGTGATCGTCAGGCAGCGGTCCGCGGCGACGCCCTCGAGAACGTCCACGCCGCCGCCGATCCAGCGGACCTCGATCCGGTCGACGCGGTCCCGCTTGCCCAGGCCGAAGTGAAGCCGCATCCCGAAATGGCTCTGATACCCGCGACCGCTGTGGACCTCGTCGACCTGGGTCAGATCACCGGCCACTACCTTCACGCGTGCCCCCACGCCGTCGCGGTTGGTTTTCACTGCTTGCAGTCGGATTTGGACCCCATGGTTGCCGGTGGGCGAGTCGTTGCGCAGCAAGGTGGGCGGTCCCCCGGAATTGAGGATCACCACGTCGACGTCCCCGTCGTTGTCCAAGTCGTCGAAACCCGCCCCGCGGCTGCTCGCGCGGATAGCCAAGGCGTTGCCGCTTCGGTCGGACACGTTGGTGAAGTTACCCCTGCCGTCGTTGGCCAACAAGACGTTCGGCGTGAGGTAGGTGGCGACGTCGTCGTACTTCTCGACGTGTTTGTTGAGATGTCCGCAGGCGATAAACAGATCGCGATCGCCGTCCTGATCGAAGTCGACCAGCCCGTTTCCCCAGGTCACCGGGGCGCGCGTACCGATCCCGGCCCGCTTTGCGAAGGTCACGTCCTCGAAGACGCAATCGCCGAGGTTCTTGTAGAGCGTGGCGATCTCGGTTTGGTAGGAGGTGACGTGGAAATCGAGCAGGCCGTCGTTGTCGAAGTCGCCGCACTCGACGCCCATGGTCCCATGGGGCCGTCCGGCCAGATCGTAGGCGAGTCCCGCGATCAGGCCCACCTCTTCGAACTTTCCGGTGCCGTCGTTCCGGAAGAGAAAGTTCGCCTCGAGGTCGTTTCCGACGAAAATGTCCGTATCGCCGTCGTTGTCGTAGTCGGCGCAGATCATTCCCATGGCCGGGCCGGCGTGCGCGCCGATGCCCGACTCGACGCTGACGTCGGTGAAGGTTCCGTCGCCGTTGTTTCGATAGAGCGTATCGGGATCGGGAAGATAGTCTCTCGGGCTCGGCGAGATGGGATACCCCATTCTGGTTCGGGAGACGTGCTTGTCGTAGGAGAACTTGACGTAGTTACAGACGTAGAGCTCGAGGTCGCCGTCCTTGTCCACGTCGAGGAAACACGCTCCGGCCCCGACCTTGTTGCCGCCCGCGACGCCGGCCGCTTCGGTGGCGTCGGTGAAGGTCCCGTCGCCGTTGTTTCGATAGAGCACGTTGGGGCCGTAGTTGTTGACGAACAGATCGAGATCGCCGTCGTTGTCGTAGTCGCCAACGGCGACCCCCAGTCCGTGCCCGGTGTCTCCCACGCCGGCCTGCCGGGTCACGTCGGTGAATTTCCAGTTGCCGTCGTTGCGATACAGGGCGTTTCTCGGCGGCACGTCCATCCGGGTGCCCTTGAGCGGAGTGCCGTTGAGAAAATAGACGTCGACGTCCCCGTCGCGATCGTAGTCGAACAGTGCCAGGCCGGCGCTGACGTACTCGACGATGTACTCCTTGCCGGAACCTCCGTCGGTGTGCCGGAAGGTGATGCCGGTCTGCTCGGTCACGTCATTCAGCAGAATCTGTCCGCCGGCCGGCACCGAAAAGAGCGTACACGCTGCCAGCCAGGCCAAGGCGGCAAGGACGGGCAAGCCGCCCAGGGCACCGGTGCTCGGCGGCCTCCGGCAGAGCCTAATTCCGTCGTTGAAGCTGGTCATAGGTTTGCTTGTATTTGGCGTTCTCAGGATCGATCGTCATCGCCCGCTTCACGGCCGAAAGGGCCCCGGCATGATCGCCGTTGTTCTCACACGCCACGCCCAGGACGAAGTAGTTCGGCGCGATCGGCTCCAATTGCACGGCCGTGCGGGCCAGCGACAGCGCTTCGGCGTGGTTGCGATTGGTCTGCAAGTAGACTTGGGCCAGCGCGCGATGTGGGAACGACAACTGCGGAGCGATTTGCCGGGCCATGGCGAAGGCCTTCTCCGCCGCATCGAAGTGCCTCGCCCGGACGTGTAATTCACCCACCTTCAGATAGCAGGTCGCGTTTCTCGGTTGAAGCCCGCAGAGTTGCCCCCAGGCTTGTAGTGCCTGCCGTTCTCGGCCGCTGCGCTCATACAACTCGGCGAGCGCGCTGCGGCAGGCGACGTTTTTCAGATCGAGCGTTGCTGCGCGCCGCCAAAGCTCTTCGGCCGCTTCGGCGTTTCCGTGGGCGAAGTAGAATCCGGCAGCCTGCGTGTAGGTCTCGGCGGTTCTGGGACGCATCGCCTGAAGATCGTCGTATGCGTTTCAGCGCCGGCGGTCGGCCTTCGAATCCCGCGCCTTCAGTTGCGTGAACTTCTCCATGTACTGCCTCGACTCGTCACGCTGTTTCAATCGCGCGCAGACCTTGGCGAGTCCGTAGTAGGCGTCCGAAAGACCATCGCGAAGCCGAACGGCCTCTTCGTAGCTTGCTTTGGCCTTTTCGAGGTCTTTCAATTGCAGGTAGATCTGCCCCAGTAGACAATGGCTGTTGCACGCGGTGGGTGAGATCTCGATGTCTTTGCGCAGCACGTCGACGGCCTCGTTCAACTGGCCCATCCCGACCAGTGCCCGGGCCAGGCGGTAGTGGACACCGAGCATCTCGGGCTCGGGATTCTCGAGCGCCGGCCGCTCGGCAACCTTGAGCGTTTGGTCCGTGGTCTCCGGACCGGCGCGCTGGCGCGAAAACAGTTCCCCCAGCCAGATCCCCACGATCGCCACAAGACCTACGACACCCAACAGCAGCCAACGCCCTGTTTTCGGGTGGGCACGGTCAGAGACGCTTCGGGACGGGCCCGCGCTGTTTCGCCGCCGGCGAGCAGACTTGTTCATCACCCAATGACTTGGTGTGTGACGTTGACTGATAGGAATCTTGATCCGCCGCCGCCCCTGATGCAATTTTGATCCGCCGCCGCCCCTGATGCAATTTTGATCCGCCGCCGCCCCTGATGCAACTGTCCGCCCGCCCTTCTTGCGACTTTTTCCACCGTTTCTTCACCTCTTGCGGGGGGTAGTCTCGGTTTTCGGCCGCGATGTTCCTGCCTCCCTGACGCTGGAGCGTGCGTCGTCGCGCGGCGGGCGGGCAGACGTGGGTCGGGCAGATGTGGGTTGGCGAAAAGCCGGCCGATATCCGCACAGACGAGGAGTCCGCCCGGCGGGTCCGTTTCGGCTTCCGACCGGTCTTCGACGATTGCCCCGCAACCGACTGGGCGATCTTCGTCGCGATGCCCTTCGACCGGCCCCGCTGTCGAGCAAGAGGTCGAAGGTAGCGTCGAGAAACACGATGCGTTCGTCTTTCTCAGCTTCGGCACGCATGAGGTCGTTGGTTGCCCGCACTTCGTCCGCGATGTGCCAGAAGGCCGGACTCGGTTTGAGGGCCTGCACGATCAACTTGGCGTGGGGTAGACTCTCAAACAGAAGATCCGCGAAGGTGCGGACGTCGCCCAGCACCCGTTGAGGAGACTTGCCGTAGTTCACGTCGTTTTCGCCGCAGTTACGGCAATTGATGTCCGGTCCGCTCTTTGGTACAATGGCACCGGTCCACCATGAAGGGGAGCCTTCAGCGGTTCGCATTGGCAACGTTTGGATGGTGGTCGTCGCCGTTTTGATCTGACGTCGTTTTCTAGCATGGTGGCCGAACATGAGAAACTGGCTTCCCCCAGTCCTGTTGACGGTGCTTTGGGCGACCGTGCTTGCCATTCTGCTGACGCCGGAGCCTCCCCAGGGCCACGGATTGCCGCACGCGCAGTTTCGCGCGATGGATCAGGGAGGAGCCGGACTTCAGCGACACGATTCGGTCCTGGTTCTCGGATGGTTATTCGGATCGGTTCTGATTGCAATCTTCGTCAGTCTGCTGGCCTGGGCCGCGACGAGCAATCATCGCAGCCGTCACGCGCCGCGTGACGAAGCTCATCACGCCAAGCGTGACAGCTACTGCTGCTGGGCGTTTGTACTGGGTGCCCTGCTCTACGAAGGCGTATTCGCCGCGTTGTGTCTGGCATACTGCAACTCGCTCGAGAGTCCCCAGGCGGCGTCGTTCTGGGGGCCCTTTCCCACGGGCACGTCCTGGCTATTGTTCGGCATCTGGGGGAGTCCGTTGTTCTTCATCCTGCTCTACGTCGTTTTCTTCAACCGTTGGATCATGCCCCCGCAGCATTTGAATCAGTTCGAAGAGCTGGTCAACGGCGCGCGTGAAGAACGGTCCTAGCCGATGGTCTTTTCGACAACTTGAACCACGGGGCTTGCCACCAACCGCAGAAAACATGGAAAGCCACCGCCCTCTGATCATCCTGGCCTGTGTCGCCGGCTACATGGTAATGTGCCTGTTGGTCGGTCTGTGGGCCATGCGCCGGACCAAGAGCACGCAGGATTTCTTCATGGCCGGCCGCCATCTCGGAATCCTCGTGGCCAGCGTCGCCGTGTTCTCCAGCACCATGAGCGGGTTCGGCTTCGTGGGCGGGCCGGGGCTGGTGTACAAGATGGGGGCCAGTTCGTTCTGGATGGTCGTCGCCACGTCGATCGGAATGAGCATCTCGTTTTTTCTGTTGGGCAAACGGCTGCGACTGTTCGCCGAGCTCCGAGAGCCGATTTCCTTGCCCGACGCCGTCGCCGCGCGCTACGGCAGCCGCACCACCAGCCTGCTGATGGCCGTCGCCATTCTGCTGGGCGTGATGGGCTACCTGGCTACGCAGATCGGGGCCATGGCGATCGTGCTGCAGAGCGTGCTGGCTAACGTGTCGTGGGTGGGATCGGTCCGCATCGAACTCTGTCTGGCGATCAGCAGCGCGGTGCTCGTCTCTTACTGTGTCACCGGAGGAATCATCGCCTCGGTCTACACCGATCTCGTCCAGGGACTGATCATGGTCATCGCCGCGGTGCTGGTTCTGATCACGGCCATCTGCACGGTCGAAAACGGACTGACCGGGATGTCGCAAACGATCCTCGCCGACGATCCCGAGGCCATGAGCCCCTGGGGCACGCTGGGGATGATCGGTTGCCTCTCGTGGTATTTCATTTTCGTGTTGGGGGCCTGCGGTCAGCCGCACGTGATTACCAAGCTGATGATGACTCGCCGCGTGCAGGACGCCCGACACATGCTGCCGGTTTCGGTGATCGGTTACGCAGTCTCCGCCCTGCTGTGGATCAGCATCGGCATGTGCATGCGGGCGCTGGTGCTGCAGACGGCACATCCGGAGCTTGCCAAAGCGGACGACGCGGCGGCGGCATTCCTGCAAAACTACGCTCACCCCCTACTGGCCGGCATCGTGTTCGCGGCCCTGCTGGCGGCCATCATGTCCACCGCCGACAGCTTTCTGAATATCGGCGCGGCGGCAGTCGTCCACGATATCCCTCGTGCCTTGCGCGGCCGATCGCTCAGCAACGAGTTGCTCTGGGCGCGTACGGCCACCGTCGTGATTGCCGCGGTCGCCGCCTGCTTCGCACTCTATTCCCACGACCTGGTCGCCCTGTTGGGCGCGCTGGGCTGGTCGATCTTTGCGGGAGCAATCGTCCCCACGGTCGCGATCGGATTCAACTGGAAACGCGCCACACCGCTGGCCTGCAATCTGGCGATCGTATCCAGCCTGGTGATGAACTTCGGCCTGAAACTGTGCGACGTGGAACTCCCCTACGGCTTCTACGGCGGCGCCCTGGCGCTGATGGTGTCGCTGACGGTCTTCTACGTGGTCTCTATCGCCACGCCGCAAAGGAAAATCGCTCCGGACATCGAAGCAGCGATGGAACTGTGAGTTAACGTCGAGAAGCTGAAACAGGAAAACACTGCAAAGTAGGTCCCGCTCGCCGAGCGGGATTGTCCGGCTCGGCGAGCCGGACCTACTTTGCAGACATTAGCTCGCCCCCAAGTGTCTGCGGGGTTGCCAAGCCAGACATCCTGTGCAATCATGGTGCGGGGCCCGGGTGAGGAAAGGGAGCCATGGACCGTCTGGTCATCACCGCCGCGCTCAACGGCAGTATGCCGACCAAGGAGATGACGCCGCACGTGCCGATCGGCCCGGAGGAGATCGCCGAAGATGCCGTGCGGTGTTGCCAGGCGGGGGCCGGCATGGTTCACGTGCACGCCCGCGACCATCAGGGCAAACCGACGCTGGACCCGGAGATCTTTGCCGAGATCCACCGTCGCATTTCGCAACGCAGCGACGTCATTGTGCAAATCTCCACGGGCGGCCGTGCCGGCATGGACACGGAAGCTCGCGCGGCGGCGGTCCGCCGGATCCGCCCGGAAATGGCCTCCCTGACTACCGGATCGGTGAACTTTCCGGATCAGGTCTTTGCCAACTCGACCGAAGTGATCGAGCAGCTGGCTCGTGCCATGCAAGAGGCGGGCACCAAGCCGGAGATGGAGATCTTCGAGGCCGGCATGATCGACAATGCCCTGCGGCTTGTCGACCGGGGGTTGGTCGCCCGGCCGCTGCACTTCGACTTCGTGCTGGGGCTGCCCGGCGGCCAAGGGGCGACGGCACGCACGCTGATCTTTCTCAGCGAGTCGATACCGGCCGACTCGACCTGGACGGTGGCAGCGATGGGTCGTTGGCAGTTGCCGATGGCCGCGTTGGCGATCGCCATGGACGGGCACGTGCGCGTGGGGCTGGAAGACAACCTCTACTATCGCCGCGGCGAACTGGCCACCAACCAGCAATTGGTTGCACGGATCGCACGGATCGCCGCCGAACTGGACCGTCCCGTGGCGACGCCGGACGAAGCTCGCGAGATCCTGGCCTTGCCGCCACACGGCGACTAACATGGGAGCAAGACGATGACAGTGTTAGTGACCGGAGGAACGGGCCTGATCGGTGCGGCCGTGGTACGGTTGCTCCTGGAAGAAGGCCGGCAGCAACCGGTGGTCTTCGACATCAACGCTTCCACTCGGCTGCTTGCCGACGTGGAGGACCGCATCAAAGTGACGCGGGGAGACCTGGGTATTTTTTCACACGTCCTGGACGTAGTGCAGAAGACCCGGCCTCGCACCATCTACCACCTCGGCGGTATGCTTTCTTTAAGCGCCAACGTCGATCCGGCGGGCGCCCTGCAGGCCAACGCGATGGGAACGTTTCACGTATTGGAGGCGGCCCGGTTGTTCGCCGTGCCCCAGGTCCTGTTCTCCAGCACGGTGGCCACCTATGGGCTGGACGTCGAGGACGAGACCATTGGGGATCGCACCGTGCAACGTCCCCTGCTTCTTTACGGAGCCACCAAGGTTTTTGGCGAGCACATGGGGCTGGTCTACCGGCGGAACTACGGGCTCGATTTCCGCAGTCTGCGTTATCCGGCCATCGTCGGCCCGGGAGTGAAAAGTGCCGGGATCGCCCAGTACAATTCGCACGTCATTGAGCAGTCCGCACGGGGTCGCCCGTATACCATTTTCGTCAGACCCGAGAGCCGGCACAACCTGCTCTACGTGAAAGACGCGGCGCGGGCCATGGTGGAATTGGGGCGGGCACCCCGCGAGAAGATCGAGACGGTCAATTACCTGCTCGCGGGGATCCACCCACGGCTGACGGCCGGGCAGCTCGCCGACGCCGTTCGGGCAAGGATTCCCGCCGCGCAGATCGACTTCGCACCCGACGAGACGTCCCAGGCAGCGGCCGACGCCCTGGACCGGCCGCTGGACGATCGCAACGCACAGCGAGAGTGGGGATGGAAGATGGCCTACGACACCGACGCCATGATCGATGATTTCCTGGCCGAACTGGAAAACCATCCGGAGCGTTATGCCTGAGGTACCCAACGCCTTCCCTAAGAACTCGTATGGGAATTACTTCCCGAATTCAGCGCGTACAGTAGTCATCTCGCTCCGCGAGATGTGGCCATCGAAAACGCAGACTGTTTCGGGCTACATCTCGCGGAGCGAGATGGCTACTATACGGAAGTAATTCCCATAAGAGCCCTAAGATTCTCACTCGAGCACCATCGCGGCGCCCATGCCGCCTCCGACGCACAAAGTGGCCAGGGCACGCCGGGCCCGGCCTGCGGCAACGCAGTGGGCCAGATGGACGATCAACCGAGCACCGCTGGCACCGATCGGGTGCCCCAAGGCAATGGCGCCGCCGTCGACGTTGACTCGATCTGCCGGAAGCTCGAGTTGCTGCATGCAGGCCAGCGTCTGGGCCGCGAAGGCTTCGTTGATTTCGACCATCTCCAGTGTGCCGACCTCCAGCCCGTGTCGGCGGCAGAGGTGCCTGGTGGCGTGGACCGGTCCCAAGCCCATCAGTTCCGGCTCGCATCCCACGGTGGCGAAAGGCCCGATCCGGGCCAAGGCCCTCCAGCCGCGCTGCCGGGCGATCTGCCGGTCGCATACGACGAGCATCGCCGCTCCGTCGTTGAGTCCCGCGGCATTGCCCGCGGTTACCGTGCCGTCGCCTTGGAACGCCGGACGCAGCGCGGCCAGTTGCTCCATCGTGACGTCGGGTCGCGGGTGTTCGTCGTATTGCTCGGAGGAGGCGGCCAGCTCGTCCAGCGGCGCCAGCTCGGCTTGGAACCGATTCTCCCGGCGGGCCAGAGCCGTTCTCTGTTGGCTCTGCAAGGCGAAGGCGTCCTGCGCCCGGCGGTCGATCCGGTAGCGACGGGCAAGCCGCTCGGCGGTCAGTCCCATGTGTTCGCCGGTAGACGGGTCAACCAGGCCGTCGCGCAACAAGCAATCGATCAGTACCCCGTCGCCGAGGCGGTATCCGGCGCGGGCCCGATCGAGCAGGTAGGGCGCACGGGACATCGATTCGGTTCCGCCGCAGAGGACCACCCGGGACTCGCCGGCGACAATCGACTGCACGGCCAGGATGACTGCTTGGATGCCGGAAGCACACATCATGTTCACCGTCATTGCCGGCCGGTCGACGGGAATGCCGAGCGAAATGCCGATCTGCCGGGCAACGTTCATACCCAAGCCGGCGCTTAGGACGTTTCCGACGATCACGCGATCGACGTGTTTGGCTTCAACGTCGCTTAGGACCGCTCTGCCGGCGGCCACTGCCAACTGGGCCGCGGAAAGCCCGGCCAGCGCGCCGGCAAATCGCCCTTGGGGGGTTCGCCGTGCGGCGACGATGCAAACTTCGGCCATGGATTCATCATTCCGGTGGTGCGAGAACCTGTGCAGGCGTGATTCCGGGAAATCTCATCTAGCGGTCCTCCGGTCTTGTCGCCCGGATCTCGGATACGGCGCTGGGATTCTCCAGAGCGGAGAGATCTCCCGGCTCCTCTCCCAGGTAGGCAGCGCGGATGATCCTCCGCATCACCTTGGCGTTGCGTGTCTTGGGCAGCTCCTTGACGAACTCGACCCCGCGCGGCTTGAAGGGTTTGCCCAACTGCGCGGCCACCCGGTCGCACAGCGTGTGGCACAAATCGTCCGAGGCGACGACCCCCGGGCCGAGCACGCAGAAACCCAACAGGGCGCTGCCCTTGACCGCGTCGGGAACGCCGATCACGGCGGCCTCGACTACGCTGGGGTGTTCGACGAGGATCGACTCGATCTCGGCGGGCCCGAGGCGCTTGCCCGCCGTGTTGATCGTGTCGTCGCTGCGGCCCAACAGGTACCAGAATCCGTCCTCGTCGATCGCGGCGAAGTCGCCATGCAGCCAGCAGTCCGGAAAACGCGACCAGTAGGTGTCCAGGTACCGCTGGGAGTCCTTCCAAAACCCTCGGGTCATGCCGATCCAGGGGGCACGGATCACCAGTTCGCCGAGTTGGTTGCGCACCGGCTTGCCCGTCTCGTCGACCACGTCGGCCGCGATGCCCGGGCAGGGACCGGAAAAGGCCGTCGGTTTCAGCGGCGAGAGGGGATTGCCCATCAGAATGCCGCCGGAGATCTCGGTGCCGCCGGAATAGTTGATGATCGGCAGCCGGCCGCGCCCCACGGTGTCGAACAGCCACCGCCACGGTACTGGATTCCACGGCTCGCCGGTGGAAGCAAACAGACGCAACGAGGCGAGATCATGCCGGCGGACGGGCCGTTGGCCATGAGGGATGATCGCACGAACGAACGTCGGAGAAAGCCCCAGTCCCGTGATCCGATGACGCTCGACCATCTCCCACACGCGGTCGGGTCCGGGATGGTCGGGTGCGCCGTCGTAGAGGAACATCGTGGCGCCCAACAGGGTCGCGCCAAACACCAGCCAGGGCCCCATCATCCAACCCATGTCGGTCATCCAGTAGAACCGATCACCCGCGTGCACGTCGGTGCCGAAGGCCATGTCTTGGGCTGCCTTGACCGGAAACCCGCAGTGGGTGTGCACCGTGCCTTTGGGCAATCCGGTCGTGCCCGAGGTGTACAACAGCATCAACGGGTCCTCGGCTTCGGTCGGCTCGTATCGGGCCTCGGTCGGCTGGTGCGGCACCACATCGTGCCACCAGACGTCCCGGTCGGCACACATCGACACGCGGTTTCCGGCGTAGCGGAGCACGACCGTTCGTTCTACACCGGGGCAGGCCGCGAGTGCTTCATCCACGATCGGCTTCATCGGGACCAATCGCCCGCGGCGGACGAAACCGTCGGCCGTGACCACGGCTTTAGCTTCCGCGTCGACCAGTCGCGTTACCAGCGCCGGTGCAGCGTAGCCGGAGAAGAGCGGCAGGGCAATCGCACCGATGCCGATCACGGCGAGAAATGCGATCACGGTCTCCGGAACCATCGGCATGTAGATCCCGATCACGTCCCCCTTGCCCAGACCGAGCGATCGCAGGCCGTTGATGCACCGCTTGACCTGGCGGGTCAACTCCCCATAGCTGAGGCTTCGGACCGCCTTGTCCTCTGCTTCCCAGAGGACCGCCGGGCGGTTCTCCGCGTCGGTTCCGAGGTGGCGATCGAGGCAACTGGCCACCACGTTCAGCCGGCCGCCAACGCACCAGCGGGGCCGGGCAATCCCCTCGGATAAATCGACCACCTTCGAGTACGGATGGTCGAACCGAACGTCCAAATAGTCGAGCACCGCCTCGGTAAACCAGGAGACGTCTTCCGCCGACCGCTTCAGCAACTCCTCGATCGATCCGATCGCATGCCGATCCATGAACCGCTTCAGATGGGACGAGTCGACGTAGTCGGGAGTCGGCCGCCAGACGATTTCCCCGCCCGAGGTGAAGGTTTCCGACATCGCCCACTTCCCCTCTCGCTGATCCGGTGCCGGCGGATCCGTGTTGGTGAAACAGTCCGCAGACAACGTTTGAATCGACCGACGTTCAAATCGATCGACGGCGGGCTGGCACGAGCAAGCCGAACGTTTGGCTTATTCAATCGACCAGCGTATCGCGAATCGACCAAGGATTCAATCCTGACCCGGCCTTACTTCCATCTCCGCGAGCCAACCCCGACCGGCACGTCTTCTCGTGGCCGGCCCACCAGCGACGCAAATCATCCGGGATTGGGGGGCCGGGCTGTCGTTATGGCGGGGTGGTGACCTGCCGGATTCGGACGGTGTCAAAATGGCAGTCGCGGACCGGCCAATCGTTAAGGAGACCTGGAAGGGGACCGAGGGAATCGACGTAAAGCGTTATGGTAAACTCACTTGCGTTGAGTGCCTCGTTTCAGCCGCCGCAACGGCACGCCGCTTGCGGCCCGATCATTTGCAGTACGGTGCGGGGATCGCGGTCGAAGCGGACGACTTGAGGCCGCCGGCGTAATGAGTCTGCTATGTTCGATAAGAAGCGGTTCGACCGGCCGATGACGGACTGCGCGGCTGCCATCGCAGACCGGCGCATCAGTCAAGGCGTTTGATATAATCAGCATTGGAATTCTGGAGGATCGCCATGAAAGTAGTAGCTAGTGGATTCTTAACGAGACTGGCAGCGGTTGCCGGCGCCTTGACGTGGTTGACGGGCGGCCGGCTGGTCGGGGCGGAAGAGCCGTCCGCGCCCGCGGCAAGCGTTCGCCGGGTGAGTCCGGTCCGAGGCCCTAACCTGGTGCTCTGGCTGGATGCCCAAGACGTCGACGGCGACGGTCAGATGGACGACAACCCGGGCGCGGGCGCCGCGATTGGCGGCGGCGACAGCGGCACAACGTGGGTCGACAAGAGCGGCTACGGCAACCACGCAACACAGCAGATTCCCGATCGCCGTCCGACTTACGGCCGCCACGCGCCGGGTGATGGCATCAATGCGGTGAGGTTCCGCGCAGATCAGCGGCAGTTTTTGGTCTGCGGGAACGACTCTTCGTTGGACTTATCGAAGATCACGGCGCTGGTGGTTGCCAAGGCCTCACCGCAGGCGGCCAACATGTGGTTGTTTGGCAAGAATGATTTTGCTTCGGAGTGGACCGGGTACGGCATCGCGGTCTATGGACGTGCGGTGACTCCCTGGCCCCATCTGGGCGTGGGCGCTGGTGGCGGTGCCGCCGCGAACGGTTACCTCCAATACAGCGAAGACATTCGCAACCGCCATGCGATTGTCGAGGTCAGTTATGACGGCACGTTTCTTCGCGGCCTTCTGGACGGACAGATCCAGAAGGTTCAGGCGCTGGCAGGCACCATCCGGGCCAACCGCCGGGATCTGCTGATCGGTGCCGGATCGCAAGCGCTTCCCCCCGTGGAGTTTCTCCAAGGGGAGATCGCCGAGCTGTTGCTTTACAATCGGGCGTTGTCGCCTGCCGAGCGGCAGCAAACGCGGCGGTATCTGGCCGAGAAGTACGCGCTGAAGCTTGCCCCCGCGGGCGACGCCGGTCGAATGATCGTCGTAGAGAACGGCTACCTGCCGCTGACCGTACAAAACCCGACGACGCCTAAGACGCAAACGCTCAGCCCGGACGAGGCGGATGCCGTGCTTCAGCGCGACTGGCTGTTCCAGGCGATGGGGGTCCGGTTGGTGGATCGTGGCCTGGCCGAGATCGACTGGGCGCGGCAATTGGCTGTCCGACTGGCCGAGGCTTCCGCGCCGGTCGACCTGAAGAGTGAGTTGGCCGAACTCAGCGGATTGCAGATGCGTTTGGAGGCCGCAGCGAGCGAACCGGCCGATGCGGCCGCAACGAAAGCACTGTACTTTGGCGTCCGGCGGGTCAAGCGCAAGATCCTGCTGAAGAATCCCGTGTTGGACTTCCAGGAACTGCTCTTGATCGACCAACCTTTTCCGCAAGGGCCCGAGTGGACCCACCAAGCCGTTCATCGCATGGGCCATCGGGCCGTTCCCGGCGGCCGGTTGCTGGTACTCGACGGGCTGCATCCGGGTGGCCAAGTCCGCCAACTGGCCCCGGACAAGCCCGGCAGCTTCTGGCGCCCGGAACTGTCCTTTGACGGCAAGAGGGTCTTGTTCTGCTTCAAAGCCCATCACGAAAAGAGCTTTCATCTTTACGAGATCAATCTCGACGGCAGCGGACTGCGGCAGCTTACCGACGGCGATTACGACGACATCGATCCGATCTATCTGCCCGACGGGCACATCATGTTCACGACCACGCGTGGGAACACCTATGTCCGCTGCGGGCCGTATATCTATTCGTATGTGCTTGCCCGATGCGACGCCGACGGGGGCAACGTCTACCTGATCAGCACCAACAGCGAGCCCGACTTCGTACCGGCGCTAATGGACGACGGCCGGGTCGCCTACTCGCGCTGGGAATACTCGGACAAGGACCAGAACCGAGTGCAGAGCCTTTGGACCACCAACCAGGACGGCACCGGCACGGCCGTGCTGTGGGGCAACCAGAGCGTCTGGCCGGATCACCTGGCCGAACCGCGTCCCGTTCCCGGCACCGGGCGCGTGATGTTTACCGGCGTAGGGCATCACAACTGGTTCGTCGGCTCGATCGGGATCATCGACCCGCAACAAGGGTCCAACTTCCCGCACGGGCTGACCCGAGTCACCTGGGACCGGCCTTGGGCGGAGGTCGGCAGTTCTCCCGCGGACCGCTGCGAATCCCCGCACTATCACGCGTCTGGTAGCTACACGGGGTACTTGGGCGCGTATCCGATTTCAGAAGAAGAGTTTCTGGTTTCCGCCCAATCACCGGCGGAGAGGGGCCCGGATAACAAGTTCCGTGTCTATTTGATGGACGTACACGGCAACCGCGAGTTGATCTACGAAGGCCTGTACAACGCCTGGTATGCGATCCCGCTGAGGCCGCGCCCGATCCCCCCTCGGCAGCCGGATCTCGTCGCCTGGCCCGGAACCGGTAAGGATCGCAAACCGAAAAAGTCGGGCGTGTTTTATAACGCCGACGTTTACCAGGGTGTGCCGGAGTTGCCGCGGGGGAGTGTGAAGTACTTGCGGGTATTCCAGCAGGACGCGAAGACGTACTCGACCTGGAAGAAGACGTTTGTGTTCTCCGGCCCGGCGGTCTCGGCCGTCCAAACGGAGGCGGTCAAGCGAATCGTCTCCATCGTGCCGGTCGAGGCGGATGGCTCGGCGTACTTCGAGGCCCCGGCGGGAGAGTCGCTCTATTTTCAGTTGCTCGATGAGCACTATCGGGCGCTGCACACGATGCGTTCGTTTAGCGGAGTTCTGCCAGGCGAACGCCGCGCGTGTGTCGGCTGCCACAAGATGCACAGCACCGCGCCGCCGGGAAAATTCGCACTGGCCCTGCAGCGCCCGCCCACCAAGTTGAACCCGCCACGTTGGGGCACCGAAAGCATCGGTTACCAGCGGTTTGTGCAGCCCGTGCTGGATCGCTATTGCGGAAAGTGCCACCAGGGCGACGGCGAAGCCCGAAAAGATTTCGACTTGACCGTGCGTCCCGCCTCGGGTGCTTTCAAGGGACACCTCTTCAAGGAGCCTTACCTGACGCTGATCGGGCCGGCGGCCTGGCCGGTGGCGGTTCCCAATGTGGGCCAACCGGGCTACGGTCTCGCGGGAGCATTTCCGGTGTACGGCCTGCAACCTGATGAAACCTACCCTAATCACCCGGCCACCGACGCGCCTTCGACCATTCAGAGAAGCTTGCGGCCGATGCGGTATCTTTCCTTTCGGAGTCGGCTAGTTGAGATGGCGATCAGTGGCAAGCACTACGAAGTCAAGGCGGACCCGATTAGCCTCCGTCGGTTGATTGCCTGGGTCGACGCTAACTGCCCGTACGTGGGCGAGGAAGAGCTTCGCGCCATGGACGACCCGGAGTTTCCCGGCATCGAGCGACTACCCGTCCGTCCGCGCGTGAAGAGCGCCCCGGTGATCAATCGGCCGTGATCGAACGTCCGTGAACTGCAAGCGGCCATTCGCTTTGTCCAGCAGAGCCCGCAGCCGGCACCAGCGGAAATCTTGACCGACGTCTACGTCGACTTTCCCGAACCAGAAATGTGACAGTTGGGCTATCGCGGGGCGGTCAATGAGGCCTTGCGGCTGGAAATGCGCCGCGACCCGGCGGTGGTGCTGCTCGGCGTCACGCCCGACGGCACATGCCCATTGGATCAACAACTGCTCTTGCCCGAGGCGTGGATCAAGGGCAAGACGCGGCGTCGCAACACGCAAATGCCCAAGTACCCAAGGACATCACGGACCAAAGCAAAACCCTTGTTGTAGAAACAATCCCGGCCTTCCCCCAGTTTTCATTGCCCGCAACCCGGAAAGGAGGGGCTGTCCCTTGTGCGCTCGGAATTCGGTCTTAGCATGCTCCGAACAGACCCCTTGATTGTAACAGGTTTTCCACCATTTTGCCAGCTAACCCCCCCGCAGATGCATATGTAGCTAGTGCGCGTCGGAAAAATGGTGATTCAGCGGCGTGGGGCGGGTGGAACGGCGGCGGAAACTGAGCGAAGATGAGCCAAATGGTCGCATTGGAGTTAGATCACAGGTGCAGTGAG
>SDBV01006655.1_pt1 | contig 15947 bp, 12 predicted proteins | sample 2277081 | NCBI WGS metagenome assembly SDBV01 (sample SAMN10402039, study PRJNA504765) | marine sediment metagenome | isolation source: marine sediment core GS10_PC15, 223 cmbsf | place: Arctic Ocean: Southern Knipovich Ridge | collected 2010
ACATTCTTGTGGTTTGTCTATAGGCTTGATATTGCCCAGGAAATCTGACACACATATCTTTTTTCTCTTCAATAATCGTCGTTGCAAATAATATGACAAAGATGGCCGGAACCATCAGTAGCCCATCTGGATTTCTCATCACCAGCGGCAATCCCAGAGTTACCCACAAAATCCCTACATAGATGGGATGTCTGAAATACCGATAAAAGCCCGACGTTAGCAACCCTTCCTTGACATCCTGAATACCAATGACTTTTCGTTGTTTGAGTGTGGCAAAGGCTATTAAGGCGCCAGCGCAGATTAACAACAATCCAATAACAGGGAAACCAATACGAACACTTTTATATCCCAGCCAGACAGGCCGGGCATTCCAGCCCCCGGCAGGCGGTAGAATCACAAGGAGGTAGCAGAAGCAGTTCCCCACTATCACGCCCGCTATATTGAAGATTGTGTTTTCGACAAGTTTTGCATATCGGCTATGGTCTCTATACGAATAAAGATCAACACTGCAATATATTCCTAACACACCAAGTAAAATTAATCTAATTATCCACATTTGCTTTACCTCAAACTGCCTCGTTTATCAATCCTTTTTGTCGCCCCAGAACTGTTTGTGGCAGGGGGCGGCGTATTTTGGAATAAATCCGGGGGTTTCTTTCATGTAATCCTTATAGGCCTGTCCAAATACTCGAATTAGTTTACGTTCTTCTAAAACAGTTGACAACCTAAATATAAGATATGCCACAAGGGTTGAAATAAGGCAGAGAGATGAATGCACAAGCAGAGCGAAGGCTGGGTAGATCAAGAAAACGATGGCGGCATACCTGGGATGTCGCACATATGAATAAACGCCATGCGTAATAAGACATTTGTTGTGTTTTGATATTGGCATAACACGAATAGCGGCATAAAATACAAGCCCGGCAGCACATAAAAGAAGACCCGCTAAAACCTGATGTAGTACGTTGTTTCCGTATAGGGGAGCAATTTCTGCGACTTCATCGATTTTCCAAAAAGCTACAAAAACCAAGATACAGAGTCCGAAACCTAATGGGCCGACGCCAGCCATATCGCGAAATGTAGTTTTTTTCGTCATACTATCTTACCGATAGCCCGGTGCAGAGCCGGATAAACATAAGATGGATTACCGTAAGGCGGTGATAAGAGCCCGCTGGAGTTTATCCCGCTTTTGATGCGGGACGGGAAAGACAACTATAGCGTAACACAGCCAGAGCCGAGTTGCTGTTGGGGCTTGCTGGTGAACTCTAGTTTGATGACGGTTACGCCCACAGCCTTGTCCGGATTGGTCTTCGGTAGCGGAGAAAGAATCAGACGGCCAGGCTTTTGACAAAACTTGATCGCTCTGCCTGTCGCTAGAAAAGAGGCCTTCTTCAGCTTGGTTTTTAATCCGCCGATGACGATTTCTTGGCCCGGCCAACGAGTTACCCAAAAATATGCGGTTCGACCCTTAAGCGTCCAAGGACTATTGGTCGAATTCCATGAGCCGGCCGGGTGCCACTCGAATCGATCATCAGTTCGCTCAATTTGGCCATAGACAGCTTCGCCATTTTTATCGAGCCATTTGCCGACGGCAGAAAGGATATCGCTGGCCTGGGTTTGTACTGAACCATCTGGCTCTGGACCAATATTTAGCAGTAAGTTTCCCCCGCCTCCGGTCGTCGAACAGAGCATACCCAGGACATCGCGAGCTCTGAGCCAATCCTCTTCGGGCACGGAGGGCATATATCCCCAAGCGCCGTTGAGGGTCATGCAGGCTTCCCAGTCTCGGCCCTTCTTGGCGGCGGCGGTGTTCTCCTCCGGTGTTTTGTAATCCTCAGGCGACACGGATCTGTCGTTGATAATTATCTGAGGCTGAAGGCGGCGAACCATGGCGTTCATTTTTGAGCTTTGCCATTGTTGAGCCGTTTTAAGGGGCCAATGTACGTCATACCAAAGGATGTCAATCTTCCCATAGTTGCTCATGAGCTCGCGAACGCATCCTTGGGTGAAATCGAGGAATCGCCTGCGGGCATTAGAGTCCTTGGCGCAACGTGCGCCGTCGGGGTGAAGCCAATCCATCAGTGAATAATAGAGACCCACCTTTAGGCCAAACTCTCGGCAAGCGGCGACATACTCAGCCACCAGATCTCGGCCCGGAGAGCGTACAACCGAATTGAAGTCAGTCTGCTTTGTGTCCCACAGGCAAAAGCCTTCGTGATGTTTGGTGGTCATGACCATATATTTCATGCCGGCCTTCTTTGCCAGCCGAGCCCAAGAGCGGGCAGCTCGCGGCTTGGCTTCGAAGGTGTCAGCCAACTTGTCGTATTCGGCTACGGGGATCCGCTCACGGTTCATCACCCACTCATGTCTGCCCAACTGGGAATACAAGCCCCAATGCACAAACATGCCGAAACGGGCCTCATTCCACCATTTCATCCTTCTTTTGACGTTTAGTTTGCTCATCCGATGCCTCCTTGGTAAAGCTCCACTGGCCGATACCGCAGGCATTATAGTACCTTAGGGCGGGGCATGATAGAATTAGGATGATTTTTTTGGGTTAGTGCTAAGGCAAAATGAGCTCTTGTCATCCAGCTAATGGTTCCCGTTGTCGGGCCCATAGAGGTCTTTCACCTCCAAGTAGGTATGCACTGCCGGGCATAAAAAAAAACAGGAGCAGCAAATAAGCCACTCCTGCTTTTTGTTCTTCTGGACACTCTTATCAAAATTTATATATAAAAGAAGCCTGTGCCCGTAGGCTGTTGGCTTGGGCTAAGCCTTCGTACTCCGTGTGCCAGTTGGCAAGCTCCAGCCCCACAGAAGCGTTCTCATTGATAGCGTATATTACGTTGGCCCAGTAGCTGGTGTTGGAGGTTCGAAGGCTCGCGGTTTGTAGGCCATTGGTGGTGATGAACTCTCCGCTGAGCCCGACGTTGAAGCTCCAGTTGTCCCAGGGGCCCAGGCTCGCGGCGCACCAGCCGCCGAAGCTGTCAAGCTCTGTCACCGAAGTGCCCACCACTTCAATACCCTGGCCGATGCCGCCGACGTAAGTGTCCAAATTCTGCCCGGCGAACCCTTCAGCCTTTATCGTGAGCCAATTATTTATCGGCATATTCGCGTCGACGTTGCCCGACCAACTGTAAACGTCTGCGTGCTTGCCGGCTAGGTCGGTGTCATACTCCTCCTGAGCGAAATGTCCCGATACACCCACGGTAGTATCTCGGCCTTGGCATAACGGGAAGCTCACACTGGCTCGGGCTTGAACGCTTGGAAAACCCGCGTCCTCGCCCGTATCGCCCGGATCGAAACCGCTGTCGTGGCCAATTGTTCGTGCTAAGGCAGCTTCGAGTTTCAAATCAACTTCCTCGCTCACGGTGCAGATTTTGGTAAGGCGAATCTGCGGACGTCGGTAGCCGAGGTTGCCAGCCCACTCTTGCACCGCGTAGTTGAGTGTGGTGGGATTAAGCGGAGAGAAAGTGTCCCAGTTTTGACCAGCCATGATGCTAAAGCGATGCTCGGGCCATTCTAGATTCACGTAGGCGTGACGCAATCTCAGATGGGGGCTGTTCTCTGCGGAGCCGCCGTAGAAATCAATTTCCACTCGCCCACTGGTCTTCATTTGGTTAACGTCTGGGCCAAAGATCTTCATCCCCAGTCGTGTTTCGTTGGCGGTCATATTGAATTGGCTATCGCTGGCGTTGTTTTCGCCGGTCTCGACCCATCTGGCGAAATTGCCGGTGTTGGTGCGATGCGAGTCCCAAGCTGCGTCGAGCTTGATCTTACCGTAGAACTCCATATCCAGGCTCGAGCGAACGACCGGGCCCGTGTTGGTGTTGTCCGGGGTATAGTCTTGGGAGGGGGAAACGGCTAGGGCGATGCTACCTGCCAATAAAACGGCAAATACGGCAACTCCTCTTGTAAATTCTTTCACGACAACGGCTCCTATTCTAATTGGAGGGTTAGAAATAACTGCTGCTTTGGGGGCACGATCTCCCAGAGCGTCCTCACGGTCATGCCCCGAGCATCCACATTACACAATACATTACTAATGAGCTATTGGGCTTGAACCTTTTGATGATGCGGCGCCTTTAAGAAGAAAGTCACGATAGCGGCAACAACCAGTAGCGAGGCGGAAGCATAAAAGGAATAGGTGAAATCTCCTTTCCAATCCTTGACCCAGCCGGCGAGCATGGCCAGCATGAATCCGCCGACGCCCCAGGCGGTGAAGATCAAACCGTAGTTCACGCCGAAATGCTTGAGGCCGTAGTAGTCTTTGGTTACTGAGGGGAACAGGGCAAGGTTCGAGCCATAATTGGCTCCTACCAGGGCGGCGATGATCGCTAGTAGCGTAGCTTTGCCCTGAGAGTCATTGCTGGTTTGTAGTAGCAACAAGACCATGACCGCCTGCAAGAACAAGAAGATCACCAGGGTGGCTTTGCGGCCAAGTTTGTCGGAAAGGATCCCAGCGACAATACGCCCGACGCCATTGCCTATAGCCAACGCGACCACTGCGATGACGCCAGCTTCGGCTTTACCGAGGGTCTTGGCGATGGAAATAACCATCAAGCCAGCACCAGCTCCACAAGCATAGATGAACCAGAGTACATAGAACTGCCAAGTCTTGAGCATTTCTGTGGGTTTGAAATCCCTCTTTTTATCGCTGGGCGACGCGGCAGCAGCGGCCTTTGCATTTGCTCTGAGCTCGCCAGCTTTACCAAAACCTTTCATGAACTGACGGACTCTGTGAGGTACTCTGAGGAATTGAGCCAATCCAACGACGATTACGAGAAAGCCTATGCCAAGTATCATCACTGTTTTTTCAAGGCCCATCTTGCCGATCATCCATGTGGCCAAAGGAGCTATGTAAACACTGGCCAGACCGAACCCGCTGACCACGATTCCAGCGATCATGCCGGTCTTCGCGGAGGGGAACCATTTGACAGCCGCGGGAGTCGCGGAGGCATAGCCAAAACCGAATCCGGCCCCTGCAAGCACGCCGAAACCTATGATGAACCCAACTTGCGAGTTGCCCATGAGGCTTGCGAGAATCATGCCGGCTCCGACCAACAGGCCACCAACAGTGGCTGTTAGCCTGGGGCCTAGCTTATCCTGCATCCGGCCGGCTGGCACCATTATCAAGCAGAATACCAAACAGGCGATGGAGTAGGGCAAGCTCTTTTGAGCCGCTGTCCATCCCCATCCTGCGGTATCCATTCCGCCAGTGATTATGCTCCAGCTGTAGAGTACGCCAAGAGCTAGGTTGATGCCCACTGCGGCGCAAGTGACGGACTTGCCGTAGTTCTTTGCGGGCTTCATGCTAATAAGTTCTTCCTGTTTAGCAGGGTTATCGTCCTGCTCTGCAATCGCTTGGGCGACTGCGGTTTCTTCGGTCATCATTTACTCCATCAAAAACAAAGGTTTACGAAAAAAGAATAAACTCAATTCTGGCGACGCTCAATCAGGGTGTCCACGACTGCCGGATCAGCCAGGGTAGAGATATCACCAAGTGCCTCTTTGCTCTCGATGCCCTCGGCGATTTTACGAAGGATTCGCCGCATGATCTTACCGCTGCGGGTCTTGGGCAGGGCAGAGGCGAACTGGATCTTATCCGGCGTCGCGATTGGGCCGATCTCCTTGCGGACGTGGGCGACGAGTTCCTTCTTCAGATCGTCATCCTCAGCCACACCATCAACCAGAGTCACAAAGGCGTATAGCCCTTGGCCCTTGATCTCGTGGGGCATTGGGGCCACGGCAGCCTCGGCAACCTTCGCGTGGCTAACCAGGGCGCTTTCGACCTCAGCGGTTCCGATGCGATGCCCGGAAACGTTGACTACATCGTCGATTCGACCCATGAGCCAATAGTCGCCGTCCTTGTCGATTCTGCAGCCGTCGCCGGTGAAATAAATGTCCGGGAACATGGTAAAGTAAGTATCGACGAATCGCTCGTGGTCACCCCACATAGTTCTCATCATACCGGGCCAAGGCTTTTTGATGCAGAGTTTGCCACCCTCGTTGGTGTCACACTCGGTGCCATCATCGCGAAGGATGACGGGTTCTACGCCAAAGAAAGGCCTGGAAGCGCTACCGGGCTTTAGGGTATGGACGCCTGGGAAGGGAGTGATCAGGAAGCCGCCAGTCTCGGTCTGCCACCAGGTATCGACGATGGGGCAGCGTTCGTGGCCGATGTGCTTGTAGTACCACATCCAAGCCTCTGGGTTGATCGGCTCACCGACGGAGCCCAGGATGCGTAGCGAATCGAGGTTGTACTTTGCCGGCCATTCGTCGCCATGGCGAATCAAGGCTCGGATAGCGGTGGGAGCGGTATAGAAAACGGTGATCTTGTATTTTTCAACGATCTGCCAGAATCGGCCCGCATCCGGATAGGTGGGCACGCCTTCGAACATCACGCTGGTGGCTCCGCCGGTCAGCGGGCCATATACGATGTAACTGTGGCCTGTGACCCACCCAATGTCAGCAGTGCACCAATAGATGTCATCCTCGTGGATGTTGAAGATAAGTTTGTGGGTGAGCGTCGTATGCAGCAGGTACCCAGCGGTCGTGTGCACCACACCCTTGGGTTTGCCCGTTGAGCCGGAAGTATAGAGGATGAACAGCGGGTCCTCAGCGTTCATTTTCTCGGCTTCGCACTCATCTGAGGCATTGGCCATCAGATCGTGGTACCAGAGGTCTCGGCCTTCTTCTATGTGACAAGGCTCTTCGTTGCGTTTGACAACCACTACCTTCTCGATCGAAGGGGTGTCCTTAAGAGCCTCGTCGGAAATATCCTTCAGGCGGATGTGCTTGCTGGCACGGAGCGAAACGTTGGAGGTTATGAGGACCTTGCAATCCGAATCGTTGATGCGATTACGCAGAGCATCGGCGCTGAACCCGCCAAAAACGATTGAGTGGATAGCACCAATTCTGGCACAAGCAAGCATGACGATCGGCAATTCCAGGGTCATCGGCAGATAAATACAGATGCGGTCGCCCTTGACTACGCCGAAAGACTTCAGAACGTTGGCGAACTTACAGACCTCGCGATGAAGCTCTTCGTAGGTCAGGGTTTTGGAGTCTTCTTCGGGCTCTCCTTGCCATACAAGGGCAGCCTTCTTGGCGATGGGAGTGCCGAGGTGTCTGTCGAGACAGTTGTAGCAAGCGTTCAGCTCGCCGTCCGCCAGCCAGGTGTGCTCGATCTTCCTGGCCTTGGTGTCCCAATTGTATTCACGCGCCTTAGTGGGTTTCTTGAACCAATGGAGCAACTCGGCCTGTTCCAGCCAGAATCCCTCGGGATCTTCCACGGAACGTTTGTACATCTGTTCGTACTGTTCCACAGAGCTCACGTGGGCGTTGGCCTGCAACTGGGCTGGGGGCGGGAAGGTACGACCTTCACTCATCAGTGAGTCCATTGATTTACTTTCTTCAGCCATGGTCTAACTCCTGTCAGTATGTGTCCGGTCTCCTGCAAAATGCGTAACTTATTACGCACACTTAGTTACAATATTTGTTCTTGCTCTGCTCTGCTCTACTCTGCTCTACTGTCCAGTTGTTCGCCGAATCGCTTAGCTCTTGTTGTCGAATCCGCTTTTTGTAGAAATTCTACACTCCCGGCTAAAATCGCACGAGTACACTACAACTTATTCTGGGGGTATGGGGGGCAGATCGAAAATCAGCGGGGATTACCAGATGGCAGCAGTAAATAGTGCCAACGGATACAAAGCCTGTATCAAACGAAGCTAACCGAAATGAAAGCAAACTGCGCTGGCTCACAATCCGGGCAATGATACATGAGAACAGTGCGACGGTCAAGTCGTTTTACCCTAATCTTTTTTTACCGAGTGCATGTCAGATTTGTGGGTGGGTTTTTCATGCTGCCAACGGCTTTTGCGACCAGAAGCGGTCCCCCTCTCGGCTAAGCATATTCAAATTCTCAAACCCTTATGGCGTTGTAGTTTTAATAGAGTGGGCCATAAGCCGAGTTTTGTTTCCACCCGAAGGTGGATGGCGACCATTTATCTAGGCCGACCCTTACGAGCCGACTCCTGCGGTCTACCCGGGACTCCTAACGGTGCGGACTACGCCGTGCAAAGCCATGAAGCTAAGCTTCCTGGCCTGCTGGCCCCTTATTTGACCTTGCTCCCGGTGGGGTTTGCCTTGCCATCTGCCTCACAGCAGATGCGGTGAGCTCTTACCTCGCCATTTCACCATTGCCGGCCCGCCGAGGCGGACGTAGGCTGTGTATTTTCTGTGGCACTTTCCCTAGGGTCGCCCCCGGTGGACGTTATCCACCACCGTGTCCTGTGGAGCTCGGACTTTCCTCTGAGGCCCCATAGGGCTTCAGCGGCCACCTGGCCCACTCTACAATGTATTATAGCACCAAATGGTCGGTTTGAGGTAAATTTTTTGCCGCCTCTGTTCCCTTGGATTTATCCCTCACTCTTGATGAATAGCCTCTGGAACAATAGAATAGCGAAAGATGTCGCGGATTACTGTTGAATAGATTTACCCGAGCTTGTCATGTCAGCCAACCTTACACCTGAATATCGAAAAGCGGAGAAGGAATACCGAGCCGCGACTACCCCAGCCGAGAAGCTTGCCGGCCTGGAACGGATGCTAACCACCATTCCCAAGCACAAGGGCACAGACAGGCTGCAGGGCGATATTAAACGGCGAATTTCCCAAATGAAGAACGCTTCGCAGGGCTCTGCCGGCAGCAGGCACTTTGACGTTTTTGCTGTCGAGCGATCCGGAGCAGGCCAAATCGTTCTGCTGGGCACGCCCAATGTCGGTAAATCAGCCATCGTCGCTGCCACCACCAAAGCCAAGGTTCAGGTCGCAGACTATCCTTTCACCACGGGTATGCCCGTTCCTGGAATGATGCCCTTCGAGGATATCAAGATTCAGCTGGTGGATTTACCGCCGATGACTGCTGAGCACATGCCCGCTGGGATGATGGGCACTATTCGTTCATGCGATATCGTAGCGGTGGTCGTTTCGTTAGCTGACGAGGATCCGCTTAGCCAAGTGCAGATTCCTTTGGACAGCCTTCTGGGCCGAGGCGTAGTTCTGATCAACACTCCCGAAGTGCCCGAGGAGATGATCGCCCCGGAAGACCCCGACGATAGGCCGCTGTTTCCCATCCGCGGCTTCATCTTGGCCACCCATTTGGATTCGCCCTTGGCCCAGGACAATCTCCAAGCTCTAAAGGATCTCTATGCCGATCAGCTTCAAGTTAGAGCAGTCTCTTGCACTGGTGGGGAAAACCTCGATCAGCTCAAAGCCTATCTGTTTGAGTTTCTAAATGTGGTACGGGTTTACACCAAAGTGCCCGGAAAAAAAGCTGACAAGAAGGACCCCTTTGTGCTGCCTCGCGGGGCGAGTGTTTTGGATTTAGCTGGAGCTGTCCACCGTGATATGCCCGAGCAATTGCGCTACGCTCGCATCTGGGGAGCCAACACTTATCCAGGCCAAACCGTCCAGCGTCACCACGTCCTCAGCGACGCCGACGTGTTGGAACTGCACACCTAAAGCCTATGCCCGCCCCGCTGTTGGGACAAAGACAGAACTTTGACGCCCGCTAGGGGAGTAGTGTATGTCGACGCTACCAGATTGACGTTTGGATCAGGAAGGTGGCAAGAATTCCGCAGAGAGGTCCTGACTATCCCCTGGAGTGCCCGGGAGTCCAAGCCACGTCCAATAGTCTTGGATGGCCTGTTTCTCCAACTCGATGCTGTAAGCATAGCTAATATCATATAACTCCTTGAGGAAATTCCGAAATGGCATGTCTCTATCGGGATGATCTGCGGTGTACTGTTTCAACACATCCCAAATAGAAGTTGATGCAATATCCGGTAACATCTCCACCTCTGTCACATGCAGAATCTGCGTTGGTTTAACGCAAGAATATTTCTTAAATACATTCAGCTTGGGATTTAGAAGCCTACCAGCACCTGGAAACAGTGGAACATACGCGTCTGTCACGATAACTGGCTGGATATAATGATAATCCCAGTTAAATCCCCGAAGACCTTCTATGTCGTCATTAAGGCATCTCTGAACACTATCATCCATTTGGTCTATTGCTTGGCCCAATCCAGAACGATCGAGTTCTTCAAAAAATGCTTCTGTGGATTTGAAGGCATATAGAGAACGACCGTTGTATTTCCATCCTTTCACATGAATGAGTATAATGCCGTTTGGATAATCAATAATTCCATCGACTGCTTCCTTGTCTTTGTCGTTTTTTGTCTTCGGCCTCTTAAGTAAACGCTTGCCGACCACACGCTCAAATACCTCTAGAACATAGTCCTCAAAAATATCACCATAAAATCCGTTGATTTTTTTAGGATGGCCTCCTTGCTTTCCACCTGTCAATAGCCACTTGTCGATCGTTGCATGATATACCCCATGGAGAAGGCTCCCCAAGAGACCTTGATAGTACAGGCAATGTGTACCCCTAGTTCCTAAATCAACCAACGGATACTTCTCCAAAGCGATAAGATTGAATCCAGAAGGATCCATGTGCTTAGGATCAGAGACACACCTAGGCTCGTACTTCTCTATAGCACTCCGAATTTCACTAAGTGTACCTCTACGAACTCTACAGTAGTCTGCTATAGCTTCGCATGCCTTTAGTGGGGCGTCAGGACATCCTGGAAACTTAAAGTTTTTTGGTGAATTAAGAATTCCTTCCCAGTTTTCGGCCAAGCCAGAAATAGTTCTGCTTCGTTCATGTACAAAAAGGGTAAATCCACCCATAAGATATTGGACCAGCGATACGCCTGTAGACTTCTCAAACGCTCCCGCCAGATCTTGGGTTTGTGCTTTAACAGCTTTTGAGGGGCGCAAGTAAAGCCTTAGAGCCCGGGCCGCTTCCGTAAAACTAAGAATCTGGCTCTGCTGCACCCTTGTGGCCATGTCGGCGGCATTCTGTGTACGGGATTCTTCACCCGCACTTGGATTAACACCTTTTCCGATTAAGTCCCAAAGAATAAGGAAGGCCTCAAAAACCGTCTTTTCGTCACTATCCTCCCCCTCTTTAAACTCCATCACTTTGGGCGCAGTAGGGGGAGCATAAAGAATCGCTAATTCGGCTAGGATTCCTACAGCTCGTGGCGGGAAAGGAACGACTTCTATTCCTTCTTGCTGGTTCTTGCGAAAGAAGCTTTCCATCGCTCCACGACGAGAAGGTGGAACAAACCAATTCCAGAAAGCCCCAGCGTATTCTTTATCATGAATACGGTGTTCTGCCAAAAGTGTAGCTAGACGCCCAAGCTGGCAAAGCCAGTCTTCGCAGGAAAACCTTTCCAGTCTCTCTATAAGATCGTCTAATGTAGGGATCGTTCCTTCAAGTGCTCTATAGGAAGGACATATCGCAATCATTGATCTGAGGCCATCTTTCATATCTGCCTATTATATAAAGGGGGATAAATCCTAATCAAGGACCGATTTTGATGCATGATTAGGCACTTACGTCGTTGACTATTCTTAGCTCGCATCCAAACTTTTTGAAATAGCAACACTTCCCGCAAGGCTGGCGGAGGGAATGACACGAAAATCGAGCTTTATCTTGCTGGCGGGCTTATCGATGTGAACTCGGCCAATACATCGCCAAGGGCGACGACCCAACCCTACATCCTCGAATTGCACACCTAAGGGGCATCCCCCCGCCGATTTACGTTGACCCTCGGTAAAATCGGGGGTTTTTTCGCGTCCGTCCGCGTTTTGGCACCCCATCAGTCTTGTATGGAAATGGCCTCTACGGGGCAATCATCAGCTGCTTCTCGGCAAGTCGCCTGAGCCCCTTCCGGTACGGGCTCAATGATCACCTTAGCCAGATCGTCGAGCAGCTCAAAAACTTCCGGGCAGGTCTCCACCCACAGCCCACATCCAGTGCAAAGATCTTCATCCACCATAGCAATCATGATAGCCCCTTTCTGTTAGACTTAAACCTCAAGCTCCGAACTTCGTCAGTCTGTTGGCGTGGGCTAACACCAATGGCATCAGATTCATCATCGCCTGTCTGCCCAATCCACCATGGGCCATGGCTCGTTCGCCGAAACTCTGCACATCATCCGGCCGAGCTAGGTCGCTGACGATCAACACCGGCACGGGGTGCCAACTGTGCATAGCCAACTTGGCTGGCGTCGAATGGTCAGATGTAATCACCAAGGCTGACGCGTTCAAAGCTGCAAAGGCTGGCACGGCTGCGTCAAAGGCTTCTATCTGAGCGACTTTACCCTCAAAGTCCCCGTTTTCGCCCATCTTGTCCGTATATTTGAAATGCACAAACAGAAAATCAAAGTCCGGCAAATGCTTCCCCGCCGCCTTGGCCAACTCCGCTGGCTCAGTCGCACCATCGACCACCTCCATACCCACCAGCCTGGCTAGGCCCCGATACATCGGATACCCCGCCACGGCTCCAGCCTTACAACCCCATTTCTCCTCGAAGCTGGCCATGGGTTTGGTCTTCGCAAAACCTCGCAGCAGCATAAAATTAGCTGGCGAATTAGCTGTGGCCAAAATACCGCCAAACTGTTCGAGCAGATTCTCCACCACTTTTGTTGTCTCGCTTTGGCTACCAGCGTGCGTCTTGGCAGCCAAGGGCGGCACGTTCAGTGCTTGCGGATCAGTATCAGCTACATCATCGTCAAGCTGATCGGACCTTAGCACCAGCAGAGCCCGGTGCTCGGATACGGTTTCCAGAAAAACCTCCACACCTTTGGGCGCGATCAGTTTTTCTCGAACTATTTTCAGTAGCCGTTTGTTTTCTTCATCGTTGATTCGCCCAGCGCGGCGATCAGTTACCTTACCAGCCTTATCCAGCGTGCAAAAGTTTACCCGAATACAGACGTCGTCTGCTTGAACCGTGAAGTCAATACCCAGAGCCGCCAGCAGTCCTCGCCCCACGGGCAGCTCAAGAGCATCGTAGCCGAACAGGCTCAGATGGGCTGGACCCGAGCCGGGCGTAATCCCCGGCAGCAGTGGATCAAAGCAGCCACAGACGTTCTCGCTAACCAACTTATCCAGATTGGGCGTCTTAGCTGTTTCCATCTCGGTCTGGCTGTCCTTGCTCAAGGGTAAGCCGCCGAGCCCATCCATAACCACGAATACAATCTTATGCTCGTTCCGGAGGATAATCTCCGAGGGGAATTTGGACATGTCTGCACTCTCCTGATAACTGGGATTTCATTAGCGGGCCCGTCGAGACCCAGCCGGGCTAATGATGCACCTTTGCTCAGCGGTTGTCAATAACGTTGACGCAAGCAGGGAGCCTTTACAGAGCTAACTACTTCTGGCTAAGCGTTTGATCAACCAGATCGATGAATTTCTGCAAGAACACTGAGCTGTCGAAATTAAGGGCATGTTGTCGAATCTTTTCGGGCACAAACTTCTCGGTATTGTGCTCCAGAGCAGCTATGGCATTGGCCATCGCAGCTGGGCTAGCCTGTTCAAATAAAACCCCCGTCGGCTCATCCGCACCGCCCAAAGGCCGAACACTATCCAGCACCCCTCCCTGGGCCAAGGCAATCACCGGCCTGCCAGCCGCCTGAGCCTCCACGGCCGTGATTCCAAAATCTTCCTCGCCGGGCATTAAAAACGCCAGACATCTGCCCATATAATCAGCCACCACTTCGTCTGGCTGAGTCCCCAGAAAATCCACCCCCTTAATATTGAGGGCTCGCAGATTGCGACCCTCGGGCCCCTCACCAATAATAATCAGTCGCCGATTGGCTCGCTGGCAAGCCTCCATGGCCAGGTCAATATGTTTATAGCCCAACAGGTTGCCCACGATCAGATAAAACTCGCCGATGTGTTTGGATATGCCGAACCGTTGGCAAGCTACCGGCGGATGGATAACCACCGCGTCTCGATCGTAAAAGCGTTTAATTCGCTGGCGCACGGCTGTGGAGTTGGCTACGAACTGATCCACTCCTCTGGCACTCTTGCGGTCCCAGTGCCTTAGGTAGCGCAGCATAGCCCCGGCCCCAATCCGGCTCCAGGTCGGCCAGGACTGACCAAGAACTTCACCCTGTTTCTGCTCCCAGCAGTCCCGCATGGGAGTATGACAGTAGCAGATGTGTTTGGTCTGGGCTCTGGTATGCACACCCAGAGCGGCGCAGTGACTCGAGGAGACAACCAGATCGTAGTTCCGCAGATTCAATCGCTCGGCTGCCAAGGGCATCAGCGGAAGATAATAGCGGTAGTTGTGCCGCAGACCGGGCATCTTCTGCAGAAAACTCCTGAAGACCCGTCGGTCTCTTACAAACTCCGGCAGCTCATCCGGCAAGCAGAACAGTACGTGTACGTCAGCGCTGGTGAACAATCTACTCAAAGCTCGCAGAACCTGCTCGCGACCACCAAAGCCCGTAAACCAATCGTGCACCAAGGCAATGCGTAGTTTGGATGAATTTGTCCGTGCCGCCTTGACCATTACCCTATCCCTAATCCGCTTGTGGATCGTAAATATTGACTTGTTGCCTTCAAGCGTCCTTTGGAAAAGAACTCCAGTGTACAAAGCTGAGCATAAATTTCCCAGACCAAAACACCCCTGCCGATAAGCTTAGCGGAAATTTTCTTGCTTACAAGAGATTATTCTGTTAAGCTTCTGCCCGTAATAAAAGGCCGGGGGGCCCGAAGCAATGCCGCCAAGGAAGGGTACGGCGTCGCAGACATAAAGGGGCTGAAGAATCGGGGGATGAGCTGGCCAAATGGCGGCTTCTCTGATTCTTTTTGCCTACAACGTTAATGAAAAAAACTGATTCGAATAAGCGCGGCGTAGAATAACACTGCGCTAAAGGACAAGCCTCCTCCTGTCCTTAGCAACGTAATCTGCGCCGCCTTTTTTGTTGTTTTTAGACACCCTACCACTTGAGCTTCAAGCCTTGCTTGTTCCACTTGGCCAACAGGGCTCGGAACGCTTGCAGGGCTTCATTGAGTTGTTCGGTGGTAGAAAGCATTTCTTCGTACAGTTTCGAGTCGTAAAGTATTTTCCCAGCGGTTCCTCGCCCCTGATTGACCTGCTCAGCGGCTTGGTTGAGATGCCGGAGCAGCTTGGAAATCTGCTCAGAGTTGCTGATAATGGCCTGGGCCACGTCGCGCATCTGAGTGCCCAATTCGGAAGTGGTTTGGCGCGCTTGGCCAGTGAACCCCTTGATATCTTCTAAAACCTCAGAAGCGTCCTGGCCTGCCTGTCGCAAATTCGCCAGACTCTGCTTGAAATTATCCCTATTTTCCTCGTCTCCGATGAAGGCATTGATGTTTTCGAGGGTTTGGGAAAACTGTTTGGCTAGACTTCTAAGGTCCAAAGAAGCAGCCGGGGCGCCGGGCTCAACAGAAGGTGCGGTTGGATCAGCCTGGGGTTCTGTGAACATGGCGTTGAGATTGTTTGCCAGGTCCCCGATATTAGCCAAAGCAGGCCCTAATTCTTTCAAGGCTGGCCTGAGCTTTCTGGCCAAGTTAGATATTTCACCCGAAGCGCTAAGCGGTATGTAGGCTTTGAGTCTGGCGACAATTTGGCCCGGTGTCTTTTTCATCATCACCGCTGAATGGCTAGACACAACTCTGATATCAATAGACGGCGGGCCCATTTCGCCACGGTATATGGAGACATGCTCTACATCCTCCGGAATACTGTATCGCTGATTGATAGCCGCGATAATAATAACGCCTTTCCGAGGGTCTTCGTCGTCGACCAAGTCCACGCTCAGAATATGGCCAACGGGTTCGCCGTTGATGTGAATGGTCTGGTCCGGCAGTACAGCAGCCGTGTGATCGGCATGGATCTCAATGTAATAGTCACTCCTATCTGTGAACACATTCACAGTGGATTGAAACCTCACAACCAAATACCCCAACGCCGCCAAGCCCAGAAGTACGAAAAAACCAATCGCAATATTTCGTTCACGCTCACTCATGAGTTTGCCTCATTTACAGGTTTAAATTTCTGGTAA
>SDBV01006656.1_pt1 | contig 15947 bp, 31 predicted proteins | sample 2277081 | NCBI WGS metagenome assembly SDBV01 (sample SAMN10402039, study PRJNA504765) | marine sediment metagenome | isolation source: marine sediment core GS10_PC15, 223 cmbsf | place: Arctic Ocean: Southern Knipovich Ridge | collected 2010
GCTCCCGGTCGTGCGGCCCGCCGCCGGTCCCCAACCGCGTCCGCACTACCTCCCTGGTGCAAAGAGCGCGGGAGGACGGCGGCGGGCCGCTTCCACGTAACGCAGACACAAGGAGAGCAACGACATGAACGCAGTAAGCAATCCAGGCCAGGTGCTCATCACGATCGAGCTGGCCCAGGAGGACCGGGACCGCATCGACGCCCTGATCGCCAGCAGCGGCGACGCGGGCGGGAAGCCCGCCGCCAAGAAGGGCACCGCCAAGAAGGCGGACGAGAAGCCCGCCGTCACCGCCGCCGACGACAACGCGACCGAGCCCGGCGTCGACCGCGACGCGGTGCGCGCCACGCTCAAGCAGTACGCCGCGCTCGAGGGCAAGGACGCCGCCATCAAGATACTCAAGGACCACGACGCCCCGAGCATCGGCGAGCTCGCCGAGGAGCACTTCGCCGCCGTCATAGCCGCCTGCGGGGACTGACCGCCGGCGCCACCGACAGGAAGAGGAGACGAGAGACATGACAAGCAGAGAGCAGGAGCAGGCCGACGAGGTCCAGGGCGAGGACTCCGCCCGCGAGGCCGCGCTGTCGGACCAGATCGAGGACAACGGGCTGGGCGGAGTGGCCCGCGTGATGGAGTTCGTCGGCAAGGGCGTCGAGGCCAACATGGAGGGGCTGTTCAACACCTTCCGCATCGGCAACAAGTGGGCGGACGTGCAGCCCATGGAAATACTCGACATCAACGTACGCGACAGCATGGACGACGAGCCGAGGCGGCCGGATAGCAACGCCGACCACGCCGTGCCCATCGTCATGTCCGTGCACGTCGGGGAGCTCGGGGACATGCTGCAGATGCACGTGGGCCTCAACCACGGCGTGCGCGGCCAGGCCATGCCCGAAGACAAGCGCCTGGAGCTACGCCGCATCCTCCGGAAGGCGTACGGGCGGGTACTCGACGAGAGCAAGTGCGTCGTCGTGTACATCGCGCGTTTCCCCGTCTGAGACCGAGATGACGGGACACGCCAGGCTCCCCGCGAGCCAGACCAAGCAGTGGGCCGAGTGCCCGGGATCGACGGCGTACCTCGAGGCCCACCCGGACCTCGAGGAGGCCTCCGGCTACCACGCCCAGCTCGGCACGGCGGCACACGCGCTGTCCGAGCGGTGCCTGAGCGAGGGCTCCGAGCCGTCGGACTACACGGGGAGGCTGATAGAGATAGTCGACCCCGACGGCGAGGAGGGCACGTCCATCCTGAAGGAGGGCGCCAAGTGGCCCAAGGGCACCTCGCGCGTGCTGTTCGAGGTGGACGTGGACATGGCCGAGGCCGTGGAGTGCATGACGGGCTACGTCCGCATGCGCTGCGTGGAGCTCGGTCTGATCGACCCGCTCGCCACGCCCGAGGAGACGGCGATGAACGTGGTGGGGCTCATCAAGAGGGGCACCGTGCGGCTGGAGACCAAGGTGGTGCCCCTGCCGGAGCGCGACGACACAGGCGGCACGGGCGACGTCATCATAGACGCCTGGCCCGAGCTGATCGAGGTCGTGGACTACAAGAACGGCTCCGGCGTGTTCGTGCCCGTGGAGGGCAACGAGCAGCTCAGGTCGTACGGGCTGGGCGCGCTCCAGGAGGCGGGCTCGGGTGATTACGTGTGGGTCAGGTACACCATATGCCAGCCCCGCCACCTCCAGTCGCCGCCCGACGGGATAATGTCGGAGGAGGTGCCCGCGTCCGAGCTCATGGAGTGGAAGAAGTGGCTGGCCGGCAGGGCGGACCGCGTCGACGACGCGAGGGCCGCCGTGGCCGCCGGCGCAACGCTGGAGGACCTGTTCGCCGGCGAGCTCCTCTCGGTCGGGGAGGACGCCGAGCACTGCAGGTTCTGCGACCTGCAGACGATCTGCCCCGCCGCCCTGGCCAAGGCCCAGGAGCTGGCGGTGGTCGACTTCGACGACGAGCCGGCGGACGTGGAGACCCCGACCGGGGGCAACCACCTGGCCGTACTCATGCCCTGGATACCCTTCCTCGACAGGTGGTGCAAGGCCATCATGGCCAGTGGCGAGAGCCTGCTGCTGTCCGGCGGGAAGGTGGAAGGCCAGAAGGTGGTGCGCAGGAAGTCCACCGGCCGCAAGTGGATAACACACCGCCAGGCCGAGGGCGAGGAGGACGGCGTGCTGGCAGAGGTCACGGAGGACGACATCGTGGACGAGCTGGTGGAGGACTTCGGCATCGTCCGGGCGTCCCTGTTTACCGAGCCCAAGCTCCTGACCGCGCCCCAGACGGAGAAATTGCTGCCCAAGGCCAGGCGCAAGGAGCTGGAGAACCGGCTCATGTTCAAGCCCGAGGGCTCGCTCACAATAGCGCCGGAGGACGACAACCGCGACGCCGTGGAGGTGGACCCGGCCGCGGACTTCCCCGACGGAGAGGACTGACCCCATGCCCCAATTCCTTTACGACTGGCAGCTGTGGTGGATAGACTTCTGGATGGCGCACCCGGTCATCTTCTGGAGCGTGGTCATCATATCGGGCGTCGCAACAATCCTGCTTAGACGTAGGTAAGGGGCTGACATGGAGATCAAGGAGATAACGGTGTCCCGCTCGGTGCGGGTGAACACCGGGAACTACGAGGGCTCGGAGCACTTCGTGTGCATGAAGGCCGAGCCCGACGAGCTCGACGACGCGACGTCCGCCATGGCCGAGCTGACGGCCCAGGTGGAGCGGACCATGGTGGCCCAGCTCGTCCGCTCCTACAGGGTGCGGGGCAAGAAGGACATGACGGCCGAGAGGGTGGCCCGACACCACGGGCTCAGCCACGTACCGAAAGGGAACTGAGCGTGGGACACACACTGTACGAGCCATCAGACTTCACGACGGAGGAGCTGGACCGACGCAACGCGCTCGCCGTCGCGGTGTGTGAGGGAGGCCTCGGCGTATGCAAGGTGTGCGGCGCGACAGAGGCGGAACTCAACAACCATCCGAACTGCGCGTCGTACAGGACACACAGAGGCAAGGAAGACTGACTTGACGCCCAACAATGAAGTGCTGTCTCAACTGGTGGAGGGAGCCCTATACCAACAGGAGATGGTCAAAGAGCGTGCCCTGGGGATCAGGGTCATACTGGCCGACAGCCCACTGGAGTGGGGCGACATAGGCAACGTGCGCCTGGATCACGAACACGGGCTGCTGTTCGGCGTGCACCTGATACAGCCCGGCGACCTGCTAGCAAAGGAGCCCGTGTGGCTACCCTTGAAAAAGTTGATAGTGGAAATGGATGAGGGATATTGTGGACCAAAAATTTGAGGAGACGGCGGAGACGATCAGCCTGCACGGCCTCGGCTTCCTGCAGATAAAGCTGGGCGGCAACCAGTGCCTGCACGTATGGCACCCAGACCTGCCGCGCCGGCACTGCTCCGAGCACTCCGGCATACACAACCACAGGTTCAGCTTCTCGAGCACAGTGCTCAGGGGCATGCAGATCAACGACACCTTCGCCGTCTACGAGCTCGAGCACGGGACCATGGAGGCCACGCACGTGGCCTACCTGCACGAGGGCGAGAGGCTGCCGACCGGTAACTGCCCCTGGATACCGCGCGAGAGGCTCTGGGTCGGCGGCGTGAGCCGTGAGCTCGTCGACGCGGGCGAGACCTACCACATGCTGCACAGGGTTTTCCACTCCACCACGCCGGGCGGCGACGGCCGCGTGGCCACGCTCATGACGAAGACATACGAGGGGCCAGAGGGGGCCAGGTCGCTCTGCGAGGTGGGAGTGGAGCCGCACGTGGGCTTCGCCCGCGAACAGATGGCGGACGACGACATGTGGGCCATAGTGCGGAACGTACTGGGCGACGAGCCGGTGGTCGGCCTACTGAGGTGCGACGGGACCATGAGCGAGGACGGCGGCTCGGGCGGCGAGCGCATCCCGTGTGACGGGGTGAGGCGCTCAGACGGCTCCGTCTCCGGGGGATGTGCGGAGCCCTGCAGCTTCGTGATGGGTAAAGCTGGCCACGGTAAGAGAATATAATGACGGTGTACCTCGTGTGCGGCGGCCGCGACTTCGACGACGTCGGACTGCTGAATGCCACGCTGGACGACCGCACGGTGACGGCGGTGGTGCACGGCGGTGCACGCGGCGCCGACGGCATGGCCGGCGCCTGGGCGCGTCGCAACGGCGTGCCCGAGATCAGGGTCGACGCCAACTGGGACTTTCACAAGAGGAAGGCCGGCCCGCTGCGCAACGGCTGGATGCTGGAGTTCGTCCGGGTGGACGTCGTGCTGGCATTCCCCGGCGGGACGGGCACGGCCGACATGGTGCGCCGGGCGAGGAAAGCGGGCGTGCCCGTCAAGGAGGTGCCGCACGGGTCTATCCTCACATTCACCGGCGACCACCGGTTCCTGTCGAACTTCTGGAGCGTACGAATAAAGATGGGCAGCGAGTGGTACCGCACGGTAGAGCACGCCTACGCCGCGTCCAAGAGCCTCGACCAGGACTTCAGGCGCCGCGTGCGATCCACGCACGGCGCAGCCGGGGCGAGGCGTCTGGGACGCAGCGTGGTACTGCGAGAGGACTGGGAGGACGTGAAGCTCGACGTGATGGAGAGCCTGCTCCGGCAGAAATTCAGGGAACCCCAGCTCAAGTTATGGCTCATGGCTACGGGACAGCGTGAGCTGGTGGAGGGCAACCACTGGGGCGACAGGTTCTGGGGACAGTGCGACGGCGAGGGCGAGAACCACCTCGGCCGGCTGCTGATGGAGGTGCGAGGTGCCCGGGGTGCTTAACAGGTACACGGACATGATCCCACCCGGCGCCAGGTACGTCGGGCGCGGCTCGCCGCACGGCAACCCCTACCGCACAGGCCGCGACGGGTCCCGTGCCCTGTGCATACGCAAGTTCGAGGTGAACGTGCTGCCGCACCTGGACGTGAGCGACCTGCGTGGTCAGGACCTCGTGTGCTACTGCGCGCCCGAGCCGTGCCACGCCGACCTCCTACTAGAGAAAGCGAACAGATGAGCTGGTCATCGTTCAGCGCCTTCGTGCGGGACAGGACGGTGCACGACCCTGTGCTGGTCTGCCCGGTGAGGGTGCTGTGGCGGGCGTACACGGCGTACTGTGAGGAATGGGGCTTCGAGCCGGCGGATACCCGCGAGTTCGTGGCGTGGCTCCGCGGCGAGGAAGGCGTGACTCTGAAGGAGGGAGGCAGCGGGAGGCTGCGCCGCGCTGCCCTCGGCATAGGTCTGCAACCAAAGAGGGAGGCTGCCTGAGATGTACAGCTGCCATATGGGATACTGGGAGGAGCACCTGAGCTTCTCGCCCCTACCGGAGGACGAGCAGGCATTCACGAGCCTAGGATCCCTGGCCATACTGGTAGAGGACCGCACGGTGCTCCTGGCGCCGGACCCCGACGGCAAGTCACCGTACTCTATAGACAGGGACAAGAATGGCGGGCGCGGCCTGAGCTGCGACTGGTTCCTGGGCCCACACCCCTGGGCCAGGTGGCGGATACATGAGATGGAGCTGACGGCGCACGACGACGGTTCCCTCTTGATAGAGGTGTCATCAGACCACGAGCTACCATGGCCGAAGCTCATGACGAGGGGCGTCCTGGACGAGGGCGGGGTGGCCGTGCGGGAGTTCAGGCTGCGCGTGATATCTGCCCACCGCGAAACCGGCGAGGAGGGCGTGATGGCCATCATAAGGGCAATGCCAGACAAGTACAGGAAGTACATACCCGCCGGGACCTGGGCCGACGTGATACGGTCCCTTTGAAAAGAGAGGAAACAACGAGATGCACGTAATGATAGACCTGGAGACCCTCGGTACGAGGCCCGACGCGGCTATAATCCAGGTAGGGGCCGTGCTGTTCGAGCCCGTGTCGGGCGGCAAGCTGCTGAACCATAAGGGCTTCAACCGCCACGTGCTCGTCCAGGACGGCTCGGGCACGATCGACCATGGCACGTTGTGCTTCTGGCTGACCGAGCACTCGGCCATGAGGATGGGCGAAGCCCTGAGCGACAGGGCCGAGCCCCTGGCCACCGTACTGCAGGCCCTCGTCGAGTGGCCCTTCGAGGCGCACGGCCTGAGCTGGGAGGCGGTAGGCGGCGTTTGGGCCAAGCCCGCGGACTTCGACCTACCCATACTCAAGTCCGCCTTCGCACGGGTAGGCAGGGACGTCCCGTGGGACCGTAGGGCCGCGCGCGACGTGCGCACGCTGTTCAGCCTGGCGGGGGGCGAGCCCGACATAGACTGGACGGGCTTCACCCACCACGACGCGTTCGACGACGCGGTGGGCCAGGCCATGCAGGTGCAGAAGGCCTTCGGCGCGATGCGATGACGGTCGGCGGCCCGGCCCGGACGCGACAGAATTCAAGGTTCAACTAGTGAAATTATGTCACGCACACACACTCATATGGAGGAGTGAAGTATGTTCGGACTATCGCTCACCGCCCTCGCCGTAGGCTTCGGCGCCGGGCTCGTAGTCGGCTGGAACGTCCTGCCCCAGCCGAAGTGGGTTAACAGGCTCTTCGTGAGGCTGTTCGCCGACTAGGACCCCCAAGCGCAGGTACACCAGCCTTGCAGATAGAGAGAAAAGATAATGGCTGAAGTGAAACGCTACGTTACCCCCGTATTCCGGGGCTCGTTCCCCGCACTGTTCGAGGCGTCGAGCTACGACGGTGGGCCCGCCAAGTTCGGGATCACTGCCGTGTGGACGCCGTCGAAGTTCAGCGAGAGCGACAAGAAACGCTGGCGAGAGCTGCGGGCCGCCATGGACGAGGAGAGCATGAGCCGGTTCAGGAAGAAGGTGAAGGACCTGCCGGCGAACTACAAGATCGGCATCCGCGACGGCGCCGAGAAGGCCGACCTCGAGGGCTTCGGCGAGGGCACGCGGTTCGCCAACATCACGACGAAGATGCGGCCCGGCGTCATCGACGCGGGCAAGAACAAGATCGGTCCCGAGGAGGGGAACGCCGACGACGCCTACCCCGGGGCCTACTACAGGGCCACCGTCACGGTGTACTCCTACGATAACAAGGGCAAGGGCCTGGCCCTCGGCCTGATGAACGTCCAGAAGGTGGCCGACGGCGAGCGGCTCGACGCCCGCACCGACGCCGCCGAGGACTTCGCGGACGACATCGACGACGCCTGGCTCGGCGACGAGGACGGGACCGATGCGGAAAGTGACTTCCTGGACTGAGGTCTGACCAGCCTAGCGAACCAGCAGTCCAGATGGGCCCCGCGCGACCAACCCCGCGCGGGGCCCTCCCATATCAGTAGGGCTAACGGCCCGTTAGCCATTCCTCTGTAACGAGATCGTTACAGAAAGGTTCCCACTTTTTCCAGCATGTTAGTACCTCGTTAGTGGATACAGGGTATGATATCCATATTGAATGACTGCTGAGGAGACAGGACCATGAAGCGCACAGCCAAGACCCGCAGGGGCAAAACGGTGGAGCTGAATACCATGACCAAGGTGGACGGCGGATGGACGGGCTACGTGATGCATCGCAAGGGCTACGCGGTCGTCGTCTTCGTGCCTGCGAAGTAGGGAGGCAGTGACATGACCGCACGGGCATCCGACCTATTAGGCCTGATCCGCACGGAGGGCTGGTCGGACCGCGTCAAGAAGGGCTACGACGAGCTCACGGCCGCCGAGAGGGCCGATCTGAAGCGGGCCATGGAGCTGCCCCTATTCTCCTAGGGGGCTCGAGACTCACCGACTGAGGGCGTCCACGTGGACGCCCTTTTTCTATGATGATAGCGAATGATGCACCCAAGGTGAGGACACGACCCAATGCTGAAGAACCTCCTGATATATCGCTTCGCCATCTTCAACCTCATGATGCTGACCCTGCTCGCGGTCGCGTACGATCGCGGGCTGCTGGGCTACGTGTACGGGCACGACGCCACGGGCATAAGCGTCATCATCACGGCCGTGTTCTGCGTCGCGTGGCTCGAGACGTGCCGCCGCGTAGCCGTGACCAGCAGGACACTCAACGCTCTGAAGGAGGCCGCCGCGGAGGGCGTGGACCTGACCACGCCGCGGCTGGTCGGGACCAAGGTGCGCGCCAAGGTGGCGTGGCTCCACGACGTGAGCGGCTGGCTCGTGGGGCTCGGGCTCATAGGTACGGTCGTCGGCTTCACCGTGGCGCTCAGCGGCATAGACCAGTCGTCCCTCGCCGCGGCGTCCGGCGTGCAGGTGTCCATGGGCAAGCTGATGGAGGGCATGCGCATAGCGCTCAACACGACCATCACGGGGGCGGTACTCGGCATGTGGAACGAGGTCAACCACCGCATGTTCCGCACGGCGCTGGAGTGCCTGCTGGCGGACCTGGGCGCGCGGCCGTGAACTCCACCGTATTCCGCGACTTCGTCCTGCTCATGATGCTCAGCTTCGTGGCCATGGTCGTGTGGATGCTGCCGCACCTCAACCCGCCGGCGCTCGACGCCGACACGGAGCCGCCCGGCAACCTGATCGTCTCCATCACGTGGCCAGAGGGCAACACCGACGTGGACCTGTGGGTCATGGGGCCGGGGGAGGTGAGGCCCGTCGGCTACTCCAACTCGAGCGGGCTGCTCTGGAACCTGCTACGCGACGACCTCGGGACCTCGCCGGACGTGACGCCGCTCAACTACGAGAACGCCTACACGCGCGGCGTCATCCCCGGCGAGTACGTGGTCAACGTGCACTGCTACCGCTGCCCGGTGCTGCCCGTGCCGGTGGTCGTGGAGGTGAGCATGAAGGCCGATAACGCCAGGCCCACCGTCATCGCACACACCCGGGTGGTGCTCGGCATGGCCGGCGAGGAGCAGACCGCATTGAGGTTCCGGCTCACGCGGGAGGGCGAGCTGGTGCCGGGCAGTCTCAACCACGTATTCAAGCCACTGAGGGACCTGAAATGAACCACGTCAGCATGATCTTCCTCGCCATAGCGGCGGGCATGGCCAGCTTCGCCTGGGGCACCGTGTGGGCACGACGCGAGAGCATCATCAGGCTCATGGCCATGGTGGCCTTCGTCCTCTGGCTGCCGCTCCTCGCCGTCGGCGCGACCGACACCCTCGGCTGGCACAAGCCCCTCTGGACCGCCTGGCGGTTGAGCGGGGACGGCAGGATACTGGCCCAGAAGTTCGTACGCGACGTGGCGATCTACCTTTACGTGGACGTCGGGCAGGGCGAGCCCCGGGCGATCGAGCTGCCGTGGAGCGACCGCACTGCGGAGGCCCTGCAGAAGGCGCTGCGCGAGAGCCGGAGGAACGGCCAGCGCGGCGCGAGGTTCAAGTTCGACTGGTCGTGGGACCAGAGCCCGCCGCAGTTCCACCCGCTGCCGCAGCCGCAGCTGCCCATGCCGAAGGGCAGCCCACCGCCCGTGAAGAGATATGAGAGGACGGGGATATGACCGGCGCGGAGGACCGACACCACAACTCGCTGGGAGGCGCGGCAGCGGACCAGCTGCGGGCGTACGTGACCCGCATAGAGCGGCTCGGGGAGGAGATAGACGGTCTCAACGGCGACAAGCGCGAGGTGTACGGCGAGGCCAAGGCGGCTGGCTTCGATAAGCCCACCATGCGCAAGCTGATCCAGCGACGACGCAAGGACCGCTCCGACCTGCAGGAGGAGGACGCACTGCTGGAACTGTACGAGGCGATCGTGACCAACGTTCCCAGGGACCCACTGGAGGACTGAGGACATGGAACCCATGGAGGCGATGATAGTGGCGGGGGCGGCATACGTGCTGGTGGACTTCGTGCTGGGTATGCTGCTGGGCCGCTGCGTCATGCCGGGACTACGGTGCCGGGCCTGCCGAACGCGGGACGAATGATGGGTCGCGGCGCGACCCGGCCATGACAAGATAACCTCCACATTCACAGACAGACAGGAGACAGTCATGGGCTTCTACCACTGCTACCGGCCGCACCGGTTCAACACCGCCGCGCAGAGGACGGTGAACCAGGCCAACGACATCATCACAGAGATGAGGGAGCAGGGCTACACGCTGACACTCCGCCAGCTCTACTACCAGTTCGTGGCCAGGGACCTGATCCCCAACGAGGAGCGCGAGTACAAGCGGCTCGGACGGCTCGTGACCCACGCCCGCGAGAGCGGCGTGATGGACTGGTACGCCATCGAGGACCGCGGCCGCGGCGCGTACGGGACCGACCCCGAGGAGGACCCGACCAACGTGGTCGAGGGCATCGAGCAGGGCCTCGTGTTCGACCAGTGGGCCAAGCAGGACGACTACCTGGAGGTGTGGGTCGAGAAGTCCGCGCTCGAGGGCGTCGTCTCCCGGCCCTGCAACCGCCGCCACGTCACCTACATGGCCTGCAAGGGCTACCTGTCAGCCAGCGAGGCCTGGCGCGCCGGCCTCCGGTTCCAGAACGCCGTCGCCGACGGCAAGAGGCCCGTGCTGATCCACCTGGCCGACCACGACCCGTCCGGCCTGCACATGACGGAGGATAACCGCAACCGCCTCCGCATGTTCGCCGAGGAGCACGACATCGAGGTCCGTCGCATCGCGCTCAACATGGACCAGGTCGAGGAGTACGGCCCGCCGCCGAACCCGGCCAAGCAGACCGACAGCAGGTACGCCCGCTACGCCCAGGACCACGGCGACCAGAGCTGGGAGCTGGACGCGCTCATGCCATCCGTGCTCGACGACCTGATCCTGAGCACGATCGACGAGTACCGGGACCCTGACACGTGGACCCGGGTGCTCGAGGAACAGCGCGAGGCCCGCAAGCCGCTCGCGGCGCTCAGTGAGAACTGGGACACCGTGCGGGACTTCCTCGAGAGCGAGGGACTGGTCTGATGAAATATGTCATAACGAAGAATGGCAGTCCCTTCCTGACGTACAGTACCCTGCAAAAGGCTGAGAAGGTGGTGGCCTGGCTCATTAAGGGAAGCGACCCGCGCATTCTCTATGAAGTACGGCCCTCTAGGTTAGGATATCACCCATGAGGCTCAACAGCAAGTTCGCCCTGCTCGACGTGAAGCGCGGCCGCGTCGGTCTCCGCAAGAGACTGGACGGCAGGGACGACGCCGAGCTCGTGGAGGTGGTCATACACGGCTGCATCACGGGGGTATGGGGCCACGACGACGGCGAGAGCCAGGAGTTCACGGTCGAGGTGGACAGGGTGGAGGTAACAGAATGACTGCCATCAACATAGAGCAATATATGACGCAGCTCCTACATGCTGAAAAATGTATGATAGCAGAGCTGCGACGGCTGCATGACGAAGGGTACAAGGAGATCGCCCCCGGCGTCCTGCAGAGTCCCGACGGGTCCACCATAGTGGAGTTCTGAGTACTGTGGGTCCAACTACCGGCGACAAGCAGGCGGAGGCGCAGGCCCTGGCGGACGAGCTGCTGGGGACCTGCGACGCCCTTCCCGACCACGCGCTAGACGACCGAGACCTCCTCGAGCACCTCGACACACTGGTGAGGCTATGCGACGCCTGCGGGTGGTGGGTGGAGGCCCACGAGATGGACAACGACGACAACTGCACGGAGTGCTCCGAGCATGACGACGAGTGGTCGGCCTGATGCTATTTGACGGCACCCCCATAGACTGGGCAGAGCAACTCTCGCACCTCGTGGACTACTGGCGGGACTGGCTGGCCGAGAACCCGCCGGCCCGCGGCACCATGGACTTCGAGACCCGGAGCGCGCTGAGCCTGCTCAAGCACGGCTCCTACATCTACTCGCTCCACCCGACGACCGAGGCCATGTGCCTGTCGTACAAGCTCCCCGGCTACGACCGGGTGAAACGCTGGCACATGGCGCACCCCCAGCACCTCATAGGTGAGAGCGACCCGCCGCTGGACCTGTTCGCCTTCATCCTGGCCGGCGGATTGATGGAGGCGCACAACGCCTTCTTCGAGCGGGTCATATGGCAGAACGTCATGGTCGCCCGCCACGGGTGGCCCGAGGTGCCGCCCCTGCAGTGGCGGTGCTCCGCCGCCAAGGCCAGCGCGTGCTCCCTGCCGCGTGCGCTGGAGGACGCCGTCGAGGCCATGCGCCTGCCCATCAAGAAGGACATGGTCGGCAACAGGCTCATGAAGAAGATGACCAAGCCGCGCAAGCCGCGCAAGCAGGAGACGCTCGACTGGATGGAGGCCACCGGCTTCGAGGGCACACTGGCCCGGGCTAAGGCGGCCATGCCGATCCTCTGGCACGAGGACGAGGCCGACCTGTGCCGGCTGTGGGACTACTGCGACCAGGACGTGCTGACCGAGGAGGGCCTGAGCGAGGCCGTCCCGGACCTCAGCCGCGAGGAGCTGGCCGTGTGGCAGATGGACCAGGTCATGAACTGGCGCGGGGCCCGGTTCGACCTGGAACTCGCGGAGGCAGCCCTGAAGATGGCAACACTGTGGCGCGGCCGCCTCAACGCCGAGCTGGAGACGATGACCGGCGTGAAGTCGGGCACGCAGCGCCAGGCCGTGAAGGACTGGCTGTCCGAGAACGAGGGCCTGGACCTGCCCGACACCGCGGCCGCCACCCTGGAGTGGTACATCGAGCACGAGCCCATAAGCGGCCGGGCCCAGCGCATATGCGAGATAGTGATGGAGGTCAACAGGACGTCCACCCGCAAGTACCAGACCATGCTGGACAAGGCCGCGGACGACTGGCGCGTCAGGGACCTGCTCATGTACTGCGGCGCCGGCCCGGGCCGCTGGTCCGGCAAGGGGGTGCAGGTACACAACTTCCCCGCCCGGGACCTCGTGGTCAAGGACTTCGACGAGGCCGCCGAGGCGATCAAGTCCGGGAACCTGGACTGGTGCATCGCCCTGTTCGGCGACATCATGAGGCTGCTCAGCCACGCACTGCGCGGGGCCATAATCGCCCCGCCGGGCCGCGACCTCATAACGGCGGACTACTCCGCCATCGAGGCGAAGTGCGTGCTGTGGGAGGCCTACGCAGATACAGCGCTGCGGGTCTTCCTGCGCGGCGAGGACATCTACTGCGACATGGCCACGAGCATCTACGGGTACACCGTGGAGAAGAAGACCCACCCGACGGAGCGCCAGTTCGGCAAGCAGGCGATCCTGGGCCTGGGCTTCGGGATGGGCTTCCTCACCTTCCTGCTGACGTGCCGCAAGCACAAGATATACTTCTCGCACCGGGACGTCCTGAGGATCATGGGCCAGAAGCGGATGGAGAAGTACACGGGCTGGGTGCGGGACCACCTGTGTCTGGACGGACCGCCCGTGAACATGGACCCCGAGCGGGCCAAGCGCTACGCCAACAAGAGGCGCCAGGCCGCGCGGGACATAGCGCGCCTGCGGGACGCGCGCGAGGACCCGCGCAAGGTGGTGCACGAGCTGGCCCTGATGAAGTACACCGTCGACGTGTACAGGTCCCGCTACACCGAGGTCAAGCAGCTGTGGAAGGACCAGGAGGAGGCGGCCATACGCGCCGTGACCTCCGGCGAGCGCGTCGAGTGCGGCAGGGTGGCGTGGTTCGTGGCCGACAGCTGGCTGTGCTGCGAGCTGCCGTCCGGGCGCCTCATGCGCTACCGCGACCCCGAGGTCAAAATGGTGCGCACGAGCTGGGGCGAGGCCCGGAAGGGGCTCCGGTACATGAGTACCAACGGGGTCACGCGCAAGTGGGAGCGGACCCACACCTACGGCGGGAAGCTGGTGGAGAACATAACGCAGGCGGTGGCCCGGGACATCATGGCCAACGCCATGCTGCTGGCACACGAGGGCGGCCTGTACGACACCATCATGAGCGTGCATGACGAGCTGGTATGCGAGGTAGACGAGAATGAGGGGTCCCTCGAGGACTTCGAGGAGCTAATGTCGTCCGTACCACCCTGGGCGCACGGGTGTCCCATCACGGCCGAGGCCGAGAGGTACAAGCGCTACAGGAAGTAGACAGCCAAGGGAGACATTCAGATGGAAATAGGAAAACTGTACTACGGCACGGTTAGCTATCCACCGAACCGCCAGGCCTATTACGTACGGGTGATGGTCTCGAGCCCCGGCGAGGACCTACCGCTCAGCGTCAAGGCCACATTCGAAAAATTCAGTCGGGACGCTTTGGGCCAGGGCACTATCGTCCGTGTCGAGCGGACCGACCCAGACAACCATTGTAAGTACCGCGTCGCCGAGGTGCTGAACCAGACAAAGGAAGAGACAGACATGGCCATGAGCAAGGATCGCGTGAGGTTCTTCCTCCCGCACCGCTATTTCCAGAACTCGGCCCGCAACGGTAATAACAGGATGAGCAGGGACACTTGCAAGGATGTACTGTGCAAGGCGTTCGGCATGAGCCGGAGTGAGAGCGATCACATGATGCGATGGCACCCCGAGGGGTTCACGATCCTGTGTCGGCCCAGCCAGTTCGGGCGCTTCATCGTCTACAGGTATGACACCAACGAGTGCATCAACGGCGTGAAGGATTTGCAGCCCGAGGTCATCCCCAAGCCGGACGTGTACGACGACGTCTCGCGCATAACCGGCGTCGAGCGTGACTCCGTGAAGCGCGTGGCAACGGCCCTGGGCTACTCGTGTCGCTCGCCGGGCATATCCAGCCAGATCGACGTGTCAAACCGCAAGGCGCGAACTGTGGAAAAGGACTTCTAACATGAGGCTCAGGTTCGCCATATGGGAGCAGGGCCCGGTGCTGTACTTCGACGACGCGGCCTGCCGGGTCCTCGTCGAGGAGTGGGGCACCGTGTCCGCCGCGATGTGCATACTCGTGAGCACCGACTCCGTGAAGCTGCACATGACACAAGGTGGCCATACGCTAGGTAACTCGTCCTTGATAGACCTCGGGGGCTGGCCCTTCCGCCTTGTCGACAAGACGGGGGACTACGTGGCACGCTGCGGGGTGTTCGAGCGATACTTCTGGTTCGCGACCCGCCCGGGGGCCTGCTACTTCAAGGCGCAACTACCGCTGCCACACAAACTGCCGTGGCCCAAGTACCACACCGGTGAGGAGGGGAACTTCGACAAGCATGCCTCGGCCGTCCGCGAGATACGCCTGCGGCAGACCAGCCTGAAGGTGCACGAGGACAACGTGCGCCTCGCCCTGCCCAAGCACGTGCAGGAGCTGCTGACCCAGAAGGAGCGCGTGCAGTACTTCCAGGAATTCAGGATATGAAGATCCTGGTGACGGACGACACCCTGCGCGAGACAGCCGGTGTGCTCACGGGCGGCCTCCGGCCGGGCTTCAGGCCATTCGTTGACCGCCAGAACCGCAAGATACAAAGGCATGTGAGCGTGACGCACGTATTCGAGGGGGCAAACCTGGAGCGGGCCATCAGGCGCGCCCGGCGCCACATACGCAGCCCGCGGTTCAAACGCGGCGGCGCTCCGCACCACGTGGCCCTCGCCATGGCGGCGTTCCACAGGGCGGACCCCGAGGGCTTCAGGCAGGCGGTGGCGGATGCAGCCCGCTGACCTGGCCAACGCCGTCTTCGAGACGGCCGGCGGCTTCTTCATGTACCTGAATATACGCCGCCTCCTGCGGGACAAGCTAGTGAGGGGCGTCGACTGGCGTACGATGGCATTCTTCACATCCTGGGGGTACTGGAATTTGTTCTACTACCCGCATCTAGGGCAGTGGTTCTCATTCGCCGCGGGTACGGGCATAGTCATCATAAATATGGTGTATTTTATCCTCATGATATACTACATAAAGAAGGAGACAGCGGGATGACTGAGCCACACCTGTACCGGGTGGAGGACGGCTGGATCGAGATATACCCCGGCGATCAGTTCCACTTCGGTGGTCCCCTCCCCGGCGAGATCAAGGTGGAGTCCATAGCCCACTCTCTCTCGCAGCTGTGCCGCTATAACGGCCACACGAGGAGGTTCTACTCCGTCATCGAGCACGTCTGCCTCATGAGCGACTGGGTCATGGACAACGGCGGCTCCGCCCTGATGGGGCTCACAGCCCTGCACCACGACGACGCGGAGTACATCATCGGCGACCTGGCCCGGCCCATCAAGGTGACCCTGCCC
>SDBV01006657.1_pt1 | contig 15945 bp, 39 predicted proteins | sample 2277081 | NCBI WGS metagenome assembly SDBV01 (sample SAMN10402039, study PRJNA504765) | marine sediment metagenome | isolation source: marine sediment core GS10_PC15, 223 cmbsf | place: Arctic Ocean: Southern Knipovich Ridge | collected 2010
CGGCACAACAAGCTCACGAGAGCTGCAAGACAAATTACTATCAAAGGTCGCAGAGACCTCAAGATAGAGATGTGCTTGGTGCACACCTTCGAGGTTAACAAGAAATACGCTAAGGTAGATGCTGCATATGTGCAGTTCGTCTACAAGATGGTGTATCACAAAGAGCTGTCGCTTTTAGAGGCAGAGCACGTATTACGGAAAAGGAGGTAAATATGGAGGTAGTTCAGAACATACTAATCGTTGTGACACTAGGGCTCCTTATTGCCCATTACTACCAAGGGCATAAAGGTTAGGAGGTAAATCATGGGATTGATGTCACCACACGACCTTAATGATAACCCTAGGCGCTGGCTAGATACGCCTCATGAAGTTCATGAGAGCTTGTCTGGACTTATGGAGAAGCTCTATCCTGGCTTTGCTCAAAGACTGACTGAAGCCAAGGTTCACTGTCTTCTATGTGAATACAGAGAGCCATTCGAGGTAATCATCATCGCCACCGGAAACCCAGCAACTTGCGACGGGTATATAGGAGACCTAGATAACGTAGAACTCTTACATACGACAAATCTTGAAGAGGAGGTGAAGCTATGACCACGCCAAAGAAGTCAAAAGAAGAAGTGCTGGCAGAGATGAATACAGATGCACACTTAGCCCGAGACGAATTCAGGTCAATACGGGCTAGCAGTGACGAAGTAAGCTTTGACAGCGCTCAAGGTCTGATTGCGGAATGGTGGAAGAAGTGGTTTCAATCTGCAGGCCACAAACGTCTTGCGTACATCTTAATGGGCAGAAATCTACCCGACGAATAGGAGGAAACAAGTGTCTTACACAACCAAGACACAGTGTCCCAAGTGCAAGTCAGATGACTGCAATCTTACTCGTGGGGAATCTCTCACTCTCATAAGTGCATCTGTTGCGACCCTAACTACCTACTGCAACCATTGCACATACTTGAAGGTGAGCCTGCTGGTAAACAGCAAGGTGTTAGTCATCGAGACTGCAGAAACTGGAGATAGCGATACCGAGCTAGAATACATGTATCTCGGCAGTACACCAGGATAGGAGAAGGTGCACATTGATAACCAAGACAAAATACGAAGAGTGGGCCAAGGATAGCCTCAATTCTGGTGATGATGCAGACTACGAAGTTGAAGCCAAGAAAGCTCAGGTAAAATACGAAGAGCTTACATCCGAGATGACTGTAACCATCATTACACATGACTGGAAGGATTATGCTAACCACCTGCGGGAAGTAAGCAAGAAGGTTTCTGAACTTGGTGCTACTACCATGCATCATTTCCCAGCATTCCATGAACTCCCTCATGGCTCACTAGACTCCATAATCACGGTTGTCTCTAAGGAGAAGATTACAGAAGAATTCGCTGAGATATTAGCGGACTTGGTAATGAATCTCGGCGCAGAGGGAAGCTAAGGCGACAGATGATGACAGAGGAGGTATCATGACGCAGAAGCTAGAATGCGATAGGTGCAAGAAAGACTACTCCGACGAAGACAGCATCTCTATGGCTAAAGACTTCCAGAAGAACTGGGAAGCCTTATGCAGAAATGATGGTGTTGAGCCTCGGGGTATTATTGCTTGCCCTAATATTCCATGCTCAGGCGAACTAATCCTACAGGAAATGTGACAATGGTAGGAGGACAATAATGGCTGAGGGTAAATACTGGTATGTAATAGTGGACTCATTTGGGAATTCCTATCACCACTTTGGCACGCTTACTGAGGTTGTTGACTGGTACTACAATGAGGGTAATAGTGGGCCAGCTACAGTCTGTGTCGCTGAACACTATACACCCTAGAGAATAATAGGAGGCAAACATGGCAGACTCACTACACTGCCCACATTGTGGAGCAGTGGTCGACGAGATAATAGTTTCCCATAGCTACGTCATTGCACGTAGTGATGAACAAGAGAAATGGACCAAACACATCGGTGGTGTTGTGTACTCATGCTGTCACTGCGGGGGAGAGATTGACATCGTTGATATTGCAGACATCCTCAAGCAGGTGGATGAACTATGAATATTCAAGGCGAAAAAGTTCGTGTTAGGGATTGGGAAGGTCTTGACTATGTCAGGGAGTCACAATGGAGGCAGGACGAAGAAATAAATCGTCTAGACCCATCTGCCGGAACGTCTTTTAACCACCAAAGGTACTCCATTGAAACACTCGACGGTAAGCATATTGGCTCATGTAGCCTATACAACTTCACGATGACTGAGGTACAACTCGGCATCAGAATTGGAGTCAAGGACTACTGGGGTCAAGGTTACGGTACAGAAGCAGTTAATATCCTTACCGACCACTGTTTCCGTGAGTCTAGTGTTGGCCTTATCTGGTTAAAGGTATTGCCTGAGAACGAACGTGCAATCAGGTGCTACGAGAAGTGTGGGTTTGTGCAAACTGGCAGGCTAGCACTTGACGGATACGACTTTATACGAATGGATAAGACCAGAAGGTGAAGGACTATAATAGAGCTAGAGGAGTATATAGATGACTATTTACACGATTAAACATACAGTAGTACGGAAGCCAGAAGTAGAACTCCCAGAGGGCAGCCAGGTAGTGTCTATCAAGTACACACACGACCTCGAGTTTCAGCGTGACTCTGAACGCCGGGAGGCCTGGGAGATCGTATGGTTGGAGCCTAAAACAGACACTGGGGAGAAGAAGAGATGATTAAACCCATGCTGGCTTCAGGTGCAAAGGTGCCCACCGAGAATAACCCAGACATGTTATGGGAAATCAAGCATGATGGTATCAGGTTACTCCCACATGTTAGACGCTATGGTGACCATTACCTACAAGCACGTAGCGGTACTGACAAGACAGCTACTTTCCCTGAAATACACCTGGAAACTACGGTCCCGGGAGTTGTGTTGGATAGTGAGGTGGTATCTGCAACTGGACTCAGTTTCCAGGACTCTATACAGCGGAGAATGAATCGAATTAGAGAAATCCAAGCCTATGTCAAGGCTTTCCCCGTCAAGCTTGTCGTATTCGACGTCTTGGAAGTAAACTGGGAGAATGTGGAGCACCTTCCTCTTATTCAAAGAAAGGAGCTTCTGTCTAAAGTACTGGTAGAAACTGACAATGTAGAACTCGGTCTCTATACTACCGATGCTCTTAGCCTCTGGAATAACCAAATCATTCCAGAAGGTCTTGAGGGTATGGTCGGCAAGGACAAGTATGGCAGTTATGAGCGAAACGCACGCCGCTGGCTCAAAGTCAAGGCATGGAAACGGAATTACGGGAAAGACTCTACAGGTGAGACTTTCATGATTGTAGGTTATACGCAAGGGACTGGTTGGCGAGCACCCACATTTGGTGCATTGGAGATTGCTCGTCTTGAAGTAGACCACACACTAACTTATGTCGGTGAGGCAGGCACTGGGATGGATAACGCCGAAATCAGTGGATTGATGTCCATGTTTAGCTCTTCTTATTGTCCTTGGCCAAGAGAACCAGAACAAGCAACCTGGGTAAAACCATTCGCGATATATATACAGTACCTAGAATACTCTAACGCAGGAATGATGCGATTTCCTTCATTCAAAGGAGTAGTGTAAGATGGCAGAAGAAGAAAGGCTCCGACAATACATTCCTACAGACACTATCATAGACGTATCGAGAAGTCAACTCGGTATTAGTACACCCAGCGATAAAATGTCTGATGATGAAATCGCGCATGTAATGAGGTTCTTAGGTGCATCAGCACCAGATACTGTATGGGATGGTGATGACTTCAAGTTTGGGCCTCTTGGTCTTGCACTCGTCTTGTCATTGACACTGTATGAGTTTCCAGATTTTTATGAGAGATATGAACTATGGCAGACCAACTAGAGCAGTATTCTATAGACGACGTTGTCGCTACCTGTAATGCCTGTGGTGCATACTCCTTAACTAGAGAACCTTGGAACATCAAACATTATTCAGGATGTGGTGGTATCAAGGAAATTAAGAAGTGGGATGACTACTACTCTAGTGATGAATGGCTAGAAGCCCAAGAGGAGGTATGAGTTATGTACCAATATAGCGATATAAGTCCTAGGCGTATACTCCGTGACGGAAAGCGGTATAAGCTGATGACACTTGATGAAGCACTGGAGGGATATAACCTCCGGACTGCACGAGGCGGAAAACCCGCCATCATCAAGGTACAGGGAGGGTATATAATAGCCGAGGCTATATTTACGAAGGAAGGAGGTGAAAACGATGGGTGAAGTAGAAGCCGTCGAAATACTGAAAGGCCAAGGAATGTCTCAGGAAGAGGCTGAAGATTTTATCGCTGGTATGAAAAGAGGCATCACCTCTATGCATAAAGGTGATAGAATTCCTTGGAGTGAGCTCAAGAAAGAGCTCGGATTAACAGAGGAAGGAGGTGAAAACAATGGCAACTGAAGCAATGCGTGGATGTGGATACAGAAAGGTTGGTGGTCTCTACTTATGTGGTAGTGGCCGAGGTATGGACTGTGACAGGCTTCCATACGAACTCGAAATCTGTCCGACATGTGGCAACGGGGTCAAGTTTACACGGGGATGGACATGGATTGACTGGGACAAGTATGCAGGCAATCACAACAGCGAACATAACAGAGAACTACCCTCAGATTGTGACTGCATAAATCGTAAAGGATGGAAGTCATACTGTCCTGTATGTCAACCAAACGGGTTCCCGCAGCCTTATGGTCTCTTGTGGGTTGGGGAAGCATCATACACACCACACTCATTCATCCAGGAAGCACTCACGATGGGTGTCTCTCGCCGGATAGCAACAGTCCCGAAGAAGCTCAAACTCGGTGAGACCTGGGTATTGTTCGCCAACAAGAATGCTGTTAGGCTACATATGGAACCTGACAGCAGCAATGAGGATGTTCCGGGTGTGTTCTATGCTTTCAGGCCAACATCACTAGAGATGCTTGTCTGGGAGTCTGACGCCAAACCTGAATATCTTGAAGACCTTGAGAAACGCGGCATCACACCAGTCATTATACCGGATGGTGATGAAGACCACGACCCTGCTACCAAGACCAAGATAAGTGCTGACGACCGTGCAGACGTCGAGCAGTCGAACAAGATTTCACTGCTCAGACGTATGATAGGGCCCTCGATATGAATTACTGCCCAGATTGTAGTGAAAGAGTAGTCTACACAGGCACTACAGACGATGTAGCTACTACGCACACTCGCTACAGTTGTCCTAAGTGTACTGCGGACTGGGAGGAAACAGTGTCGAAAGATACTGGTAAGGTACTCCACATTAGTCCAGTAGAAGGAGGTGATTAATATGGCAGGTATGCTTGATATGACTGGACAGCCAAGAAGCGATGAAGACCTGCAGAATGCTATCGAATGCATCAATGTGGTCATGGTTAAGCACGCCACAGCATTACCAATATTAACCATACATGCAGGTATTATTCGTGACTGTCTACTGGAATTACAGCAAAGGAGGAATCAAGATGGCAGAACTCGACAAGCTTGAACTTACCTTCACGGAGGACCGCAAGACCAAACGTGCTGTCCTATTCGAGGAGCAAATCGGTGAACAAGCTTTCTCTGCGAAGGATGTTGCAGTTGGCCCTCTGTATGTCCAGAAAGAAGCCATTGCAATGATTGGTAACCCGACCCAGATAAAGGTCACCATAGAACCAATGGTGTAAGGAGGCACTTTGTGAAGAAATGGAATGAATCAGTTATTATTGCTGCCTGGGCTATAGCTGCTCTCATCTTTGTGCTTGGCCTAGCTGGTATCATCGTGAGGATAGCTGATTGGTGGTTTGATTAAGGAGGTAAACAGTGTCTGAACAAACGGTCGTATTGATAGAAGTAGTGGTACGTGGTACAGTATCAGATGAAGACAAAGAATACCTAAGAAGTTCTGTTAAACTTACCGCTATAAACCTCGACATCGATGTTACGAGCATTACGTTAAAGGAGGCTGAAAAATGACAACTCCATGGGAGCCAGAACCCGAAGAGTCTACAAAGCTCTTCACTGAAGCAGACTGGGACGCCATGTCCATCACGCAGCGTGTTGCACGTGCAAGATCGTCTGGTCGTAGAGGTCAACTTGGGGCAAAACTCTGGGTAGACCTAGCCCCAGATGAACGTGCGTCTATCATTGACCCAGAAGCACACCCAGTGAAGCTCGAATATCAAATCAAGGCTCATGTAGTTCTGGAAGACAGTGTCAAAGAAGACTGGGGTATGGTGAAATATGTGGAACCTGGAACCTACGTTCTTGAGGCTGCAGAAGGTGAGCTCATTGGTAATTGGAGTAAGTCTCCTACTGATGGCTTAATCCATGTGTTTCTTGAGACTCCTCTCCAGGCACTTCTTGATAAGGCTACACAACACTTCGCTGAGCATGCAGCAAGACGCAAAGAACAACCAACTGAGAAGAAAGCAAAACGAGCTCGTGCCCCAAAAACACCAGAGCCTGAACCAGGCCCAAGTGAAGATGAGGTCAAGCTTGCCAATGTTCGCAGACTTCTCGGTAAATAAGCTGGAGGTGCACATGGCAGACGAAGAGGTTTGCAAGGAATGCCGTAACCAATTAGTGCGCGTGATATGGAATGAAGATACGGATATGCTTGTGTGTGATTACTACAAGTGTTCACTCTTCCGTAATCCAATAGTTCCTGGTAATATCAAGCCAAAGCCGTCTAAGAGACGTAAGACTAACGTACCTGACACGATAGGGAGATTACATCATGGTACAGAAAATACTAGCTTTACGCGTCGGTTGCAAAGGCTGCGAGGTCAGATTTACTCCGAAGACTAAGAAGCAGAAATATCATAGCGAGGACTGCAGGAAAGCATACTACAAGAGACACTACTTCCCTCAGACGTATGCTGACAAAACATGTCCGAGCTGTTTGACAGTATTCTCTACACCTATGCCGAAGAAGCAGACGTACTGTACTCCTGAATGCCGTGAAGATGCTCGCTTGAAGAGGCTTGATGCACATGAGGCTAGCAAGAAAGCTGAAAGGGTAACCTACCTCACAGAAAGGGTGGACGCATTCAAACGAGATGATTTCAAGTGTACTGTGTGTGGGAAAAGCCCAAAGCAGGGTGCTGTACTAGACGTTGTTGAAGAAGGCACTAAGTTGGTCACGGTGTGCCTTGAATGCAAAATAGGAAAGGAAGGAGATGCAAAATGACACTGAAAACTGACCTGGACAACATTGTCAATGGTGATGGCAAGGAAACCAACTTTGCTTCCCAGATGATGAAGATGTACATGAGGGCAGATGGGACTAACCGCTTCAAGATACATTCAGTTTGGCCCAACTTGGCTGACACTGTTGATGGCTGGAAGGCAAGTCCTACTCAAGAGATACCTGACTTACCGTATGACTAAGTAGGTAACTATGTTCTTTAACTTCCCAGGGATATGGTTATGAAGGCAGGCGACAAAGAGCGTATAAATGGAGTAATGTCTGTATGGACAGTTTGTCCTAGTTGTGGTTTTGGGAGGTGGGCTGCACTCTCTACTACACATAGGGTTATGTATACAGGAAGGTGTATCACATGTTATAGAGAGGTTGCTAGGCGTGAAATGCACAGGTATTGGCCAAGAAACCCTAACTCTTCGGATGACGACTAATGCACCTCCATCAATAGAGCAAGGACGTCCAATAACTGGCAAACAGTCGGATAAAGCGGACGAAAATAGTTTGCCTTAAAGTTTCAACGGACTGTTTACTTTTTACTACTAACAGTGTATAATGTTAGTGAGAGTTAGAACTATAGGGGTACACCAATGCCAGGTGAATTACACGAAAAGATGCTCACTGCCTGCAAGCGCGTTACGCCTCTCACACTCACTGAAGGGAATGACATAAGAAAGGTGATTGGTAAGGGCCAACCACGCAGAACACCAGACCTCTTCCGCGCTGATGAGATAGCTGTAGAAGCTCTCAATTTCTCTAACAACAGCAGGCTGGAGAAGTTTGGGTACACATACAAGAACTTAGTCTTAGTTATACCTGTTCCAGATAACGTTACTGATGTTTGGATATACGATGAAGCTAATGATAAGATAGTTGAGAAATTCCATCGGGACACAGATAAAGTGAGGAGTCCTCGGGTGATACTCAAGTGTTTCTTGTGTGATTACAGCTGGACGCCAAGAGTACCACATGAACCTAAAATGTGCCCACAATGCAAGAGCAGGAACTGGAATGTTCGTGTGACTAGTAGTGCAGAGAACCTACGCGCTAAGGCGGAAAGAATAGCCAGTCTGGCAAAGTAAGAGAGGATATTAGTGGAACAAAAGACCAGTCGACCATCCCTTGAAGCCACCTACCTAAAGATGGCACAAGTTATAGGCATGAGGTCTACATGCAGACACCGAGACCAAGGCGCTATTCTTGTACTAAACAGACACCTTGTATCTGTGGGTTATAATGGTTCTGCGCCAGAACAACCCCATTGCATTGACCTTCAGAACTGTGCGAAAGCAGATGGTATTCCATGCAGAGCTGAGGGTCTTCACGCTGAGTCAAACGCACTAGTGTTTGCGGCCAAGCATGGCATAACTATAGAAGGCTCAATCTTGTATTCTGTGTATTCTCCATGCCGCATTTGTTGCAATATGCTCAAGGTTGCAGGCATTAAAGAGGTAATATACCTAGAAGTCTATTCTGGGTTTACTGAAGGGCCAAAATACTTGGAGGTATTAGGAATATGTCAGAGACAGGCAAAGGCGGAATAACCAAACTCATTGAGCTCCAAAAGGAACTAATGGAGAAAGTACCTCACACTGTACGGCTTGAGGTGTATCCTAGCATGATTGGTATCAAAGACATGATGGTGAAGTCGTTGTTATACTTGACGTCACTTGGACACAAACCATGGAGGCCTGACCCGCTATCACCTAACACACAGATTAACCGGTTGAACTCACTTCAATACTCTGTTAATAGACTCCAGGAAATGCGCCATGGTGTTATAAATTTACCAGACGATCATGAGAAGTATGATACCTGGACCCGAAAGCTCATATCCGGCTTAGGTATCATTGAAGAAACTCTCGAGCATCTTAGCGGTGTAGCAGATGAGGATGAAGAAAACCAACTCGAAGAAATCACCGACATTCTCTTCTTCTATCTTGAACAAGTCATTATGAGTGGGTTCACCTGGGAACAAATAGAGGCACAATACATCAAGAAGCACGCTATCAACCTCAAGCGATACGCAGATGCTGAAAAGGGTGATTATTCTTGGGACAAAAGAGGTGAAGGTACAGGTCTATGAAAGATATAACGGTACACCTTGCAGATGAGATACTAACCTTCATGGAGCAAGAAGCCAAAGAGCTTGGTGTTCACTCGGCTGACCTCATCCGGTACATAGTCGGCACGTACGTGCAGGAGAGAAGGATATTCAAGCAGGCAATGATGCCTACGGGCATAATCGTAGGTAAACCTCCAGGTTTCTTGAAGGACATGTTGAAGGACGCCGAAAACCTCTTTGTGCAGAGGCTAAAGGAGAAAGCTAAAGCTGGTGAATTAGCATGTAAGAACTGCACTATGAAGTTCACAGAGCAGGATATAGACGACGGTAAATGTGGTGCGTGTAATGCACCACTGAAAGATGCACTGAGTGAGGGAGAGCTATCATGACAAGCACAAAGTCAATCAATCACCTCAGTGACCAATTCTACAGGTCTCCAGACAACGCCAGACAGACGATGACATATAAGCAATGGCAAGAGACAGCAGTCGCAACAGATAGCCGCATTATTGCTAATGGTAGACTGTATGAATTATGGGCTAAGTCACGAGGTGGTGGGGTATACGTGGTGACTGCAAGACTGGATAAACCATAGGAGATGCGTTATGTGCCGTTTACCTTATCTAAAACATAAGTGGTATGATGTCCCAGGCGCAATCTATTCAGGAGTCTTTCTTCTGTTTGCTAGACCATTGGCAGTAGCCAAGATGCAATACTGTATAAGATGTGGACACCCACGATTTGTATCACGAAATACCAAAGACGCATCTAACTAGGAGGCAAGCATGATAATTCTTCTCGGTCCAGATGGTTCAGGTAAGACAACTCTTGCCAAGAAACTTGACATCCCGTACTTTCACTTCACACAACACAGCACATACGAAGACTATCTTAAGCCGTTATGTTCTCTTGAGATGACTAATGCTGTTCTTGACCGCCATATGATTTGTGAGTATGCCTATGCGTATATAATGCACAGAGAACCTCACTACAATATGAAGCAATGGCATAACATCATACTTCTCTCGTTGATACATAACCCTCTGATTATTCTCTGTACCCACAAGCCATTTCAGAGTGATTACTCCAAAGAGCAATACTTGCCTTATGAGCAATGGGATGATTGTCTTGCATTATACCGGCAATATCTGAGTACCAACCATATCAGGTACACAGAATATGACTATGCAGGTCCTATCAGCGTTAGGGCTCTTGAAATCATGCACGACAGGCACAAAGACAAAATGGCCCTATGGAGAACAATGTGGCAAGACGGTATAGGCTGTATAGGTTCAGCTCATCCCAAAGTGCTCCTTGTTGCTGAACGACTTGGCCCAAACAACATGAACAACTTGCCATTTGAGACTGGGCCCACTGGTAAAATGTTAACTGATATGCTTGAAGCGACAGGTACTCCTCTTGGCAAATTCGCAGTGACTAACCTGGTAAAGTCATTCCGCCGGGATACTCGTAACCCTAACAACAAGGATATGGAACTCCTTCATGGTGAACTAACCATATTGAAACCACAGAAGGTTGTTTTTATGGGTGGTGTAGCTAAACTCGGCATCAAAGTTGCCAAGGAGCTCAACATTGAACACCATGAGATAGTACATTTCGGGTACTATAGTCACCGCAGTATTACTGATATCCGTAAGGTGCCTAAGTATCTCGATAAGTGGCGTGAGATAATGGGAATACAGAAGTGAGGTTTTGCTGGATTGAGCCGACTTCGTGGTAATCCGAAAAAGCACACCTGCCAGAATTGGTTGGGTCTTCTGCCCCAATATGGAGAAGGTGGTCAATATTGTGGGGAACCGGCTGTGATAAGGTGTAATGCTTGTAAAGAATACTTCTGCGAGGAATGTTGGGAAGAGCATCATGAAATGACCGTAGTAACTCAACAGAACTAATATATCGCTAGAAGACACTAAGGAGGATATATGCACAAAGAAGAAATGGATGAACTCTACCACCTGCTACGAAAGGCATCAAATGAAGGTAGCGGGAACTACTCAGCAGAGCCTGCCAATGTTGTGTATGGGATGGCTAAACATCTGCTTGAAGGTAAGGACTATCTAAGGCTTGTCCAGTATTGTCAATACTATGGTGAGAAGTATCTTCTTCAGCCCACATATGAAGCAATACTCGAGAAGGATTGGAGCCCATCCTGGATAGTTGAGTTTGGTGCTGGTCTTGGATGGCTATGCAGAGGTCTGACAGTAAAACTCAAAGCCAGTGGTGCATTTACCATTGACAAGAGAATGTGGGCAGCCACTGACTTAGTTGCAGACCTCGAGACAACAGATGGTATTGAACTAGTGCAGGACAGACTAAAGGGTGGTGATATCATAGTCATGTCGGACTTTCTACATTGTGTTGAGGACCCTGAAATCATCTTGAAGACGTTCTCTGCTTATCCAATGGCCATCCTTGAATACATGCCTACAAACGGACAATGGGCAGATAGTTATCAGGACCAACTCAAGCGGTTTGGTGGTAACCCCATAAATTCCATAGAACTTACAGGTATGCTTGGTAGGTTAGGTAGGCAGGCTGACGTTAAGGAGCTTGACCCATACATCCTAATACTTATCGACCAGGAGGCAGCATGATACATCTAAACGCCGGTAATCTCTGGGACCATGAATACCTGGACACTGTAATCAAGTGGAATGAGGAATTCAAAGACACTGTCCAGGTCAAGAGCTTGTTCGGCTCAGTTGTGGGACTAACGCCAACAGCACGCTCATTTGACAGGTTGCCTGACAGAAACTGGGACTTTACCACTGAGTATATTCTCAAAGCTGCAAAGAATGGCATCATGATCCGGTATACACTCAACCAGTCGTGTGTGGGGTCAATCCAAGAATTCAAGCATTACTGGAGGGTTGAACTCAGGCAAAATCTCATCAGACTCCATGCTGCAGGAGTGGTAGAATGGACTATAACATCACCTCTGCTTGTCCAGCTAGTGAGAGAATTATTCCCAAGTGACATCATAGAAGTTAGCACCATAGCTGAAGTAGCTACTCCAGAAGACGCAAGGCGTTGGTTAGCTCTTGACGTAGATGGCGTTAATGTCTCAACGTCGGTTAACCGGGACTTCAATATGCTCAGGCAGATAGCTGCAACTGGTATTAACGTATCTATTCTCGCCAACGAAGCTTGTTTATGGGAGTGTCCTTGGCGACGAGACTGCTATAACCTGAGTTCACACAACAGTCAAAGGAGTGAAGAGCTCTTTAACTGGTATCCTTTCCGGCAGTGCACTGAGATGAGGCTAAAGGACCCAGTAGAATGGCTTAAAGCACGTTTGGTGTTACCACAGTGGATACATGAATACCAAGAACAGCTTAACATCAAGTGGTTCAAAATTGCCTACCGTACACACCCCAAAGAAGTTGTTCTCCCCATGCTCAGATACTACATGGAGCAAAAGTTCAGTGGTAATTTGCTCGAACTCTGGCCGACTATTTCCCATCTTGGAGATACACTTGAACCAAGAGACAAAGACTTCATTAGTGTGTACGGTCTGGAGACAAACAACTTCCTCAAGCACTTCATTGATGCTGGGGATGCATGTGCACGTATGTCTTGCATTGATTGCAGGTATTGTAACCGTATATACCAACTGACAACCGGCAAGTAAATCATGCCAAGAACAAACATCAAGATTGAATACTTCCAATTCATTGAGCTGAAGGGCTCAGTAACCATTGACGAATTCAAGGACAAGTTTGGGCTGAAACGAGATTATGCGGCCTCTTGGTTGTCTAAGTGGACAGGGAAAGGTTATCTTTCAATATTGCCACGGGTGAAGACACGAATAATGGCTGGTGAAGTAGGTAGACCAGTTCATGGAGGCTACAGACTAGGAAAGAAACCATGGGGAGACTTAGTTTATGGTTCCGCTTTGGAATTTCTCTAAAGCCCTGAAATCCAGATGTATACGGAGTGTAAAGTAGTGCAATATAGTGTGATGCAGTTAATAGTTCCGGTTGTACACGGAGTAAAAAAGAGTGCAAAGTAGTATGATGCAGTTAATATCTATTAGTATAGTAGCAAATAACTATTTGCCAACACGCTAGCAAAAAGGAGCGGTCAAAGCTATTGAGTCGAATTAACACAATGTTTTATTTACACATGCCAGAAATTTAGGATACGAAAGGTAAACATGCCAGAAAAGAAGGGTAAACAGGAAACTGGTTGGGAACCCGAAGCAATAATTGACCTCGCAGCCACTCTCCAAGAACTCATTGATGAACCTCCTTTCAAGGAAGTAAGCGATGAGGGTGGCAGCTCAGCGACAGTAGGTACCCGGATACCAAATTGGTTGCTTAGAAGAGTTGTCAGATTGAAAGAGCTCAAACATTCTCCGTATGATATTAACTCAGATGTACTACGAGACGCGATATATGTCGGACTGCGTGTACTTCATCTACGGTATGGGCTTACCCCGGATTGGGAAGTTGAGACAAAGCTTGCCCAGACAGTAGATGCAGTCAGTGCAACAAGACGTGTGCGGAACCAGATAGAGGAGTTAGTAGCTGGGCTCGATGAAATGTTCAGAGATGGTGATATCGATAAGGCTGTACGTAACCTCACTGAATACATGATGGCGGCTGTAGAACTAGAGAACGACTGGCATAGAAACAAGGTGTTCTCATTACTCGCTGAGAATAGGGTAATCCGTGAGATAGGCACCCACTGTAATGATGCCATAAAGAAAATACTAGACAGGGAGAAGAAGAGATGACAAAGTTAACCGTTGTAATGGTACTGCTTGGCTTATCCATCGTAGGGAACATCTTTACCTACGCTACTATCTCAAGACTACATACCAGTCTCCACTATGAGGAAACTAAAGTGGAAGCATTGAGTACTGAGATACAGGAACTCAATGCTGCATGGGAAGATGAGCTTGACAGGTTCACGTTGGATTGGTTCGAGGTTTGGCAGATGGCAAAAGTCGCACAGGAGTTCAGTGTATATGACCCACTTCTACGGCTCATCAAAGAACTGGATATTCCTGTAAGACCATAGAGATAGAAAGAAAACAAGGAGAGGAAGAGATGAGTTACATACCATTGACAGAAGAGCAGATAGAGGACAAGCTTGTCAGAGCGCTCTGTGAGCGGAATGGTTGGGATTATGGGCCCAATGAGGAGTATGACCTAGCAGTCGTGGACGTTAAGTGGTTCATTAGTACCTATGCCCAGATAATCGCAGAAGGAGGAAAACTATGAGCAAGTCCTTTGAGGAACAAGAAAAGAGGGAACAGAAGCGCCAAGAGACAATCTACAATGCGTATAGAGCCGCTGATAGAATAATCTGTGATGGCTCTGATGGTAGTGAGGAAGAGACTAACTACCTTACTGCCCAGGTTGCTGAGAAGATGATGCTACGAGGTTTGCTACCGCTGCGTACAGCTATGCTGAAGAAGGACCTGGAGGACTGATGACAGAGTGTAATGCTTTACCAGTATGTCCAGTCTGTGGGAGTATCTGTAACATAGATTGGGATGAACCTGTGACAGCAGCAGGATACCAATACTACTGTTCTAACCCATATATCCGTTGTGCCTGGCCAGGTGGAACACCAATATGGACTTGGATGTCTACATCAAGTAATACGGAGGTACCATGAAACCATCTGACCTAGACCTACCAGATAAGTTCCCATCATTCAGGATGCGCCAACTCGAAATATCGGCTAAAATCAACGCATCACAGAAGTATGCCTTCATGCTTGATGCTCCCACGGGCGTGGGTAAGTCTCTCATTGCCGCTACTGTGCAGCGTCTCATGAAGAAATCAATCTGCTATGTGTGTACGACCAAACAGCTCCAAGACCAGCTCATCAATGATTTCCCGTATGCACGTACTGTTAAAGGTAGGGGTAACTACAAGTGCCTGAAATTCCCTACCATGTTCCCAGACATATCTGCAGAAGAATGTAATCACACAGAAGCAAAACCATGTGCCCATATGAAAGAATGTCCATACATGATTGCTAAGAGAGAAGCTCGTGGTGCACCTATCGCAGTCCTGAACATGGCTTACTTCTTGAGTGAGGTGAACTTTGTTGGTGCATTCACAGGCTATGACTTACTCGTTATTGATGAGTTTGATACAACTGAGACTCAGCTAATGAGCTTCGTCGAAGTGGTAATTACTCAACGACAACTTGAACGTCTTAATGTCCCTCCACCTCAATACAAGACGAAGTTTGAGTCCTGGGTTTACTGGGCAAACGCGACATTGTCTGTGACCTCGAAGGAGCTAAGAGCTCTTGAGGCTGCTGAAATGGCTCAAGGTGAAAGGAGTGCTTGGTCAACAGAAGACATAAAGACAGTCAGAAGGAAGAAAGAGCTCACTAGGTTGGTGTCTAAGCTCGCATTCTTCGTCAAGGAAGTCGACAAGAATTGGGTGTGGTATCCATCAGCGGATAGGTGGTCATTCAAACCTGTTTGGGTGGCCAAATACGCGCCTGGAGTACTCTGGAAACACGCCAAGAAAGTCCTTGGTATGAGTGCTACAATTCTTGACCCACGCCAAGTATCAGCCAATGTTGGCCTGACCTTCGAGGAAAGAAAGTACGACTACTTACAGATGCCATCACCTTTCCCGAAAGAGAATAGACCAGTGTACTTCGAGCCTGCTGCAAGTATCATCAATA
>SDBV01006658.1_pt1 | contig 15943 bp, 17 predicted proteins | sample 2277081 | NCBI WGS metagenome assembly SDBV01 (sample SAMN10402039, study PRJNA504765) | marine sediment metagenome | isolation source: marine sediment core GS10_PC15, 223 cmbsf | place: Arctic Ocean: Southern Knipovich Ridge | collected 2010
GCTATGCCTGCGGTTTCAAAATTGCTCAAGCCTTGCTCTGAACCAATATCTACCATTTGTGGACGGACACTATCAAGCTTTACAAAGGTTCTATTTTTCCGCTTCAACCCCTTCTGCGGAACCTGGGGCACGTACCATTAAAACCGGAATGTTTGAGAATCGCAGAATTTTGTCGGCGATGCTTCCCATAACCCATCGTTTGACTCCGGAGCGTCCATGGGTTGCCATCAGAATAAGATCGAAATTATTTGCCTCAATGAAATCAGAAAGACTGTCTGCTACCCGCCCGATAAGCACCTCAGATTGCAGTATTGCCTTTTCATGTTTGAGTCGGGTTACGATCTGATCCAGGTATTCTTTGGCGGCAGCATTACGGGTTGCTTCACTTGTAATCAATAGATCGGGACTTATCGGGTAATCCCCACTATAAAAAGTTGCAGGTGGCTCAACCACGCGTACAAAGACAACATTACTTACATGACAACTTTTTACAAACGCCTCCACATGAGGAAGAACGCATTCGGCTAGTACAGAACCATCCAATGGAACCATAATGTTTTTATACATTTATCTCACCCTCCTTAAGGGTTCTATTATGGAATTAGTTAGTGCCCATCCACAAACGGCATCTTTTGGCCCAGAGCGGCGTTTTCGCTCTTTTGAAATCCTCGACATAGCCCGCTATGCCTACGGTTTCAAAATTGCTCAAGCCTTGCTCTGAACCAAAATCTACCATTTGTGGACGGACACTAGTTATAAGAAAATCAAATTCACAGCCAAGATGAATTGTGTGGGATTCATCTTGTGTGACTTATCATCTCCCATGAAGATTTTTTTTAGCCGGACGCCTGCGGTTGATCATCATGAACAATACCCTGATTTTTTCGGAACCGATTTTTAACGAAACTGTCCGCGAGAATGGGGCGGTTCAATTTTATGGACCTGGGTTTTTATAGTTTGACCCTTAATTTGAAAATTTGTTATATAACCAAGCTAAAACAGCCCCTCCGATGAAGCCATCCACGAAGCCCCAGATCAGGCCGACAAATGCACCAGGCCATGTAACCGAATAGCCGAGATAAATACCGCCTAATTTACTAAGGAGGTTCCCCGGATGACCCAGAAGCAAAAACCACCCGGTTAGAAGAAAAATAGAAACCCCCCACAGGATTCCTGTTGCCAGACCCAACGCTTTGATATTTAGTTTCATAATGAGTCTCTCCTTTTGATTTGCTGCCCGGTTAAACTGCGGTTCAAATGAACGGCTTGATATACTTATTTTCGTGATGCCGAGGTTGCAAAGCGGCAAGGATTACCATCATAAATCACGGACACTAACTAATCAGGTGAATTTATCGAGCGCTTGACCCGTCCTAAAACTTTACTGAGGGTTGTTAAAGTTGAGTTGATGATTCGATAGAATTGCTGGTGTGTGATCGAGATCGAAATGAGTAGTCTGCTAATATTTTGATATGTTATGCGAATTTGAATGTCAAGAAAAACTTATCTGAGCTAATGGCTCACATATTTAGCGGTCATCCACGGCTTTAAAATGCGTGGTTATGGCCTTAGAAAATCTTTGTTTCTGTATTCCGGTTCAGGATAATGATAAAATCCTTTGCCTGATTTAACTCCCAAATGTCCCTTCTCAAGCATTTTTTTTAAGGCCCGTGGGGGGTGGTCATCAGGTTTTTTAGATTCATTGTAATAGACCATCTCTATATCCCAAACCACGTCAAGGCCGACACCATCCATCAGCCCAAACGGACCCCACGCACCCCCGGTAAAAATCATCCAGGCGCGATCCACATCCAAAAAATCTACGTAGCCTCCAGCCCACATATAAAGGGTCTCCCTTTTAACCGCCCGCCAGATTCGGTTAAAACAAAAACCTAGAATCTCCTTTTTCACCTTCAACGGAACAATACCCAGGGACCGAACGAATTTGACGCCGGCATCAAACACGATAGAATCGGTCTTCGTCCCTCCCATGACGTCAGCCATTGTCTGCCCAAAGACCATTTGATAGAAATGAATATTTAGACATTTTTGAGGGTGTTTGGTAACACTTTCTAGCTTAGAGACCGGTAATGAGGATGAGTTCGTCGCCAAAATGGCATCCTCCGGAGCCGCCGTCCCCATTTCTTTCCACACTTTTAATTTCAAATCCAAATCTTCCGGAACAACCTCTATAACCAGATCCGAGTTTTTCACCGCTTCATAAAGGCTTGAAACCATTATGATATTTTTTGATGCTTCCGTCCAGGCAGAGATTTTTATATCCGACGGTCGGACTTTTGACTGATCAATAGATAAGAAAATGTCCATGGTCCGATGGAAAACCGTATCGTCTAAATCGTAAGCGGTTACATCATAACCTGAAACAGCTGCCTGGCAAGCTATCTGCGTACCCAAAGTTCCCAAGCCCAAAACCGCCACTTTTTTAATTTTCCCTATCATCGTAATCTACTCCATACCTATTCGATGTTCAGTAACCCTTTTATCCGTTTGATTTTGTCCTCGATATTTGCTTGCCTGCCGATCATGATCCTCTGGGCTGTCGGCGGACCGGCACCGTGCATGGACTCAATCAAATAGCCCACCGATCCGGCACCAGCCACTAAATTTTCAATCAGTCGTAGAACCTTCATCCGATCAATGGTTTCATATTCCGGATTTGCCGCCAAATATTTCCGGATGTAGGGACCGGCCACCGGATCCTCAAAATCGGCTGCAGACGGCATTGTACCGATCAGACCCCCGGCGATATCGGTGGCCAATCGGGATAATTCGTATGGAAAACGGGTTACATTTAATTTGCACACATTGGCCAATAGTAAATTGACCTGAAAGTTTCCCGCCGCCGTTGACTCTCCAGTGGCTGAGCAGGCGATGCCGCAGGAGTAGATGGTTTCGTTTAAATGAATCATCTCGACGATTTTATCTTTGATATGACTGGCTTTGGCCACCCCGTTCATTTTAGCGATCAACGCGGTGGCACCGATCAGGACATCCCCGACACCCGCTTTACATCCCCCATAACTCTGACGATGATACGAAGCAAATCGTTCAACAAGTAAACCGGAAAAATCCACCTCCCCGTCCATAAAAATGCGTTCCGTTGGAACAAATACGTCATCGAAAACCGTCATCACTTCCTGACCGCCATAAACCGGATTGCCCACGTCTAATTTGTATTCTTCCAGCTTACGGGTATCACTTGTCTGGCGGCCGTAAATATAATGAATGCCTTTAGAATTTGTCGGTACCGCGCAGCAGACCGCCCACAGCTCTTCACCCGGACGCATGGTTAGTGTCGGCATGACCAGTATTTCATGGGAGTTCAGCATTCCGGTCTGATGGAGTTTTGCTCCGGAAATCACAATCCCATCGGTGCGACGTTCCTTGATTCTGAGAAAAAGGTCCGGGTCAGCCTGGTCTGCCGGGCGTTTGCCACGGTCTCCTTTCGGATCTGTCATGGCGCCGTCAACCACCAAATCTTCCTGCTGAATCCAGGTCCAGTAATCTTTGAATCGCGCGTGATAATCCGTATCGTGCTTTTGGTCGCATTCATAAGTGGTGCTGAATATAGCGTTAGCTGCATCAAGACCGACGCAACGCTGAAAACAACAACCTGTCTTGACGCCGCAATACCTCTGCATTTTTACTTTATTCACCAGATCATCCGTGCTCTGATGAAGATGGGTAAAGCGATTCACTACATCATTACACAATGTGGATTCAACACAAAAAAGATTTTTGGTTTCCTTATTTTTAGCGGCGTCAAAAGTAAACGCCATCGCTTTTTGAGATGGTTCCACCAATTCATTTTCCGACAGGTCGCCTGTCTTTCGCCCCATCACATGGGCTTTTAAATTAAGCTTCTTGATTGATTCTTTGTATTCTCTGCCACTCTTAATTGACATTTCAATTCCTTATGAAAAAATTCAAGATTTTAGTAGCACTTGAAAAATCATGCCGAACTTGAATTTCATGTTCGAAGAATTTTTCATTGGGTAGTTAAAATAATGGTCGCGGCGAATCGGAGCATCTCCACCCCTGGCCCTGAAGGTTCACCTATGACGAATCCAATTTTGCCTTCAGTAGAATGGCCCTTGATCTAAATACAAAATTGCAGTTTTCAATCGGGCACTTTTTATCAAAGGTTTGATTCTATCGCGTTTAAAAAAAAATACTGAATCCATTAACCCTGACGGAGCCCGAGCCGGTAGATGCACCACGAGATTAAACTCTGGGAATTTGAAGCGAAAAACTTTATGCCACGATGGTTGGCAGCTTGTAATCCTTGTATTCACTTCGCAATTTTGTCTTCAAAAGCTTTCCGGTTGCCGTATGAGGCAATTCATTGACAAAAATAACATCATCGGGAAGCTGCCACTTGGCAAGAGTACCCTTTAAGTGATCGATAACAGCCTCTTTGGTGACGGTTGCATCCGGTTTTTTGACGGCGATCAGAAGGGGACGCTCATCCCATTTAGGATGGGACACCGCGATCACGGCCGCCTCGGCGATACCGGGGCAACCGACGGCTTTGTTTTCCACATCGATGGAAGAGATCCATTCACCGCCGGATTTAATGACATCTTTAGACCGATCGGTAATCTGCATGTAGCCGTCCGTATCAATGGTTGCAACGTCACCCGTATCAAACCAGTCATCATCATCGATCACACAACCGCCCTCATCTCTGAAGTATGCCGATGTAATCCAGGGGCCGCGCACGAGAAGGTTGCCGAAAGCTTTGCCATCCCATGGCAGGTCGCTGCCGGTGCCGTCGACAATCTTCATATCGACACCGTAGAGGGCCCGGCCCTGCTTGATGGATAAATTGATTTTTTCATCTTGGGATAGACCCAGATGTTTTTTCTTTAAATTGCAAGCGGTTCCCAGCGGGCTCATTTCCGTCATGCCCCAGGCGTGAATAACGTTGACGTTGTATTCTTTTTCAAATGTTTCAATCATCGCCCTGGGTGCTGCCGCGCCGCCGATAACCGTACGTTGCATGGTTGAAAACTTTTTGTTGTTTTCCTTCATATAGGCAAGCAGCATCATCCACACGGTCGGCACCCCCGCCGACAAGGTTACTTCTTCGTTTTCCATTAATTCATAGAGCGCCTCACCGTCCATTCGGGCACCGGGTAAGACCATCTTGGCACCGCACATGGCCGCTGCATAGGGAATGCCCCAGGCATTCACATGAAACATGGGAACCACCGGCAAAATGGATTCCATGTTAGACAATCCCAACCCGTCCAGCGTGCAGACGGCATAGCTGTGTATGACGGTGGAACGGTTGCTGAATAGAACCCCTTTAGGATTTCCGGTTGTACCGGAGGTGTAGCAAAGAGAGGAGGCTGTTCGTTCATCAAATACCGGCCACTGATAATCATCATCTGCAGTCGCCAGCAGGTTTTCATAACAGATTACATTCGGCAGCGCGGTCTCTGGCATATTGGTTTCGTCCGTCATGATAACAAACCCTTTAACATTCGGGAGATGATCGATAAGTTTTTCAATCAGCGGAACGAAAGTTAAATCCGTAAATAGATATTTGTCCTCAGCATGGTTGATGATGTACATAATTTGTTCGGGGAACAGCCGGGGATTTATCGTGTGGCAGACAGCGCCCATTCCGGAAACCCCGTAATAAATTTCTACATGGCGGTAGCCATTCCAGGCAACGGTGCCGATACGATCTCCCTGTTCAACACCCAGTTTTTCGAGTGCTTTAGCAAGTTGCCGGGAACGGATAGCGCAATTTTTGTAAGTATACCGATGTATCGGGCCCTCTATGGTTCGGGACACAATTTCCTCATCAGGATGATTCAGTGCGGCAAATTCAATAAGAGATGATATCAATAACGGACGATCTTGCATTAATCCAAGCATTTAAAACTCCTTTCGACAACTAACCCAAACTAAATGAACCCAATGAAGGGTTGAAACTGTAAAAATTTGTCAATCAGAAAAAATTGACCTTCGGGGCTTTGAGAACGGCTAACATGAATTCTTAAATAGTGTCTGAACAAAAAATCCTGGTTTTCATTCAGAGGCTAAATACCTGTATTTCCTTAAACCTCAAGCCACTCCTGCCGTATCTTATCGTCTGCCCGCAACTCGTCAGGGGTTCCCTCAAAAACCAATTTTCCATGACCCATTACAATCACCCGGTTTGAGATTTCCATGGCGATGGCAAGTTTCTGCTCAATCAGCAAAATAGAAATGCCGCGGCTTGCAATTTCCCTGAGCAAAGCGGCAACCTGTTCTACGATTTTGGGGGCCAACCCTTCTGTCGGCTCATCGATCATAATCAAATCCGGATCACCCATGAGGGTGCGGCAGATGGTCAGCATCTGTTGCTCACCGCCGGATAACATACCGGCCAGCACATGGCTTCTCTCTCCCAGGTTCGGAAACATTTTATACATTTCTTTCAAAGACCAGCGGCCGGTCTGACCCTTCTTTTTCTCACCCAGAAGCAGATTGTTAAGTGTGGTCATGGTGGGAAAAATATCCCGATTTTCCGGCACATATCCCAATCCCCGGCGAGCAATTTCATGGGTAGGCAGCTGACCGATTTCTTCACCATTGAACTGAATCGAGCCGGTATGCTCAACTTCGCCCATAATGGCTTTGATTGAGGTGGAACGACCCACGCCGTTCCGACCGAGCAGGCTAACGATTTCACCTTCTGCAACGGAAAAAGAAATCCCTTGAATGATGTGACTTTTGTCATAGTAGGCGTGCAGATCTTTTATCTCAAGCATTTTCCCAACGTATTAAATTTGTTTGTTAATTGTTATGAACAAAAAGGCCGTTTATTCTTCTACACAAGAATCCGTTTCGAGATAAGCTTCCTGGACGGCTTGATTGCAGCGAACATTTTCCGGGGTATCCGATGCAATAATTTCGCCGTAAACCAATACTGAAATGCGTTGTGCCAGATCAAAAACCACCCCCATGTCGTGTTCCACCACAATGACGGTTTTGTTTTTAGAAATCGACCGGATCAACTCCACCGCCCGGCCCGTTTCGCTGCGGCTCATTCCGGAAGTGGGTTCATCCAGCAGGATCACCTCCGCGCCGCCGGCTATCGTAATCCCGATTTCAAGGGATCGTTGATCCGCGTAGGGAAGCAGCATTACCGGGATATCTCTTTTTTTGTATAGGCGGATACTTTGTAAAATTTCATCGGTTCGCTCAGTAACATCTTTTCGCCGGTCTGCGGAACGCCAGAATGAATATTTGCATCCGCTATGGTACAATAAACTGTTGCGCACATTTTCAAATACGCTCATTTTGGGAAAAATGTTGGTAACCTGAAAACTGCGGCTAAGACCCATCCGATTGATTTCATAGGGTTCTTTGTTTGTGATGTCGGTTCCATTCAAAATAATGGAACCTTCGGTCACCTTATACATGCCGCTGATGAGGTTATATAGTGTCGACTTTCCGGCTCCGTTTGGTCCGATGACGGCATGCAGTTCGCCCGTTTTTATTTGAAGATCAACGCCCCGAATGATTTCGGTCGGCCCAAAACTCTTGCGTAATCCGATTAATTCAAGTGCAACCGTCATGATAACATTCTCTCTTTTACAGTATTCATGATATCTTCCCAATTGCGGGTGACAAACGGAAAGGTAAGTTTGCAAAGGCCGATGCCGATAAGGGCTAAGACTCCGAAAGCCACCCAGGGAATAAAGCTCGTGGTTTCCACCGGGATTCCGTAAATGCTGAGAATTGAACCGTCACTATACTCATCAGCGACAAAATTAACCAATTCAATGAGGGCGATGATTCCGCCTGCCGCCATTAAAATACTGACCAACGCGCTCGAATAAGGGAGCACCAGTTTACCCAGTAACCGGAAGTCGGTTTTCCAAACCGGCTCATGGCGCAGAATCAGACCCGCAAGGCCTGTCGGCGCGTACAAAATAGTCAGGAGGAAAACAGCCCCTAAATAGAGATACCAGGCTGAACTGAAATCGCTCAATACCGCCTTTAAAAAAGTAAACAGAATAGCCCCGAGAATCGGGCCCAGAAAATGGCCGATGCCACCCATATACGTCGCAAACAAAATATCGCCCGATAGTTCTAAACCGGCAGCCTCATAGCCGACGTGCTCAAAGTGCAGTGCAAATAAGGCGCCGGCTAGACCGGCAAAAAAAGAGGATAACGAGAAAGCCATCCACCGGACCCGTTGGGTGTTGTACCCGACAAACTGCGCCCTTTCCGGATTGTCTCGGACCGCGTTGGATATGCGGCCAAAGGGTGTTTTGGTAATCGCATACATGGCGATCATGGAAATGAAGCACCAGATGCCGATGAGGTAGTAAACCTGGATACCCGACCCAAATGTAATCCCCAAAGGCTCTGGGCCAACCCAGCGATCCGCCTGGATCCCCTCTTCACCGTTAAAAAAGGTAATCAGAATGAAAGCCATCGCCGTCATCATTTCGGCGAAGCCCAGAGAAATCAAAGCGAAAATGGTGCCCGCCCGGCGAGTGGAGACAAATCCGATCACCAAGCCAAAAAAGAGTCCCACCACCCCCCCAAACAGAGGCAGTAAACTGATCGGAAAATAGCCGATGACCCCTTCATTCATCATATTTATAAAATGGATGGTGAAATAGCCCGCCAAACCAAAGTAGACCGCGTGCCCAAAAGACAACATTCCCCCTTGGCCCAGCAGCATGTTATATGCCAGGGCAAAAATAACCATAATGCCCATCAGCCCCATTAAAGAGATGGCAAATCCGGAAGAAAAAATTCGGGGCAGCACCAGAATGATGAATCCCGCCAGGATCCAAATAGCATTTTTCTTAAATAACTGTATCATGCGTCACGGGTTCCAAATAATCCTCGCGGCCGAAAAATCAGCATCAATACCAACATCAGATAGGGCAGGATCGGGGCGATTGATCCGCTGGTCATAGAAATCAAGTCCTGTCCCATCCCTATGGCATCAGGGCTGACGCCCAGCACGACGAAAAAGGTTTTAAAAGAAATATCGTAGGATATGGCCAAATTGGTCAGGATACCGATGGCCAAGGATGCAATGACCGCCCCTCCCAGAGACCCCAGACCGCCTATTACAATAACAACAAAAATGATGGGGCCGAGCTGTGCCGCCATCGCCGGCTCGGTCCCCAATACATTGCCACCGAGCACACCGGCCACGGCGGCCAGGGCGCTGCCAAAACCGAATGTCATCATAAACACCCGGGGCACGTTATGACCCAAACCCGCCACCATATGGGGATGGGTCAAAGCGCCTTGAATGATGAGGCCGACCCGGGTGCGGGCAATCAGCCAGTAGAGGGCCACCATAATTCCTACAGACACCAGGACCATGAAAACCCGGTACGCGGAATATCCCAACCCCATCCAGGTAAAGAGGATAAAATCCAGGCTGGCAGGGACCTTATAAGGAACCGGCACTCTGCCCCACACCATCTGAACCAGATCTTCAAATACGTAAAAAAGGCCGAACGTAAACAGCAACTCCGCTACATGGCCATATTTATGAACAGCCCTGAGTCCGTAACGTTCGATTAACGCGCCTATTGCTCCCACTATCAGCGGTGCAAATAAAAGTGCCGGCCAAAAGCCGACCACAGAACTGATCGAATAAGCAAAGTACGCTCCCAGCATGAACAGACTGGAATGGGCGAGATTGAGGACCCCCATCATACTGAATATCAAGGTCAGTCCGCTCGATATCATAAAGAGCAGCAGGCCGTAAAGCGTACCGTTAAATATGGAAAATATTAATGCGTTCATACTATTTATTTACCTTGATTAGTACTATGGTGGTATATCTTTCACACTACATAGATTTTACTTTTTCTTTCCTTTTTGATCCGACTGATCGGTTTCAGAATTATATTTGTTGTCCTTCACCCATCCTGAAACCCGGCACCTGAAATCCGAAATCTGGCTTTAGCCTGATTTGAATCATGAAAAAGGCCCGTCATCGGGTCAATCATGGCCCATCTTCTGATGGATCATGGGCCATGATCGTCGATAATATTAGGGTTTCGGCGGACGCTTCATCTTACAGGTCGTCGGCAGGGTATTTTCTGCGGTTGAAACCCAGCCGTCCGTTTTCCAGCCGATTCCAAATTGTTTGTCATGATAGACAAATTTGATTGGGGCGTTTGAATCTATCGAACTGACGACCATCGGCATGGCGATCTGATGATTTTCGGCCCGCATTTTTATCTCGTCTCCGTGTGGACCCGGAAGCGTCATCCCTTCCAGGGCATAGGCAACGGCTACAGGATCATCGGAACCGGCTTTATTCAGCGCAGCGGCGAACATTTCTAATACAATACGATAACGATCGGCATACCAGGTCCGTTTGTATTTTTTGAGGTTTGCTGCGGCAAAATCCAGTACTTCCTGTCGGTCTTCATCGTTGGCATGGTTTTCGGAAATTTGTTTGATTTTAAGTTTAATTCCGGCCGCTTCACCGTAATTGTTAAGAGACGTCGGTATACCGGCGTAAATGGAATAAAATTCAACATCGAGGCCTGCATCAGCAACCGCTTTGGCAAACCGCTCGAAGTCCGATCCCCAATTGCCGGTGATCACGGCATCGGCTTTGGCGGCAGCAATTTTGGCCACGTAAGGCGTGAAATCCAGAACCTTTCCAAAAGGGATCATCAGATCATCCCCCACCAGTTGAACATGGGATGCGCGCTCTTTCAGATATTTGTTCACGGCTGATTGAACCGCTTTTCCATAAGCATAGTTTTGATTCAGTGTGTACAATTTTTTTATTTTGGGATTTTTTCCAATCTGGGTCACCAACGCGCTTATTTTCATGTCCACATCGGCATCAAAACGAAAATGCCAAAACGAGCACATCTCATTGGTAAATGCAGGCGTTACGGCGGCATGATTGAAAAAAACAACCGCTTGATCCGGATTCCGTTTATTGTGTTTGTCCAGAGTTTTGATGATATTGAGGGCGTGATTTGATCCAATACCCTGAGCGATAAAACGAATATTCATGTCAATGGCTTTTTTAACCTGTTGGGTTGTTTTTTCAGCTTTCATGGCATTGTCAAGCGGAACGATTTCAAGCATCCGCCCGCCGAGGACCCCTCCCCGGGCATTAATCCGTTCGGCCGCAAGCTTGTAGTTATCAAGGGCTTCGAGTCCTACCGCCGCAATCGGACCGGAAAACGGATCAATGTGACCGATCCTGATCGGCTCGGCGGCATAAACTGAAATCGTAAAAAAACTGACCAAAACCAGACTGAGCAAATAGGTAAAAAGATTTTTTGCTTTCATCGCTTCCTCCTTTTTAAAAATGGGGTTAACGAAAACGTTTTAAATGTCATCCACGCATTTATAAACGGATTCTATTATAAGCGCTCTCAAGAGCCTTCCATATTAGCCAAAGGGATAAAAAGGCTATATTCCATTTAATAATTCACCTTATCATTACCTTTTAAACCGAGAATTTTTCTGGCTTCATTGGATGTTGCGGGTTCGACTCCCAATTCTTTGGCGATCCGGATGATTTTCTTTATTGACTCGGCACTGCTTTTGGCTAGACGTCCCTTCTCCAGGTACAAGTTGTCTTCAAGGCCCACACGCGCATGCCCACCCATGATGAGCCCCTGGGTGACCATGGCAAACTGTTTTCGACCGGCAGCACAGACCGACCATTGAAAATCTCCCAGTTGCAGCCGCGCCGTTGTGACCAGATGAACCAAATTTTCACAGGTGGCGGCAATCCCGCCTAAAATACCGAGTACAAACTGTAAATAAACTGGTGGCTTGACATGACCGACTTCTATCAAATGGGCCAGATTATTAATCATACCCACATCATAAATTTCAAATTCCGGTTTGGTGTCGCATGCGTGAAAGGAGGTTAAGAATTTGCGCATGGTGTAGAAAGTGTTGGGGAAAATATAATCTTCCGTCGCTTGGAGATAGGGCTTTTCCCAATCATGTTTCCACTCCGGATGCTTGTCGACAATATGGAAAAGAGCGAAATTTAAAGATCCCGTGTTGAGTGATGCCAATTCAGGTTTTAGGTTGGAAACCACTTGACCCCGGTTTTCCACGGAATCGCCCAGCTTGCCGCCGGTGGTGGTGCAGATAATGATATTACAATGCTTTTTAACCTTGGAGGCAATCTCTTGAAACATATCCTGGTCGGCATTGGGCAGGCCGGTTTGTGGGTCACGGACGTGAAGGTGGGCGATGGCGCCTCCTGATTCATATACGGCAAGAATATCATCGATAATCTCGTTGGCGGTGATCGGCAAATACGGAGACATAGTGGGGGTATGGATGGCGCCGGTTACGGCAGCTGTGAAAATGGCTTTTTTAGGCATTGGCAAGCTCTAAAATTGTAAGACATTTCCCGACAAATGTTCTGTCGGCCCTGGGTTTATGTTAATCTGCTTGACTGTAGTCAGTAACCCTTTTTAACGTATAACGGGCTAATTCAACTTAGCGGGATTGGGATTATAGATGACGATCAGACATTTAACCGGAACATCACCGACAACAAAGCCACGGTGCGGGATGCCGGAATCAAAATAAATACTGTCTCCCTCTGCCATCTTATAGTCTTGGTTTCCATGTAGGAAACGAAGATTCCCTTTCAAGACCATTAGCATTTCTTCACCTTTGTGCTGGAATAGGGGGTGCTGTTCAATATCTTTGGGAATAGTTAAGATATAAGGTTCCATGTGCTTTCGGGGGTAGCTGTGTGCAAGTGTTTCGTATGAATATCCGAAGCGGGTGCCATCTCTTGCCATGATGAGTCTATCCTTTTTCTTAACTAGAGTCAGAGATGGAGCAACTTAGTCTTCGCCGAAAATTTCTGAAATACCGACGCCCAATCCGGCGGCAATATTGATCAAGGTTGAAACCGGCGGCGCCTTGTCGGAGTTTTCGACTTTGGAGAGGTACCCCTTGGTAACGCAGCATTTTACCGCAAGTTGATCCAAGGTCATTTCTTTATTTTTTCGCAACCGCCTTATTTTATCACCGATTTCCGATTCCGGCAGCATTAGAAAGTATTTCCTACCCTAATTATCAGTTGCATCGAGGCCAAATTGAAGTAAAAGAAATAAAAAACACATTTCAGGAAAAATGTGTTTCCAGTTAGGAAACCTTTTACGGTAAACTAAACGGGTTTGTCAACGAAAAAATCGTTTGACACATTAATGGGCGCGCGATGAGAAAATATTTCTTTAATAATCGTGATGGTATCATCGACCTCACTCTTTTAAATTCGCAACATCCCGCTATAGTATCGAAAATAGTAAACAAAAATATTGATCAAGCTAGGCCGGCGCTACCAACGGCTTTCAAAACCCGTTTTAAAGTCGTTTGAGACTTATAGGTAAAAACAGAGTTACGGGCGATTACAAACAAGCCGGATACCTTTGATAGATCAGTAATGAGATCTTCGGTTATCCCGTCGCTGAAATACTCCTGTTCAGGGTCACCACTCATATTTGTAAAAGGCAATACAGCAATAGAGGGTTTGTCAGGTAAGTTGGTCTTTGCTTCTAACTTTGAAAAAACAGTTTTAAGATCCATCTTTACCTGATACACACGCACCGGTTCTTTAATGTTTTTAACGGATTGCTCTCCCATATAAGTGTACTCTAGAGGCAATTTGTTTTTAATATGTTCATAGACCGTTCCTGAGATGCAGATACCTCCGCCTTCAGCCAGGCCTTCCAATCGAGCGGCTATGTTTATCCCATCACCATAGATTCTTTCTTCATCTTCGATAACATCCCCTAGATTAATTCCAATTCGAAATTCCATTTTATTTTAATTTTAATCCGCCTTGATCTGAACAATAAATCCAAGGTTTCATTCAGACACGAATTATCTCTTTTTTGAGATAGCTTTGAAAAAAGTGTAGCAGAAAACACCATCCGATTCTGCGGTTCGATAAAGATCTTTAATCCCTTTATCAAACGTAATCGGATCGATTATTCCGGCTTCGATGGCCGCAGACCGAACGCCTTGAATCATCGCAGTAAACGTTTTTTTGGTAAAACCCTGAACCATCTGCGGTTTGCTTGAATCCGCATAAACCATTCGTGGGGAAACATGAACCGCTTCAAATCCGGCTTTTGTCAATAAAGGATACAGTTCTCTGCCGATCATTGCATTTCCGCCGGCTCTTCTTTGAAGTTCAACCTGACATTGAATTGCCAGGCGTGCCTCTGCGCTGTCAGGGAAGAAATAGGTGGATCCATGATCGCCTTCGATAACGGTAATTGTTCCGTTAAGTTTAATGAATGTTTTGAGATAAGAAAGGATTTTAACCGGGTTGGGGAGGTGTTCGAGAACAAAACAGACAAAAATGTGATCAAAAGATTCCGGTTTAAAGGGTAATTGAAAAATATCACCCTGGTGAAAATGGACATTGGTAAAACCCGCCGATTCTACCTTCATCTTCGCTTCAGCAACGGAAGCTGCAGATATGTCTAGAGAGATGATTTGAGCCTTTGGACTATTTTTGGCCAGAGTTACGGTTTGAGCCCCCACTCCGCATCCCACTTCCAGAACTCTACTTTTTTCGGGAAACGAGGTGTCTGAATGTAATAATTCAATAAGCGTCGTTGCTTGATCCTGCAAGCGAATATTTTCTTTTTGATTGTATCCATGAACATAGACATCTTTCATTGTCACTTTTTTTCCGATAACCATCTACTCTCATGATTGGCGGCTTCATAATTATAGTAAGCGTTGCCCTGGCAGGACGGACAGGTCGGCCCGTGGTGCAGCGGGTAGGATTCGCCGCATTCGGGACAATTCCCTGTCGGAACCGGTTGTGTGTCTTTTAAGGCTCGATGGAGTCGCACCGGTCGATGGATGACCAATTCTTTGCCGGCCTTCAGAATTTCTTGGGCCAGCGCTTCGAAAGGCGGTTTTTTTTTGGTGTGATCAGATCTTTCGAACCAGTCGCGAATCAATTTGTAGCGGAGCAGCTGTTCATGGTTCAGCCAAACCCGCACCCCGGAAAGTGTCATGCGGTTATAGGCGGTGAGGGCGAATTTACCCCAATCGAAAATCTGCAGAAAACCGTTGCCGAAAGTGCAGGGTGTCAGCAACTGCACGGCGTCCGGCAGACAGACCACCGTCTCGGTAACGACGTTGAGGTAAGGCGTCGTGCCCACGTCATGCAACGCTGCTTCGAGCATAAAGCCGCCGAGCAGGATGCCGGGTGATCGGTATCCGTGAAATTCTTCTACTCGGATAATAAAGTCTGTATAACCGATACCGCAAATTACAGGTTCAGGCATTTCAATTTCCTATAGTATATATTACAATGTTAGCCTGTCTAGTGCTTAAACGAAAATTGTCTTTTTAGCCCATATTTGGATCGGGTATAAATGTGTAATCCTTGAGATACAGGCGTATTCAAGAGACTAAAATTTTAATTCATCTTGATCTGAATCAAGAATCATCGGTTTCATTCAGGCACTATCTATATTACGCAGGTTTATTTGGTTTTGAAAAACTCCGTCCACCCGACAAGGTCGAAGATATCCGGCTTTACCGAAAACCTTAAAGGTGCCTAAAATTTGAAGTGTCCTAAAGTGAGTTAAAACTAAGGAATTCTATTAATTAAATAAAACCGGCCAAATGAAGCGACACCCAACTTTCGGCACTTCGAACTTTTTCAATTTTCAGAAAATCAACCCCTTTCAAAGACCCAGCAAAACCGGGTTATTCGTGCCGGAATTCTTAACTCTCTTCCGAGCAGACGGTTCGTTTCTGCTAAAGCGCCTTCTCGATAACGCCACCGCCGAATACAGTATCGTCGCGATAAAAAACAACGGATTGGCCTGGGGTGATCGCCGTTTGAGGCTCTTTGAATAAAACTTTGACTGTATCCTTTAAGTCCGGATAAACAGTCGCC